>Ga0307379_10000822_pt1 | contig 50376 bp, 43 predicted proteins | sample UN2MG_FD_202237 | JGI IMG/M metagenome (GOLD analysis project Ga0307379, IMG submission 202237) | Soil microbial communities from Risofladan, Vaasa, Finland - UN-2 | ecosystem: Environmental > Terrestrial > Soil > Coastal area > Acid sulfate soil | place: Finland: Risofladan, Vaasa | collected... | reverse complement strand
CTGGCTTTCAATCTGCCGGCCAACGCTCCGTGGTGGATGGCGGTTCTGGGAAGTGTCTTTGCCATAGCGATAGTCAAGGAGTTTTTTGGGGGAATCGGCTACAATATCTGGAACCCGGCGCTGGCTGCGCGGGCCTTTCTGCTTGCTTCCTGGCCTACCACCATGGTTTCGAACACAGGTTATCCGGCTCCACGGAACGGCTATCTTGCCGGGCTGCAGCTCGACGGTATTACACAGGCTACACCATTGCAGCTTATTAAAAACAGTATCGCCCCGGTCATAAAACAGGCCGAATCTTACTCGGCTGAGCAGGTAGCGGCCGCCAGCCAGGCGCTTGAACGCATGGCCGGAGCCGGTTATTATCAAAGTCTGTTCTGGGGCAAAATCGGCGGGGTCCTCGGGGAGACCTCAGCGGCGCTGCTTATCCTCGGTGCTGTCTTTCTTCTGATTAAAGGTTATATTGACTGGCGCGTTCCTTTGGGCTATCTCGGTACAGTGGCAATACTGGCCTGGGTTTTCGGGGGCCCTGAGGGCTATTTTACAGGCAATGTGCTTTTTCATCTCTTGAGCGGCGGCTTGATTCTTGGCGCATTTTTTATGGCCACCGATATGGTTACTACACCGGTCACCCGCAAGGGTAAATGGATTTTTGCTGCAGGCTGCGGGGTATTTACCATGCTGATTCGTTTCAAAGGCGGCTATCCAGAGGGGGTATCTTATGCGATTCTCCTGATGAATACGGCCACCCCGCTGATTGATTCATACACCAGGACCAAGATCTACGGAGGAAGCTGAAAGTGCGCGAGATTTTGAAAATGAGCGGCATTTTGACATTGATCACCTTAACTGCCGCGGGCGCCCTTGCAAATATTTATCTCATTACTCGCGACCGGATTGCCCTCGTTGAGGCTACACGGGAAGAGGAGGCGAGGAAAGCGGCCCTGCCGGAAGCGGTTTTTTTCAAGCGGGATTCTACAAGCGACGGATTTATTTACTACCGCGGCTATGCGGACAGTACCGCAGGAGCTGAGCCGGTGGGCTTTATCACTCTGGCTCTCGGCAAGGGATACTCGAGTAAAATCCGCACGGTTGTCGGAGTGGACGCGAAAATGAATATCACCGGGATCAAGATCGCTTTTCAGCAGGAGACACCGGGTCTGGGCACCAGGATCGAAGAGGTGAAAAGCGGTCAATCTGCTCCCTGGTTTCAAGCACAGTTCAAAGGCAAGACAATTGATTATTTAGAAGTGGTTCGAACTCCTGATCCCGAACGCATCGAGGCGATCACCGGGGCGACCATCAGCTCGAAAGCAGTGTCCGGTTCCGTGCGGGAATCTATAATCAAGCTCAGGACCGTCCTGCAATAATCACTAAGAAGGAGCCAAGCTTTGTCAGCCTGGAAGGTTTTTATACGCGGTCTTTGGGAAGAGGTTCCGGTATTCAGGTTCATGTTGGGCCTGTGTCCGACCCTTGCAGTTACGACCACTTTAATCAACGGCCTGGGAATGGGCCTGGCCACCGCGAGCGTGCTTCTGGGATCCAACCTGGTGATTTCCATTTTGCGCAAGGGGATCCCGAGCAAGATCCGGATTCCCTCTTTTATCGTGGTGATTGCCAGTTTCGTGACCATTGTGGATCTTGTGATGCACGGGTATACTCCTGATTTGCACAAGGCCCTGGGCATTTTTATTCCGCTGATTGTGGTCAACTGTATCATTCTGGGCCGGGCTGAAGCCTTTGCCTCAAAGAACGGCATCGGCTACTCGCTTCTGGATGCCGCCGGTATGGGCCTCGGTTTCACAGTGGTGCTCTGTGTGCTGGGATCGATCCGTGAGATTTTGGGAGCAGGCACTATCGGCGGGTTGCCTGTTCTCCCGGTGAGTTTCCGCCCGGTTCTTCTTTTCATTCTGCCCCCGGGTGGTTTTATCTGTTATGGGCTTCTGCTGGCGGGCTTTAATTTTATCGACTCCTGGAGGAAAGAGAAATGAATCTCGATTCTCTCTTCCTGATTGTCATTGGCACGATTTTTATCAACAATTTCGTTCTTTCCAGGTTCCTGGGTCTCTGTCCTTTCCTCGGGGTCAGCCGCAGTCTCGACAGCGCTTTCGGCATGGGTATGGCGGTCATTTTTGTGATGACTATCGCCTCCTTTGTCACCTGGCCCATTTATCATCTTGTGCTCGTGCCTTATGGGATCTCCTACCTGCGGACTATCGTTTTCATCCTGGTCATTGCGAGCCTGGTCCAGTTTGTCGAGCTGGTGATGCTCAAGACCGCTCCCGCCCTCTACCAGGCCCTTGGCATCTTCCTGCCCCTGATAACTACAAATTGCGCTATCCTGGGGGTTGCAGTACTCAATATAGATGATGATCTCTCGCTGATCGAGGCCCTGGTGCAGGGATTTTCATCAGGGGTCGGTTTTACCCTGGCTCTGCTGCTGATGGCGGGAATCCGGGAAAGGCTCGAGCTGGGCGAGGTGCCGGTTGTCTGCCGCGGAGTGCCGATAGCGATCATTTGCGCCGGGCTGATGTCGATCGCTTTTCTCGGATTTGCAGGTTTCTCTCTCAAATAATCTGCGTAGGATGAATCGTGGGTGAAGAAAAAATCAGATTTAATGGAACCATCTTTGGCGACAATTGTAATTTTATTAAGCAGCAATGCCATGGGTTATCTCGAGGCTGCTCAGGACAAGGAAAAAGAGGACCGGAAAAAGGAGAACCTGGATCTGGCCACTTTTTTCATAGATCTTCTGGCAGTGTTGGAAGAAAAGACCAAAGGTAATCTCGCCGAAGAAGAAAAAATGACCCTGGAAAAAGTCTTGACTGAGCTGCGGATGCTTTATGTGAAGCTTTCAAGATGATTTATAAGCCGATTACACTGCAGAGTTTATTTGCTAAATCTTTGTTTTTTATTTATTCTTAGAGGGTTTGTGTTTATATTGACAAGTTCAAGGCACACTTTACCGCAGTTTTTTCGTTTGCTTCTTCCTCCTTCAAAATCCTAAGGAGGAATTTTTTTAATGAGCTTTTCGGCGGGGAATGAACAGGTTGGCGGTGAACTCTTTAAAGACTTTCTCAGCGCTCATTATCATTGTTGTTTTTTGCTTTGCTGCCGGCTGCAGTGAAAATACAGAGAACAGCACGGGTTTGGTCCTTTTGCCCTCGTCGATAGTAGGGGATCTGCCCACCCAGAAGCGGTTTGACCAGGCCTTCGATATCCGGACGGTGCCAGGCGAGCCGGCTAACAAGGGTGAGCAGACCAGAATCTACGTGGGCAACATGTCTCAGTACGAGATGCGCACCCTGCTTGCATTTCGGGTGGTTTTACCGGATAATGCGGAAATTATTACGGCTCAGCTCAATCTTTATGTTGTCAGTATCAAGGGAGAGCTCCCGGTCAGGCTTTCGGTTCACCTGCTCGAGCGGGAATTCGTAGAGAACGAGGTTACCTATCAGATTGCCGCTGAGGGTGAACCCTGGTCGACTCCTGGCGGAGACTATCAAAGCAGCGCACTAGGCGAAGCCGTGTTCGAGGGTAACGAGATCGATACAGTGGTTGTTGATCTTGATATCAAGGTTTTGAACAGTAAATTGAGTGCGGCTGACACCACACTGCCTATGATTGTCTTGACTGACCGGGAAGAGTCTGTTCTGGGCCTGCTGTCCTGGGAAAGTTATCCAGACCAGCCGATTGCCTCTCGCCTCGATCTGGTTTTCGACCTGCCTCCGGAGACTGAAACCTATTTGCTCGAGCGCCGGTCATTCTCTGATGCTACGATCACTAATTACCAGGGTCCAGCCGCAAAACCGGAATACCTCCTTGTCGGAGAGATTCCCGCCAGCCAGGTGTTTTTCAGCTACGACCTGAGCGGGCTGCCTCCCCTGGCCACAGTGAACAGGGCGTGGCTTCATCTTTCCATTGCGGATGCCGTGGTTGTCGATACTTTCCAGGTCGCTACCTATGCCGTAGTAAAAGAGCCTGAGAATATTTCCTATGTTTCAACCAGTACTGATATAGTTGGAACGCCGCAATCCGTAAAAAGTGGAGATTCCGCTCTCGAAATAGATGTTTCCAAAGCGCTTCAGGCATTAATCCTTTACGGCGAATCCGGCTCCAACTATAAATATCTGGTAATCTCAAGTTACGGTAAGGGCAATCTAGCCGGGTATATGGAATTATATCCATCCGACTGGCCGGACTCAAGCTTGCGCCCCTATTTGCAATTAGTGTATACGGATGTTCCGGAAGCGGCCAAACCGAAAAAATAGGGATTATAATTACCACCGGGTATACCACAAAATGACTGACAGCAAAAAGATACCGGGAAGACCCGAATACGGAATATTTAAATTTATCGCTGCCCTTCTTGTTGCCGGCCTGGTTTTTACCTCAGGTCCGGCCATGGCTGATTCGATGATCGGCGCCCTGCACCTGGGAGTTCCGGTGAATTATGGCGATGCCAGAAGCCGCGGCATGGGAGGGGTTTCAGCCGCTGTTACCGGTGAGGATTTCTCTTTCACGAATCCGGCCCGCACAGTCAATTTCTGGCGCTCGGGATTCAACGGTGTCGTTTCCCAGGATTACACGACCTTGAAAACTCCCGGCGGCGAGTCAAGCATCCGCTCAACCGATTTTATAGCTTTCCGGGGGGTTTTCCCGACTTACAAAGGATTCGTAGTCTCCTGGGGGATCTACCAGTGGCGGGACCTTAGCTGGGAGTACAGCGACAGGGTGCGGGTCGATATTTTGCAAAATGAGCTGGCACGGAGTTTTACTTCCAGTGGAGGGCTGTATGTCACCCGGCTGGGGATCGCCCGTACAGTGAACAAGCATCTTGCTTTAGGAATCGGCCTGGACTGGCTGATCGGCAGGGTCAACCGGAACAGGTCCCTGGATTTTGAAGATACAAGTTATCTTAACAGCAAGGAACAGTTCAACAGCCGTTATGCTTTCTTCAGGCCCACTTTCGGCTTGCTGGCTGCTTACAAAAAGGTTCAGCTCGGGATTTCGGCTACCTTACCCAGAACAGCCTCTGTCGACTACTATAATGCCTATATCAGCGGGTATACGGATAAGCAAACCCAGGCCCTGAAGTATCCTTTTTGCTGGAGGATGGGGATTTCCTACCGACTGACCAGACGCGCCGTTATTGGGGCGGATATGGAGTTTGAAAACTGGAAGGATGCGGAATATTTTTCCGACCCCTTGATTGAGATTACCACTCAAAAGCGCTTCTGTCTTGGATTTGAGCTTATGCCATCGGCAGAGGAAAATCCTTCCTTCTACCGGAAAATACCTTTCAGGGTGGGATATTCTTTTGCCAGATATCCTTTCAAGATAGACGGATATGACTATTCGGAAAGGCTGTTCAGTGTCGGAACCGGCAGGTATTTTGGCAGGAATAACGGCCTCGTGGATCTGGCTTTAGAGTTTTGCCGCCGCAAGACAGATGCGCCCGGTTACCCGGAAGAGGGGATTTTTCGGGTCATTGTATCGCTTTCGGCATTTGAGAGATGGATCGGTCGGCCGCAGAGGAAGTAATTGGGAGGTGTAGAAATCTGTTGACAAATAAATTTCTGGATATTAGTTTTTCAATCTGTTTTTTTTGATACTTAGCTTTATCATGAGTCAGCAGGCCGGGCCTTTCCTTGTCCCGTGCGATAATTATTAGTCTTTAATATTTTACATTCAGGTTTTTGATTGAGTGGTGCTTATATGCAAACCTATGCCACAAAAGGAAAAGATATCCAAAGAAAATGGTATTTAGTCGATGCCACTGACAAGGTCTTGGGTCGACTGGCCTCGGAGGTGGCGCAGCTTTTAATGGGTAAAAACAAGACGATATATACCGATCATCTGGATATCGGTGATTTTGTAATTGTGGTGAATGCGGAAAAAATCAAGTTGACCGGCAGGAAGCTTGAGCAGAAGTTTTATTTTCACCATACGGGCTATCCCGGCGGGGCCAAGGAGGTCCGCCTGGACAAGATGTTGAAGGAAAAACCGGAGAGAGTGATTCAGTATGCGGTCAAGGGCATGCTTCCTCATAACAGTCTCGGCCGCCATCAGTTGAAAAAACTGAAGATCTATGCCGGAGGGGAGCATCCTCACCAGGCCCAGAAACCTGAGCCGTTGGAGATTTAAACCCGGACCGCAGCTCCGGCCTCTTTGTCTCAAGGGGTAAAGGTAGAGGAGGGAATTTATTTGGAGAAGGAAAGTAAAACAATCCAGTCTATTGGTCGGCGCAAGACAAGCGTTGCACGGATCTTCCTTGCACGCGGTAAAGGCGAATGGGAAATAAACGGACGTGCTCTGAACGAATACTTTCCACGCTTGTGCCACGCGCAGCTCATTGAGCAGCCTTTTACAGCGACCGAGACTCTCGGTCAATACAAGGTAAAGGTCAATGTGCGTGGAGGAGGCCAGACCGGTCAGGCGGGAGCGATCAGGCTTGCCATAGCTCGAGCTCTGGTGGCCTTGGATGAAGCATATCGCCCTGTTTTGCGCAAAATGGGACTTCTGACCCGCGACCCGCGGATGGTAGAACGCAAAAAGTACGGCCAGCCAAAAGCACGTAAGCGTTTCCAATTTTCAAAGCGTTAGTCGAAAAAATATTTCTGACTGCATTTGGCGCAAACGGCGGCTTTATCTTGAAGGGGATATCTTTTCTTTAACCATTGAGTAAATATGTCTTTTGAAGGAGCTTAAATGGCAGTTCCAACCATCCAGGATTTATTGGAAGCCGGTGTGCATTTCGGTCATCAGACCCGACGCTGGAATCCCAAGATGAAAAAGTTCATTTTTGCCGAGCGCAACGGGATTCATATAATCGATCTTAAGAAGACCCTCGATCAGATAAAAAAGGCCGCCGATAGAGTCAGGGCAATTGTCGAAGACGGCGGATCGATTCTTTTTGTGGGCACAAAGAAACAGATGCGCGATATTATCCGGGATGAGGCCCTGAGATGTGGGATGTTTTATATTAACGAGCGCTGGCTGGGAGGAATGATCACCAATTTCCAGACGATCAAGAAGAATATCCGCCGGCTCAGGGAATTGGAGAGAATGAGGGATGAAGGGGAATTCGAGCTGAGGACTAAGAAGGAAGGGCTTTCCTTACAGCGCGAGCTCACCAAGCTTCAGAAAATTTTAGACGGTATCAAAATGCTGGGCGACATTCCTGCCGCCATGTATGTTATCGATGCCCAGAAAGAGAAAATTGCGGTTGCGGAGGCCAACAAGCTCGGTATCTCATTGATCGCACTGATTGATACCAATGCCGATCCGGAAAAAATCTCTTATCCGATTGCCGGCAACGATGATGCTATCCGCTCGGTGAAGCTGATTACGCAGGCCATTGCCGATGCAGTGCTTGACGGCAAGGCAAAGGTTGCGGAAAAGCCTGTGATTGACAGGGAGAAAGGAGTTGTCGCGCAAGAGGAAAGGGCTAAGGTTTATCAGCCAAAAGAAAAAGCCCAGGAAAGACCCAGACGCTCGCGGCCCAGACGCCGTCCGCGCAAGAAAAGACCGGCCGAGGAAGCCGCTCCCAGGGAGCAATAGGCTCAACTGGCTGGGCAATGTCGGGAAGGGGCGTGTTTTTTGAGCTGGTGAGCTTCATCAGCCGGGAAAGAGTGATGACATCAGAAAATGGGAGTTAAGGGAAAGAAAATGGAGATAACTGCGGCTAGTGTTCAGGACCTTCGGAAAGCAACAGGCGCCGGCATGATGGATTGCAAGCGGGCTCTTATCGAAGCGGATGGAGACCCGGAGAAGGCTACGGATATTCTGCGCAAGAAAGGCGCAATGAAGGCTATCAAACGCCAGGACCGGGAGACCCGCGAGGGACTGATCCACTCCTATGTCCACATGGGCGGTAAAATCGGCGTATTGGTGGAACTCAATTGCGAGACGGATTTCGTAGCCCGTACAGATGAGTTCCAGCAGTTGGCCAAGGACCTGGCCATGCATATCGCAGCCTCAAATCCCGATGTTATCAGGCGCGAGGAAATTCCGGCTGAACAAGTGGAAAGGGAAAAAGAGATTTACCGGGAACAGGCAATCGGGAGCGGCAAGCCGGAAAAAGTGCTCGACCGGATCGTGGAAGGCCGTCTTGAAAAGTACTATCAGGAGGTTTGTTTGCTGGAGCAGCCCTTTATTAAAAATCCTGACATTTCGGTCGACCAGTTGATCCGTGAAACCATCGGAAAACTCGGTGAAAATATTCAAATCAGACGTTATGCCCGCTTCCAACTGGGTCAATAGCCCCCTTAGCTTATTGTTCTTCCTTTCAATGGGATCGGCCTGGAAGTAAAAGTCTTCCGAGTGCACTATGTCTGGCTTAAAGTACACCAGGGTTCTGCTTAAACTGAGCGGGGAAGCACTCTCCGGCGATGAAAGCCACGGCATAGCACCCTCCTTCCTGGATACTCTGCTCGATGATATCTGTCAGGTGAACAAAATCGGTGTCCAGCTCGGGCTGGTGATCGGCGGGGGCAATATCATGCGAGGTACCAACGCCTCGGAGCAGGGGATCAACAGGGTTTCAGCGGACTACATGGGTATGCTGGCGACAGTGATCAATGCGCTGGCTGTCCAGAACATGCTCGAAAGCCGGGGGCTGGAGACCCGGGTAATGACAGCCATCCACATGGAACAACTGGCTGAGCCTTATATCCGCCGCCGGGCTATCAGGCACCTGGAAAAAGGGAGAGTGGTCATCTTCGCTGGGGGTACGGGAAACCCCTATTTCTCCACAGATACAGCAGCAGTGCTGCGGGCGATCGAGACCGAAAGCCAGGTAATCCTCAAAGCTACCAAAGTGGATGGCATCTTCACCGAAGACCCGGTGGTAAACAAAAGCGCAAAGTTCATTCCGCGACTGACCTACCTCGAGGTTCTCCAGAAAGGAATCCGTGTCATGGATACAACGGCAATTACCCTTTGTATGGACAATAAATTGCCGATTCTGGTCTTTAATATCAGGAAAAAGGACGCTCTTCCCAGAATACTTGCCGGTGAAATAATCGGCACCATAGTGGAGGCAACAGCATGATTGAGGAAGTATTGAAATCTGCTACGGAGCAAATGGAGCGCGCCATTGAAGGGATTCGTCATGAATTCATGGGTATCCGGACCGGTAAAGCCACTCCAGGCTTGATTGAAAATATACAGGTCGAGGCTTACGGTTCCAGGATGCAGCTGAACCAGTTGAGTACGATCAGTGCCCCGGAGCCGAGATTGCTTCTGGTTCAGCCATGGGATAAAACTCTGGTCGGGGTGATAAACAAAGCGATCCAGAGTTCGGATCTGGGTCTTACGCCTTCGACAGATGGTAATGTAATCAGAGTGCCGATTCCGCAGCTTAACGAGGAGCGGCGCAGAGAACTGGTACGCCTGGTTCACAAGATCGCCGAGACCGGTCGGGTTTCAGTCAGGCATACCCGCAAAGAATCCAATGACAGGTTGAAAAAAGCGGAAAAAGAAAGTCAGCTTTCTGAGGATGACACGCGTCGGGGATTGGATGAAGTGCAGAAACTGACCGACAAATATATTGAGAAGATGGATGAATTGCTCAAAGTGAAAGAAGAAGAGATAATGGAGATCTGAGGGAATAAATCGCCGGAAAATCCGCTCCCACTGGTGGCGATTTTAGGCTTGAGTCCCTGGAAACACATTCCGGGGATTTTTTTTGCTAAGGGATTCCGGCCATGACGTGCAATGTTTTACTATTGCCATAACACAGCTTTAGTTATAACTTTATATTGTTGTTTGAATAAGTTTTCCCTGGTCTTTTTTACTGGAAAAGATGACTGAAAAAGAACTAAAAAGCGAGATAATCGCCCGTGGTATCATACCACGCCATGTGGCTGTTATCATGGACGGTAATGGCAGATGGGCGCAGATACGCGGAAGGCCCCGGGTGTTCGGCCACAGACAAGGTATGAAAGCGGTCCGGGCGGTGGTCGAGGGCAGCCGGGAACTGGGTTGCGCAGTGCTGACGCTGTACGCTTTCAGTGAGGAAAACTGGAAACGTCCGCTAAATGAAATAAAAGCGCTGATGAGGCTGCTGCAGAACTACATAAAGAAAGAAAGGGAGGACTTGCGCAAAAACGGGATCCGGCTTAATTGCCTGGGCCATATCGAAAAGCTCGATCCCATATCTCGCCGGGTACTCGAAGAGGCGGTTGAATATACCAGCGGCCAGGAGGATATGCTTCTCAATCTGGCGGTCAGTTACGGCAGCCGGAGCGAGATAGTGGATGCCGTCCGTAGTTTGTGCCGCGAAGTTGCCGCAGACAGGCTGGATCCCGAAAGTGTGGATGAAAATACATTGGCCGGTGCCCTTTACACCGCCGGTCTTCCCGATCCAGACCTCTTGATCCGAACCAGCGGGGAAATGCGGATCAGTAACTTTCTGCTCTGGCAGATAGCCTATTCGGAAATATATATTACCCCTGTATTGTGGCCGGATTTCACCAAGAAAGACTTTTTCGAGGCCGTGGCTGCTTTCCAGAAAAGAGACCGCCGCTTTGGCAGGGTGAAAAGTTAAATCTTGGATAATGGGACTGCAATTTGAAAACAAGATCTAGCTCACTACAGCGATGGGGGATTGATCAGTGGACTTTTTAAAAAGGTTTCTGGTCGCTGTGGTAGGCATTCCGGCTATCTATCTGCTGGCGCTTTTAGGATCCTGGTATTTTCTCCTCTTTGTGGCGCTCCAGGTCGGCCTGGCCGCTAAAGAATTTTACTCCCTGGCCGATAAAAAAGAGCTCAAGCCCTTTGCGGGCCTGGGTATTTTACTGGCCACGATACTGCCTGTAGTCTCCTTTCTGGCCTTGAAAACCAATCATCCAGTCCTGCCAATATCAGGAGTGATGTTTTCGCTCATAGTAGCGGCGGCATCTGCGCTACTGTTGGCTCGAGATCTAAAGGACGCGATAGCCCGCATTTCAGTGACTGCTTTCGGCATTCTTTATGTGGGCGGCCTTCTTTCCTTTCAGATACTGCTCAGGCACGATCCGCAGTATTCCGAAAGGGAGGGTTTTCACTGGCTTCTTTTAGCCTATCTGATTACCTGGAGCATCGATGTTGGCAGTTATGCCTTTGGCCGCCTTTTCGGCAGGCATAAGCTTTGTCCGGTATTAAGCCCAGGCAAGACTGTCGAAGGCTTGTTTGGGGGGCTTGTTTTCTCGCTTGCGGTATCTTATGGGGTGGGCGCTTGTTTGATGGGAGTTTTTAATCCGGTAAGCGCCATTGTATTCGGGGTTATTATTAGTCTGGTCGCCCCGGCCGGGGATCTGTTTGAATCGATTTTCAAAAGGGATGCAGGGGTTATGGATTCCTCCGGCCTGCTTCCGGGCCATGGGGGAGTGCTCGACCGTTTCGACAGCCTGATTTTTACTGTGCCGGCGACTTATGTCTTCCGGTGCTTTATCCATTAGCTGAAAGCTTGAATGTCTAAAGCGGTTTGCATACTCGGCGCCACAGGCTCGATAGGTCGGAATTGCCTTGCAGTTATCGCCAGGCTTGGTTCGCTTTTCACAGTCACCGCCGTGGCCGCCAGGACTAACGCTGAACTTCTGGTGGAGGCAGCCCGCTCTTGTGGAGCGAGCAGGATTTCCCTGGCGGATTGCGCGTCGCTTGACAAGGTTGCCGGTGATCGTTTGAAGGGTCTCGAGGTCGGCTGCGGGCAGGAAGCGATTGTCGAGCTGGCCGGTCTCGATGAAGTGGATATAGTGGTCAACGCTCTGGTTGGCGCGGCCGGCCTGGCGCCTTCGGTTGCAGCCCTCAAGGCCGGTAAACGGCTTGCCCTGGCCAATAAGGAGTCTCTGGTCATGGCAGGCGCTTATCTGATGCGGCTGGCCGCAGAGCGGGAAGGAGCTGAGATTATCCCGATAGACTCCGAGCACAGCGCGCTTTTTCAACTGATTCGGAGTCAGCCAGCGAAAAGCTTGAAAAAAGTGATTATTACCGCTTCCGGAGGGCCGTTCCGAGGCTGCGGTCAGGAGAGGCTGCAAAAGGTTACTTTTTCAGAAAGCCTTAATCACCCAACCTGGTCGATGGGTCCGAAAATTACGGTGGATTCGGCAACTTTGGCCAACAAGGGACTCGAAGTCATCGAGGCGCACTTTCTCTTCGGTCTAGGGTATGAACATATTGAAGTCCTGGTTCATCCTCAGTCAATTGTGCATGGAATGGCGGTGTTCAACGATGGCAGCGTGCTGGGCCACATGGGGGTTCCGGATATGCGGATACCTATCCAGTATGCTTTGACCTACCCTGAGCGCTTGCCGAATGATATAAAGGCCCCGGATTTCAACAGTCTTGGAAAATTAACTTTCGAGGCTGTGGATGAGAAGAATTTCCCCTGCCTTTCGCTGGCCTACGAAGCTGGAAGAAGAGGCGGAGCGGCCACAGCGGTGTATAATGCGGCCAATGAGTCCGCGGTGGAGGATTTCAGCAAAGGAAGGATCGGGTTCACTCAGATCCCTGTGATTATAGAAAGAACTCTTGCCGCGGCGCCGCAAGTTGAAAACCCGTCGCTCGGGGAGATAATGGAAGCGGACAACTGGGCAAGAGAATTTGCAAAAGGCCTGAAAATTTGATTCTTAGCTTGATTGCTTAACGGCGCTGAGCTTTTGTGGCGCAACAGCATTACCCGGACAAGAGAGGTCCGCTGGCTCTGAAGGGTGAGAAAGCGAAATATCTTGCGGTGTTTGCTGGAATGTTTTTGATTTACAGGTGAAAATTAATTTACACTTCTGGAGAAGAGATGGTTTTTACCATTGTGGTTGCGATTTTTGTGCTTGGAGTGCTGATATTTGTTCATGAACTCGGGCATTTCCTGGCGGCAAAGCTGGTGAATATACAGGTGCTGCGCTTTTCCATCGGCCTGGGCAAGCCATTGATCAGCCGTTATTGGGGGGAGACCGAATACTCGATCTCCGCCATCCCGTTCGGCGGCTATGTGAAAATGGCCGGAGATGATCCGACCGAAGGTCTGGAGGGACAGGTGGAAGAGAAAAAGGTCACTACCGATCCAGCGCGGCATTTTGATAAAAAGGGTATCTTTCAGCGATTTTTGGTTATTTTCTCTGGACCGCTCTCGAACTTTCTGCTTGCCATTGTGCTCTATATCGCAATTCTTTACTTCCAGGGTGCTGAAACCTGGCCTTCGATTACGGTTGAGTTCGTCCGGCAAGAGCTGAGTCTTCCGGGTATGGAAAATATCAGGGGCGGTTCGAAAATTCTCCTGGCCAATGGTATGGAAGTAGGCAACTGGCACGAGATAGAGGAAGCGGTGCTTAATTCCTCAGCGCCCAGGACCACTCTCACGCTTTACGACAGCCTGCTTCAGAGCAGTTATACGGTTTCTGTGCCGACAGCCAGTGATTCAACTCGCATCCGGCTGGTGTACGCCATGGTACCGCTGGTCGAGCCCCGCTTAGGCAGCATAATTCCCGGAAAACCCGCCAGTAAAGCTGGCCTGAAGCGCGGTGATCTTATCCTGAGTATAAATGGAAAACCGATCCATAGTTGGCAGGAGATAACCCGAATCATTCAAGTCAGTGCCGGGATTACGCTTAATATGGTAGTGGACCGAGCCGGTGAGAAACTTTCAGTTGAGATCGTCCCCGAAAAAGGGAAAATCCCTCAGGGTGATTACTCGTTGAAAGAGGTCGGGCTTATCGGCATTGCGGCGCCGATGCAGCGTGTCGATCTCGGTTTTGCGGATGCACTGGTAATGGGGTCTGAAAAAACTGTTTCTTTAACAATTTTTATCGTCAGGAGCCTCGGACAGCTTTTAAAGGGCATTGTTACCCGGAATATCGCCTTGAGTGAAGCACGTAATTATCTGGGCGGGCCGGTGATGATCGGCCAGATGGCAGGCGAATCAGCAAGAAGCGGTGAGCTGTGGCTTTTTATGGCCCTTTTGAGTATTAACCTCGCTATTCTCAACCTTCTGCCGATACCTGTTCTCGATGGGGGACACCTGCTGTTCCTGTTTATCGAGCTAGTCCGTTTCGGCAAGCCGCTTACTCCGGAACAGCGCATGCGGATGATCCAGGTCGGATTGCTGATCGTGCTGGGATTAATGGTGCTGGCCACAGCAAATGATCTGGGCCGTCTTTTCGGCCTTTAGGGCGGGCCGGGCAAAAGTCTTATATTTTGCTTGGAATAAAAGCTTATAAAGCTGGAAACTGAGCGTTGTGTTGTGAGAAGTCAATCTAGTGCGGAGGAGGATGGGAAGCAGGCTGTCAGTTGAATCCCTGGTCATCGATAACAAACAGCAAGGGATCGATAGCCTTGTCGTGGATCTCGATCTGGTAATGCAAGTGTGGTCCGGTGGTGCGCCCGGACATGCCGACAAAGCCGATCACGTCTCCCCTTTGCACCAGGTCGCCCTTAGAGACATTGATAGCACTGAGATGGCCGTACTTGGTCACGATTCCATCGCGGTGTTCGATAAATATCGAGTTGCCCCAAAAGACTTCCCTGGTGGCAGAGATCACCTTACCTGCGGCTGTTGCCTTTACTGGTGTGCCGATCTTATTCACCACGTCTATTCCTCTGTGCAGGTGACGTTTTCCGGTAAAGGGGGAGAGACGCCAGCCGAATTTACTTGTTATATAGCCTTGCACAGGAATGATTGAAGGGGTATAGTCGAGGCGTTTTTTCTCTTTCAGGGCCAGAGTGGCCAGCTCCTGCAGGCGGTTTTTCAATTGGGTGACCCGTTCCTCTTTGCTTGCAGTCACTTCTGCTTTTGGCGGAAGGGAAAAGATATTTTGTTCTTCCAAGCTTTCGATCCCTTCTGTTTCCCCCAGCTCAGGCTCGTCACCACCGCCCATTGCCTTGGAGTAGTCAGGACTAATATTTAAGCTTTCAGTGTTTGACAGCGATCCGCTGAGGAAGAAAGATATTTTTTCCTCGAAATCCTCAAGCGATTTCAGGCGTTGGTCGACGACATTTTTCTCAATCGCCATATTTTGCAATGTCTTGGTATAGGAACTTCTTACGCTGCTGAGTTGATACATGTTATAGGAGATTATTCCTGAGCCGGTCAAAATGAAAACCGTGAGCAGCGTAAAGGAGACTTTTACGTAAGTCTTCAAGCAAAACGGTATTGTCCGCGACCGCCCGTCAGCGAAAAAAATCATCAGATTCATTCTATTATTCATCCAGAACTTTCTCCGAATCCATTTTGAAATAGAGCAAGCTGCGAATTTTTTCCTTGTTTCGTTCGCAGGAGCTCAATTCGTTCGCCAACTGACTATTGGCAAGATCCAGTTGTGTCAGTTGAGCTTGAATTTGATTTTTCTCTTTAACAAGGTGCTGGTTATAAAAGAAGCATTGCGCGGTAATAAAGGTAATTGTCGAGATAAAGACTATGGCAAAAAGCATTATTAGACCCGGACGTATTCTGCGTAATTGGCCGCTGCTGGTGACGATAAAATAAGAAGTTCCGGTTTTTATTCGAGCGCGTCCCATATCAAGAAATTTCTATTTAAGTTATTAAGTTATTGGCTAAAAGACAGTATGTTTTTTTATGCAACAATCATACCAATGCCAAATCATTCTATCTAATTAAAAATTAATGTGTTACAAATAAATCCAGCCTGACCGTTAAATGAATGTTGTGCGAAAATGAACACATCTAATCTGAATTCGCACATCTATTTGCAGAAACTTAAAATTAAAAAGGGATTCACCATCTTGGTGGTAAATCCCTAAATATTGGTAGCGGGGGAAGGATTTGAACCTTCGACCTTTGGGTTATGAGCCCAACGAGCTACCTGACTGCTCCACCCCGCGATAAAAGCCGCGTTAAAACTGGCTTATTATAAACGATAAGATAATTATTGTCAAGATTTTTTACCTTTTAGCACTTAAACAGTCTTTATTTACTGTTTTTTAACGAATCTTGCGTACTATCCTTTGGTTCGGGCAGGATTCGGTAGATGGTTTCCCCCTTGCCGGCCATACCTAAGTTTTCGCGGGCCACTTTTTCGATCGTTTCAGGGTCATCCTTTAAAGACCGGATCTGATCAGCCAGGATCTGGTTTTCGATACGCAGGTTTTCTACCTGTTGGGAAAGAGCCTTTTTTTGCTGGTAAAGGCTCCAGAGAGAGACGACATTATAGTTTCCCCCGAATAAAACCAGCAACAGCAAGGCCCCAAACAAGAATAAAATTACCAGTCTGGGATGACTTTTCCAAGGCGGAACCGGCATAAATCCTTTGATTTTTTAAAAGGTCAGCCTGGAGATTAAAAAAACTACCCTGCAAGTAGCTCCGGGGTATAAAAATCCTGCATTAGAGAATGACCTAGTCCAACTCGCTCTGGGACTTATAGCCTCTCAATCGAGAGACCGCTCCGACCTGAGAACCGAAAATTTACGCACTGCCCAATACTGTCAGGTTTGTCAGCGCAGGTTGTAAAAAGCCGACTTGCCCCAGAACACAGCCGATTCACCGAGATCCTCCTCGATTCGCATCAGCTGGTTGTACTTACAGATACGGTCCGTACGGCTGGCTGAACCGGTTTTGATCTGTCCGGCGTTCACGGCTACGGCGAGATCGGCTATTGTCGTGTCCTCGGTTTCTCCGCTTCGGTGGCTGATCACACAGGTATACCCTGCCTGCTTGGCCATCTGGATGGCTTCCAGTGTCTCAGTCAGGGTACCGATCTGGTTGAGTTTGATCAGGATAGAATTGGCGCTGCCCTCGCTTATGCCGCGGTTCAGGCGTTTGGTGTTGGTGACAAAGAGATCGTCACCCACGAGCTGAATTTTTTTACCTAGCTTGGCATTCAGCAACTTCCAGCCTCCCCAATCATCCTCAGCGAGGCCGTCCTCGATTGAAATTATCGGGTATTTTTTGACCCAGTCCGCATAGAAGGCCACCATTTGTTCGCTGGACCTTACAGAACCATCTGATTTACTGAAAACGTACTTGCCGTTCTCATAAAACTCGCTTGAGGCCGGATCGAGCGCCAGGTGAACATCCAGGCCTGCTTTGTAGCCTGCTTTTTCGATTGCTTCCAGGATTACTTCCACAGCTTCTTCGTTGCTTTTCAGATCAGGCGCGAATCCGCCTTCATCACCAACGCCTGTCGAGTAACCCTTGGCGCTGAGCACTTTTTTCAAGCTGTGAAATACCTCGGCACCGATGCGCAAAGCCTCGGAAAAAGATGATGCGCCTGTGGGCATGACCATGAATTCCTGGAGGTCCACGTTATTGGCCGCGTGTTTGCCTCCATTCAAGATGTTCATCATCGGCACGGGAATCACCTTGGCGTTAACCCCGCCGATATATTGATAGAGCGGCAGCCCGCTGTATTCGGCCGCGGCCTTGGCAACGGCGAGCGATACGCCGAGAATCGCGTTGGCTCCTAGCTTTCCCTTGTTCTCGGTCCCGTCAAGCTCGCATAACATCTTGTCGATTTTCGCCTGGTAGGTGGCATCGAGACCGATTATGTGAGGGGCGATTTCTTCATTGACATTTTCGACCGCCTTTTTTACTCCCTTGCCAAGGTAGCGGCCCTTGTCCCCATCCCGCAGCTCCACTGCCTCGAACTCTCCAGTAGATGCTCCACTGGGCACGGCCGCTCTGCCAAAAGAGTCATCGTCCAGCACCGCTTCCACTTCCACTGTTGGATTGCCTCGTGAATCGAGGATTTCTCTGGCGCTTATTTCGGTGATGATAGACATGATAAAATCCTCCCTTTCTTTTTTAAAAATTTCAGACAGTGTCTGAGAAGAGCGAACAGAGCGAAAATAAGGTTACTCCGTTCAGTGCTGTGGTTGTGTTAATTAAGCTGGTATAACAGCTTACCTCTCTGCTAAAGGAAACATTCTTTTCAACGGAAGAGATACAGCAGGCGTGGAGAAGCGAATCCAGAGGCTGGATCGCTCAACCTGGTCGCTGTTTCAGCAACGAAATCCAACATCGAGCGCCGTTCCCTGCTCGGTCTGATGATTTTCGGGTTCTCCCCGAGACCGCACATGCGCCCAGCCATATCGAGCGCATCCTGAAAGCTCCCGGTGCGGTCCACCAGCCCGAGTTCTTTGGCCTGGCGCCCGGAAAAAACCCGCCCATCGGCGATAGTCATCACACTGTCCCAGGGAAGACCGCGTTCAACACTCACCACCTCTACGAACTGGTAAAACACATCATCCACCATTTCCTGCAGAATCCTCTTTTCTTCGTCAGTGATTGGCCGGAAAGGCGAGCCGATATCCTTGTGCTCCGCACTTTTAATTACTTTAAAGTCAATCCCCACTTTCTTTAGAATCTCGTGGAGATCCGGAAATTCGAGCAGGACTCCGATCGATCCGGTAAGAGTGCCGGGAACAGCCAGGATCGAGTCTGCGGCACAGGCGATGTAATACCCCCCCGAGGCTGCTACAGTGCCCATGGAAACCACGACTGGTTTGTCTGTCTCATCCCGGAGCCTGGAGAGCTGCTCGAATATTTCCTGGCTTGGGGCCACGGCGCCGCCCGGGCTGTTAATACGGACTACCACCGCACGTACTCTCTGGTCTTCGCGCAAGAACTTGATCTGCCGCCTTAACTCATCCGAATCGTTGATTATCCCTTTAATCTCGAGTACTCCAATCCGTTCGCCGAAAGAGCCTGCCAGCGTAAAATCATCCCTTGAAAACGCAGTGATCAACAGGGCGGCGAAAAATAATCCGATACCCAAAATAAAAACTGTGAGCAGTATGCCAAGCAGCCATTTTTGGTTTTTAGTCATTGGAGACTCCAGTCGGCTCGACTTTAGAGGGACTTTTCAGGTGGCCGACCCGATCAAGGCGGCCTTGCGTTGTTCGATAAACCGGATGAAGCTGCGGAACAGATACCAGCTGTCATGGGGTCCGGGGCTTGATTCCGGGTGGTACTGCACACAGAAAACCGGACGGCTTTTGTGTCTGAAACCTTCGATCGTGTTGTCGTTGAGATTCACGTGAGTGACCTCGAGGTCCGGGCAACCGTCGATCTGCCACCGGCCGTTTTCATCCTTCGAGCCTGAAACACAAAAACCGTGATTCTGCGTGGTGATTTCAATTTTTCCAGTGGCCAAGTTGATTGCCGGGTGGTTGGCTCCACGATGTCCGAACTTGAGTTTGTAAGTCTGGCCGCCGAATGCCAGAGCCAGGATCTGATGTCCCAGGCAGATGCCGAATACCGGAAGATCCGGCTGCTGCTCGAGAATATCCTTTACAGTCTGAGTTACATAAGGCACGCCTTCGGGATCACCGGGACCATTGGAGATAAATATTCCGTCTGGGTTGAGGCATAATATTTTCGCAGAGCTGTACGAAGCGGGAACCACGAGTACCGAACAGTTGAAATAAGACAGGATGCGTAAGATGTTGTACTTGATCCCACAGTCTATAGCTACCACATAATGTTTATCCCCGGAGTCGTCGGCTTGCCAGTGCTCGAAACTTTCGGGCTTGTCCTGAGTGTACACATAGTAATCGGTGGGTGATTCGGGTTCGCTGCCTGGTTTGAAAATGTAACTTTTTGCAGTAGTCACATTTTTCACCAGGTCTCTGCCTACCAGGCCCGGAAACTTATAGAGTTTGTTCATTAAAGATTCGTAGTTGAAATCGATAGTGGAAATAATACCTTTCAGCGCCCCTTTTTCCCTGATATGCAGGGTCAGCGCGCGCGTATCTATGCCTTGGATCCCTACGATTCCCTGGTCGAGCAAGAGTTTATCAAGACTCTCTGTAGCCCGCCAGTTGGAGCGGTAAGCCGAGCATTCCCGCACGATAAAGCCCTCCGCCTGGATTTTCGAGCTCTCTATATCGGTGAGGTTGATCCCGGTGTTCCCGATGTGCGGATAGGTCATAGTGACAATCTGGCCGTTGTAGGAAGGATCGAAGATAATCTCCTGGTATCCGGTCATGCTGGTATTGAAAACCACCTCGCCCAGAGCTTCACCTTCAGCCCCGAATGAAGTTCCCTGGAATGTCCGGCCGTCTTCGATTACCAGAACAGCCCGCTTGCTTTGTTTTTTTATTCTACTCATAGATCATTGCGCGTTTTAAATTTAAAACCTGATCTCAAAAGTCTCTCGCAGAGTGAATCTCCCGGGCTAAAAAATATATAAGGCAGAATGGCTGCGGTCAATAGCTTTACTTTATCCGTAAAATTTTGTATTACAATGAATTGTGCCAGCCAGCCGTTTATTCGTAAAAAATGGTGTTTTTACTCGGGCTTTATATTATTTTTTTAAATATTTGTTATAAAATGTACTAACCTTTGGTGAACAATAGAGCTATACTTCACAGGGCATAAGGTTGACGGTTCAAATCAAGCTGTCCCGGGCAGGTTTTTCAGCGATCCGGTCTTATCTTCCCGGTTTCACCCAACTTCTAGCGCAGGGGGAAATCATGCATGTTCTGGTGTTGTGCCTTCTGATGATCTTTTCAGCGCAAATCTTACAGGCCCAGGTGGGGCAGAAGCTGCTCGAAAGTTTCGAAACAGAAAACGCGCTCCGGAACTGGGAGCTGACTAATGTGGACGGCGAGATCAGCTCCGAGCATGCCACCGAGGGTTCGCAGTCGGTCCGGCTGGACTTTAAGCAAAGGCAGGAAGGCGGGCCGTGGCCTGTGGCTGCCTTGAAATTGGATAATAGAGTGTTTCCAGGAAACGATTGGTTAGGCTTCAATAAGCTCACCTTTGATGTCTTTAATGACAGCAAGCGGGTAATCGAACTCAGATGCGGGCTCAGGGATTCGACCTCGACCGGCAGATACGCAAGCGGCACATTTTCTATTCCCCCCCAGAGTTCGCAAACATGCGAAATACCTGTCGCACACATCTTTAAGAAAATCGAGCCCAGATACCTTGGCCGGGGGGAAAAGCACACGGCCGATGTGCTGAAAATCCTGAGTTTATATATCGTGCTGATCGCAGAGAACTCTTTTTTCCTGGACAATGTCAGGCTGGTGGCAGATGAGCTCGAGATAAAAGAGGCGAGCTTGCTGGAAGACCCATTCCTCGGTGGGCGGGTGACAGTCGAGTGTGAGTTGAGCCGCGGCGCCAGGTGCGATTTGCAAATCCGTGATCCGCGCGGCAACGTGGTGACCCGTCAGACCCGGACAGTCGATAAGCTGAGCTGGCGCTGGGACTGCCAGGTGGAACTGGCAACCATGCCCCCGGGCCGATACAATGCCAGGCTCACGGTGACAGATACGAAATGGCAGCCTGATTCTCCGTTTGTTCGTGAGCTGGGCTCTTTCGAAATTATTCCTGAAGCCGCAAGGCCTGAAATAGTGGCCTGGCATGAACCCACGACACAGAAAATCATGCTGTACAGCCGCCCTGTGAAAAGTAAAAAGATCCTGCGCATGAAGGATATCAAGAGCGGTAAGGGCGATCCGGCGCCGGTAAGCATCCGGATGGCCCGGAACGAGTACGAAGGCGCGCAGCTAGTATTCCTTACGCGTTCGCAGACCGCCCGCTTAAGCTTCGCTATCGAAAACTTGCGTCACGAGAAATCCGGCTCCGCTTTTCCTTTGGCAGACAGCGAGATACTGCAGGTTGGTTATGTGAACACCGAGGACCCGGTTTACTATGAGGTGGATTACATCGGCTGGTGGCCGGATGCGCTCCTGCCGGTTGAAGAGATGTACGCCGAGCCGGGCGAATGCATGCCGGTCTGGATCAATCTCAAGTCAAAGGCCGACACAGAGCCTGGCACATACCGCGGGGCTCTCGCAGTCTGGGTGAACGGCAGCCGGGCAGGCTCGATTCCTCTCGAGGTGCAAGTTTATGATGTCGCCTTGCCCACTGAAACCACTATCCGCACGGCTTTTGCGACTAGTGACGACTTGATTGCCGAGATCCACGGCGGCAAGCTCCCAAAGGGCATGCTGCGCAGGTACCATCAGTTTGTCGCCGACCATCGGCTGAATGTCGATAATATCTACCGCTCGGAGCCGCCGGACATCGAGACAGTGGAATACTTCGCCAGGAGGGGGCAGCTCAACGCCTTCAATCTCAAGTATATCGGGGGGAGAATAGAAAATATCGATCGGGTTAATAACGACGCCTATTTAGAAAGCCTGGCCGGGATGCTCGACCCTTACGTGGCCGAACTTCGCCAGCGCGGTCTTGCGGACAAGGCATATCTCTACGGTTTCGACGAGATAGGCGGGGAAATGTACGCAGCGGTGAAGCGTACTTTCGCATTTCTGAAAAAACGCTACCCCGAGATCCCCACAATGACCACCGGCAGAGATGCCAGCTTCGGTATTGACAGCGGCCTCGAGGAGGAGGTCGATATCTGGGTCCCCCTGACCCCGGTTTACGACCTGGAAAGGGCGAAAGCCACGCGGGCGCGCGGCAAAGAGGTCTGGTGGTATATCTGTATCTCTCCGCCGCATCCCTACGCCAACTGGTTTATCGAATACCCGGCAATCGAGCCGCGGCTGCTGTGGTGGATGACCTACCAGCAGCGGGTCCCGGGGTTCCTCTATTACCTGACTAACCTCAGGCACGGGCAGACCGAACTGATGCATTTGAACGGCCACAACAAGACAAACTGGAACCCGGCCTCCTGGAGAACCGCCAATGGGGACGGCTGTTTTATTTACAGCGGGCCTGAGGGGCCGATCAGCACGATCCGCTTTGAAAATATCCGGGACGGGATCGAGGACACAGAGCTGCTGTTCCTGCTCGAGAAGCGGCTCGGGGACAGCGGCGCGGCGGGAATCTCCATGTGCAACGAGCTGATTACCAGCCTGACTGATTATACCAGGGATGTGGAAAAATTCGCTGCCGTACGCTTGAGTCTGCTCGAGCGCCTGGGCGGAGGCAATTGAGTAGATTGAATGCAAAACCATTTATTGTAAAAACTGCTGCCATATACCGGTATTAAGAGATTGTTATATCTTCAGGGAGCTGGCCGACAAGGAGAAAAGGTGGTTAAGGTATTTTGAATCCGGATTAATTAATCCGGGAAACTTTAAAAAAGGCTGCGGGAGAAGGCGTCGTTCAAAGAAAGCCAGATAATGCTTAAAATCAATTGAAAATTTGAAGCGCTTGCGGAAAATTTTTACAGTTCATTGTTTTATTATGCATTACTATCGTAGTCGTAGTTCTCGAAAGGATCAGGTTCGTTCTTGATTGAATTCCAATCGAGATCATATTTCATGTCATCAGGCCAGTCGTTGGGGAACTGAACTCGAAAAAATCCTCCGATTCCGCTTTTCATTCCATCATTCGGGCCCCCAACAGAAAGCAAAGTGTCGTCGGGCAAAAAGTCATTCGTTTCAAACTGCGCGGAAAGTAACACTAATAATCCGCAAGATGCATCAAGGAGATGCTCGAAGGTCGCTTTTTCAAACTCCTTGTGACGGTCATGCTTTGTAGAGTTGTATGCGTTATACCAAGGAAGAGATGCATCGGAATCCCATTCAGAGAAGGGTTCACGAACTGATGACGAGCCACTCCAGTTAGGAATTTTCACTTTGTAGGACGACAATCGATGGGTTTCATTTATTTTCTTATAGTCTCCCATATTCATCTTGTCGCTATCTTTTATATATCCGTTTTCTTTCAAGATTGCCTTGCAGTTTGCTTCCACTTCAACGCAAGCTCGGAGCAGCAGGGCATGGATTCTGTAAGAATAGCAGTTTAGATTCTTATCTGCGGGTTCTACGTAATCAAACAACTCGCGCAGATCTTTGAGCAGAAGCAGGAATGCTCGGACGTAATGTTCAGGAGCCTCGGCATACTTTGGATGAATCATATACTGCCCACGGCCACCTTCAGTGTAATGCCCGTCGATGAATTGCCTGCAAGTTCTTCGATGCGGTCGTTTAACAGGCATAGCGCGGCTCCTTTCTTTTTTGCATAACGCCGGAAATCAGCGGCTCGCTTTAGCGAATCCAATGCATTTATTGGTTGGGCACAGACGAAAGTATTTGGAAGAACTTCTCAGTCTCGTGCACCATATGTTCCTGGATATGAGTGCTCTGCCACGCAGGGATTTTTGCCATCCTCATGGCTCTGACAGAGTACTTTATTGGTCTCAATACAGGCTTCCTACCATTGTGGAAAAGCTCCCAAAGGCAATTATATAGGCGGATTGGAAAGAGTGACAGATATTGCAACTTGCGGGTATTTGTATTCGAAAACAAAATCTGTACGTCACCAGGTTTGGACAATCCTTTATGCGCAAACACCATATTCCTTATTTCTCGATACCTATTATTATATACTTTTCTGTAATCTGATACGTACTTCCTCAATCTTCGGAAATCGATAAATGTGGGAACATAGACATGTTTCATATAATCATCGATCCACACGTTAGAGTTTTCACTGCCCTTTATCTTTCTGGCCTCCAGTGCTTCTTTTGAAAATATATCCATATTATCTAGAGCAACTCTTAGAAGTTTATCGATATTGTGTTTAGATTTAGAATTTTGATCGAAGATACGACCAAGAGCTATGAAGAAAGATAGTTGCAGCGCTCCAACATTTGTCCGCCAAAACAGCGGTGTTTCATTCACAAGTCGAAGTGCCTTTTTATTGTCAGCAAGAGAAGCATTGATGGATAGGAAGGCATAGAAAAACTGGATTACTGATTCAGCCTCAGTCCTAAAGACTTCTAATTCTTGGATAAATGTGTTTTCTCGATCTTTCATTTCATTGCTGCCCAACCATAGGTATATAGATTCTATGTAACACATTTATAACGCAATATTGCGTTATAAGATACCTTTTTAATTAGCCATGTAACTGTCTTATTTGCAAGTAGTTAAATCGCTTCTCCATGGTTTCCGGGGGTGTTACATGGTTTCTATTTAAAACCACTCCCAATCTACAGCATATCGCCCGGACTGCGCACACATTACCCTCTGACATTCACCCAAGAACGGTACCATTGGTTGTAGGCGAATGCAAGTGGTTCGAGTTCTCTTTAATTTGTGGACAATGATTGGTATTTTTCCTCTTTTAGAAAGCATATACAAATACCAAACTCGTTACGAGCCAAGAATCTTCAATAGTTCGAGGAGATCAAAGATATCGGTTTTTCCGTCCCGGTTGACATCGCCTCGTTCGTATACGCCGCTTGGATAGACAAGCACTTTCCTGGACGAAATCTTGGTTGCTCCCTCGTTATCGGTTACGGTCAAAGATATCGTGTAATTGCCTGTGTTTTCGTATGTGTGAGAAGCCGTTACACCGGTACTCGTTGTCCCGTCTCCGAAGTCCCAGGCATAAGCAGCAATTGTGCCGTCAGGATCATTACTGGCCGAGGCATCGAATTGCACTGTCAATGGCGGGTTGCCGCTCTCAGGTTTGGTAGTGAATGAGGCGGTCGGCTCCTTGTTCCCTGCAATCGTGATACTGCCGTTTATGACGCTTAGATCGGTTATTGGACTCAGGTTAGCATCAGAGACTTTTGCTCCTGAAATCTGCAAGCTGATTGTCTGTTTCGATGCGTTTTCTGAAACGTAATACTTGAGCGTAAGGATAACGTCGCTGCCTGCATCGACGCTGGCCCCTGTAGCTGAATAACCGACAACTATGAGGCCGCCACCGCTTATGTTGGCGCCGACAGTCCAGCCTTCGATTCGTCCTATGGCTGTGATTTGGGAAAAAGTGATGTCTCCCGCAGGAGAAGGAGTAATGACGAATTGAAAACCCACCACCGGCACGGAGTTGTTCAAGGCCAGGTTGATAAAGGCAGTGTCGCCTGGCTGAACAGTCACCCCTTCCAGGGTAAGGGTAGTCTCCGCGTGGGAGGTGGAAAAAGCAAAGCCGCAGAGAAACCCCAGCAATAGTATAAAGCGTTTCATTATCATGTCTCCAAGTTGGGTATAAGGCAAAGGAGCTCTAGCCTAGCTCACTGATGAATTTCAGTATCCTTCTCGTCTCGAAAGGCGCTATTTCAGCAGCACCATCTTCCTGGTCTGGACGAAATCCCCGGCTCGCAGGCGGTATATGTAAATACCGCTCGAAGCCTGTTGTCCCGACTCGTCAGTGCCGTCCCAGAACGCAGTGTGCGTGCCCGGCTCCCGCGAACCGTCAGCCAGGGTTCTGATTAAGCGGCCCCGGATATCGTAAACCTTGAGGATCACAATCACCGATGCGCCCTCGGGTACGCTGTAGTTTATCGTTGTGGAAGGATTGAACGGGTTTGGTGTATTCTGGCTCAGGCTGAACGCCTTGGGCAATACATGCGAATGTTGCGGCAAAAGCTTTAATATGTCCTCGATAAGGCTCTGATCCGCGCCGAGGGCTGACAGGTCTGCTTTTAATTGCTGGATATCAATCTGCGACGGATCGGAGTTTCTATATGCGGCAAGCTGCACGTCTTTTCCAATCACTTTATTCAAACATGACAGAACGTCGAAGATGTCTATTTCTCCATCCGCGTTAATGTCTGCGCATTCCGATTGTAGAGAGGTGAATGTCCGCTGCCCAAGGATAAATCTAACCATTGTCAAAATGTCGAAGATATCAACCACACCGTCTATAGTGACGTCTCCGGCAAGCGGGCAACCGCCGAGGGTTAGGCTGCCGTGTACTAAAGTCACATTAATTGATTGCTGGTTCTCATCAGATATCTTTGCCTCCGAAAGAGTAAGCGTTATTTCAGTCCCTGTGGGAGCATCCGCGCTTATTTCGTAAGTAAGAGTGAGTATCTCCCCTCTGCCGGGGCTGATGCTTCCGCCAGAACCGGAATAGAATACAATCAGTTCCCCGTTCCCTGAAGCGTTATGGCTCACGGTCCAGCCGCTCGTACGGCTTGTCGTGCCTGCTTCCTTGAACGTAACATAATTTGTATGACTTGGAGTAATCACAAATTGGCCGCCACTTATGGCAGCAATTGAATTATTTATCGAAATGGGAACACTAACCGATGAATCTCGATAGACTGTATCTGAGCCGCAGGAAAACTCTATCGTGCCACCTATGCCCCTGACGGAAACCGATAGACTATCTTCGTCACTATCGTTGCTAAGGATAGTGATCGTTCCGCTCTGTTCTCCAAAGGCGCTGGGGGCAAAAGATAGCATGACAGCTTGGCTGTCATTTGGTGCTATGGCGGCAGCAGTGGGGCTTGGATTAAATACGGCATTGTCGCTGCTGACGCTACTTACAACAAGTTGTTCGTTCCCTTCATTTACTATAGTAAAACTCCCGACACCAACACTTCCAATGGCAACGTAACCAATATTGACAGAATTGTTCGACAGGCTTATCTCTGGTGCAGTACCTATTGCGGCTACCGTTACAGTAAGCGTCTTCTCATCGCTGTCATTACATACAAGTGTGACGGTTGCTGTTTTCTCACCGGCATTCGTGGGGCTAAAAGTGACCGTAATATTTTGATTTTGGCCTGGAAGAATAGTGACAGAAGAGTGGCTGACGGTAAACATTACGTTATTACTGATTATGCTGCTTACGAAAAGTTCTGCCGTGCCATCGTTTTTAATCGAAAAACCACCGCTGTTCTTGCTGCCAACGCTCACTGCGCCAATAGATATCGCAGTGCTTGATAAGGTTATCTCAGGAGCGACGCCCTTGCCGTTTACACTGAGTGTTAGTGAGCTTTCGTCGCTGTCATTGCTCGAAATTGTGATTGTCGCACTGGCGTTCCCTTTTGTTGTTGGACTGTATGTGATGGTGATGATCTGGCCTTGAGCGGCTGGAATGGTAACGGAAGAGGGGCTGGCGGAAAAAACTTCGTTGCTGCTGCTGATACTGTAAATAACAAGCGGCTCTTCGCCCTGGTTGTTTAAAGTAAAGTTTTGACTTCCGCTGCTGCCAACATTGATGTCTCCGAATGAAAGGGAATTCGTGGATAGCGATATCTCAGGTGAAGGGGGCAATTCACCGTACATGCTGACTCCTCCCCAGCCTCCGACCCACACGTTACCTTGGGTGTCTGCGTAAATATCTTGTATTGTAGCAAAACTTAAAAGTCCATCTTCTCTTGTAAAGGTAGTCCACGTGCTGCCGTTGAATTTACACACTACATATTCATTCTTAAGAAGAACACCTGCCCACACATTTCCTTGAGTATCTGTAGAAATTGCAATGATGAAATTTCCCGCTAAGCCATTTGTTGAGTCATAAGTTGTCCAGTTAGAGCCGTCGAATTTGCTGATTCCTTTATCCGTTCCAACCCATATGTTGTCATGTGAGTCTGTGGCGATGGAATAAACTTCATTCGATGCCAAACCATTTTCTTCAGTATAGAATGTCCATTGATTTCCATCAAATTTACCCACACCACCTTCAATACGTTCGTTATTATAAATTCTAAATGTTCCAAACCACACATTGCCCTTTGAGTCTGTGGCCATTGCACTAATGTAACGTCCAGGATAGGGTGGCATGTAATCTGTCCATGAACTACCATCAAACTTGCAAAAACCAGCCGACCAACCATCAAATCCCACCCAGATATTTCCGGAGAAATCTGCAGCCAATTGATAAACATGGTTAAGATCAGCATGGTTAGTATAGGTTGTCCAGGTATTACCATCAAATCTGTGAATTCCATCTCCGCCTACCCATACATTACCTTGATAGTCTATCGTGACAGTGTGTGGTGACCTCGTAGGAAATGATCCGTCCGCAGTAGTGTAAGTCGTCCAGATATTGCCGTCAAATTTGCTAAGCCCACCATTTGTCGCGATCCATACGTTATTATTAAAATCCACAGCTATGGCATCAACATTATTGTCTGCTAATCCATCCTCTTGCGTATAGTTAGTCCAGCCAAACCGATTCGCATAGCTATCAGAAAAAATCAGGAACACTAAGACGAGAACTAACAATCTAAGTTTCATGGTATCCTCCTTGAGACTGCAGATGGAATTCTCAGAAATCGCGTGTGATTTCAACTGGCACTGCCGATACGAAAGCCGCATTGCCCTTTTCATCAGGTTCGTAAAGATCGCTTGCTATGTTAAACCCTTCTTTGCTGCTTGTCATTTCGTGGGTTTAAAATCCGATATCCAACTTAAATTACCAGATTGACCACAGGGATTTATTGACACCTTTCCGGTTATCCTGTTGACTCGGACAAGTCTCGGGTACGTATTTTGATAACTCCCCTCAACAGTAAAATAATAATATCTGTACGGCGTGGGCCAGACACAATAAACAAACAGCCCAGCCAGCACCACGGCAAGAACAATAATTATTCGTCTACCCATTATTAACCCTCCGTAAAACAATTAAAGCAGTCAAGCCTTCCTTAACCGGAAGTGAAACAGAGCGGCACATTCGATGCTTGGCCATACCTTTATATAGGTGCGAAAAAAGACTATTCTCATGCGCCATGTAACGGTCCATCCAGAAAGGACACCATTAACCCGAACACCACACTTTAGGTCCTCAGGTCTAGCCATTATTAAGCTATCGAAGCTAAGTATGAGTTTTGTGTGACCGTCTTATTGTTCTCGAAATCGTTGATATAAACAGTTCTGAGGAGTGCTGTAGCTCTTATCGCAAATACATCTTCAAGGCGAGGTCACAAATTGTGTGGAAAGATATGCTGCAATTATAATCCGTGTTTTCCGGTTATTCAAGAAAAAACAAATTAATCGCAGAACAAGGATTGAAATGGGGTTCGCCCTACATTTGCCGGTTAAGCCAGACTGCAACAAGGTTAGGACAATCTCAAAAGGATAGTTGATATGGGGAAATATTAATTTCGTGGGAAATATATAGATATTAAGGCTCGTTATAGAAAAAGGGCTACAATCGAAAAAGCTCAAATAAATTTTCTCTTGACAGAGCTTTTCATGTAACTTATACTGAAAAATTCGTAATTCAAGGCGCTCTTAAACTTCGATCTTTCAAAGTTTAGAGGACAATACTAAAATGCTTTTCTATTTTTCCATCTTTTCCCTCCTGAGCGGTGTCGCAAGCCGCATCCAGCGAATTGGGAGCGCCGTTGTGTCCGCTTCATTGGTCGCTTTGTGCATCTTGATTATTGTTCTCTCCTTGGTAGGGGAAGGCTCCAGCCGAATTATAGTAGGCATTTGAGAGCCGGCAGCCCGTTCCCCTGATCAGTCTTTAGATATCCCATTAAAAAACCAAAGCTCGGGGAACTGGGCAGGCCCAGTCAACGGGAGTTTTTTACTTTATTTGGAGTCAGTGAAAATGAAAAGTGATGAAGTCAAAAAGGGTCTCGAAAGAGCCCCGCATCGCAGTCTGCTCAGAGCAGTGGGATTGTCCCCGGAGGATTTCGACAAGCCGTTTATCGGCGTATGCAACTCGTTTAACGAGATTATCCCCGGCCATGTGCACCTGGATAAAGTGGCGCGATACGTAAAAAAGCACATCCGCAATGCAGGCGGGATACCTTTCGAGTTCAACACTATCGGTATCTGCGACGGGATTGCTATGGGACATCCGGGCATGAAATACTCACTGGCCAGCCGCGAGCTGATTGCCGACAGCGTAGAGTCCGTGGTAAAAGCCCACTGTTTCGATGCCTTAATCTGTATTCCCAATTGTGACAAAATTGTTCCCGGTATGCTCATGGGCGCTCTTCGGGTCAATATACCGACAATTTTTGTCAGCGGCGGCCCCATGGCGGCTGGCAGAACGCCTGACGGGAAGGCTGTTGATCTGATCAGCGTATTCGAAAGCGTGGCTGCGCGCAAAAAAGGAACGATTACAGACAGTGAATTGCTGACTATCGAACAGTATGCCTGCCCTGGATGCGGTTCCTGTTCGGGAATGTTTACAGCCAATTCCATGAATTGCCTCTGCGAAGCAATGGGAATCGCTCTGCAAGGCAACGGTACTATTCTTGCTGTTGATCCACGGAGAAAAAAGCTTTACAGGCAGGCAGCCGAAAGGATTGTGGAAATGGCCCTTGCAGGCGGCCCCCTGCCCAGCGATATCGTGACCAGGGAAGCATTGGACAACTCTTTTGCCTTGGATATGGCCATGGGAGGCAGTACCAATACCGTTTTGCACGCCCTGGCTATTGCGCATGAGGCAGGCCTCAAATACGATCTCCAGAGGGTTAATGAAATATCTAAAAAATGTCCGAATATCTGCAGGGTTGCGCCGTCTTCCAAATATCATGTCGAGGATGTCGATCGGGCAGGCGGGGTGAGCGCGATACTCAAAGAGATTTCCGGGATAAAGGGACTGATACACAAGGATTGTATCACGGTCACCGGCAAGACGATTTGGGAGAATGTCTCCCGCGCGAAAGTCAAGGACAGAGAGGTTATTCGCCCGCTGGAAAAGGCTTATTCCGCAGATGGCGGCTTGACGATCCTGTGGGGCAATCTCGCCGAAAAGGGCGCGGTGGTGAAAAAAGCGGGTGTGGCTGAAAGCATGCTGCGCTTTGAGGGCCAGGCGATAGTTTTTGACTCCCAGGAAGAGGCGTGCCAGGGGATTCTCAAAGGCCGGGTCAAGCCGGGACAGGTCGTTGTAATCCGGTATGAAGGCCCGCGCGGTGGACCGGGAATGCAGGAAATGCTGGCTCCTACCTCCTATATTATCGGACAGGGTCTTGGGGAAAGTGTGGCTTTGATTACCGACGGCCGCTTTTCTGGCGGGACCCGCGGAGCCTGTATCGGACATGTATCTCCTGAAGCGGCGGAAGGTGGCTTGATCGGTCTCCTGAAAGACGGGGATATCATCAGGCTCGATATAGCTGAACAGCGCCTGGAAGCCGATCTGTCCGAAAAGGAAATCGAGTCCCGGCGTGCGGAATTGAAGCCGTTTAAACCCAGAATTAAAACGGGCTATCTCAGGAGATACTCGCAAGCTGTGCAGAATGCAAGCACAGGGGCGGTTCTCGGCTAGAAAACAGGATTGACGAAGAGAGAAGAGGTTATCGTGTGCCCTGAAAAAAGCGAAGCAGAAACCGGTCGAATTGCTAAAGCTAAGCCTGGAGGAGTTAAAGAGACGGCGAGGGAGATGGTCTTCGCCCCTCTTATTTTGAGCGAGAGATTAGCAAGATGAAGATTGAGCTGTCTGATAGATTTTGTGAAATTCAAGCGGGTTGGCCTTTGATTTCGGGTTTTCTCATCGAGCGGGCTTGTCCCCGTGAAAGTTAATTTCGAACCGGCTTTACCGGGAAAGAAAGCCTGAATTACCATTTACCTTATATGGGGATAAGGTTATGCAACTAGTAAAAGAAAAGGACATAGACCAGAATCCGAAAGTCAAGCAAAAAGAACGGCTTTCAGGTTCCGAGATATTTATCCGCTCCCTTATCGAAGAGGGAGTGGAACATATGTTCGGCTATCCCGGGGGCGTAATAATTCCCATTTTCGATACATTGTACAAAGTCTCCCGGCCTAAATTGGTGCTCTGCCGCCATGAGCAAGGTGCCGAACACATGGCGGACGGTTACGCCCGGTCCTCGGGCAAGGTAGGAGTTTGTCTGGTGACATCGGGCCCGGGAGCCACCAATCTCGTTACCGGGATCGCTACCTCGTATATGGACTCTATCCCGGTGGTCTGTTTCACCGGCCAGGTGGCTACAGCGGCTATCGGCAATGACGCTTTCCAGGAGGTGGATATTGTCGGTATCACCCGGCCGATCACCAAGCACAGTTATCTGGTGAAGGATGTGCGGGATCTCGCCCGCATAATCAAGGAAGCATTCTATATTGCGGGTACGGGAAGGCCGGGACCGGTTGTAGTGGATATGCCGAAAGATGTCTTGCTCTCTGAAACAGAGTTCGAGTATCCGGAAAAAGTGAATATTCGGGGATATAAGCCCACAGAACACGGCCACACCCAGCAGGTCAAGAAAGTGGCCGAGGCGCTCTCTACTGCCAAAAGACCGGTGTTATATGTAGGCGGCGGATGTATCAGCGCGAATGCCTCGGAAGAGTTGACAGAGCTTGCGCGCAAGATAGGAATCCCCGTTACCACTACCCTTCTCGGGCTTGGCTCTTTTCCCGAGAATGATCCGCTCTCTCTGGGGATGCTTGGAATGCACGGCACCTGGTATGCGAACATGGCGGTTAATGAATGCGACCTCCTGGTTGCCGTGGGTTCGCGTTTCGATGACCGGGTAACCGGGAAACTGGACGCCTTTGCCCCTAAGGCCGGTGTGATTCACATTGATGTCGACCCGGCATCGATCAGTAAGAACATAAAAGTGGACTACCCTGTTGTGGGTGACTGCAAGAACGTGCTCAGGAGCCTGCTGCCTCTTGCCCATCCGGCGGGTACTGAGGATTGGCTGAAACTGATTGATCACTGGAAAAAAACTCACCCTTTGAAATACGAAAAAAGCGAGAAGGTAAAGCCGCAGTACGTGATCGAGTCGATCCACAAGATATGTGGTGATAATACAGTGCTTTCCACTGATGTCGGCCAGCACCAGATGTGGGTTGCCCTGCATTATAAGTTCCTCAGGCCGCGCACCTGTTTAAGCTCAGGGGGCCTGGGTACCATGGGATACGGCTTCCCGGCGGCCATTGGTGCGGCTCTGGCCAACCCGGACAAACAAGTCGTCGCTGTGGTGGGGGACGGGAGCTTTCAAATGAATATCCAGGAACTCGCCACTGCTGTGAACCAGAAGCTCGGCATTATCGTGGCCATTATCAACAATGGTTTTCTAGGTATGGTCCGCCAGTGGCAGGAGCTCTTTTTTGGCAAGCGTTACAGCCACACCTGCCTCGAATATACGAACCCCGATTTCGTCAAGGTGGTGGAAGCCTATGGGGCTGTGGGAATGCGGGTCGAGCACCATGATGATGTGGTGCCGACACTCGAGAAAGCGATGAAAGTAAAAAATCTTCCCGTGATAATCGACTTCCGTGTCGACCGCCACGAAAACGTTTACCCGATGATTCCACCCGGTAAAATGGCTACTGATATTATCGAATAACCACCCTAGGGTATAAAGGGAGCCGGTAAATGAAACACACAATTTCACTCCTGGTTGAGAACAAGTTCGGGGTCCAGGCCCGTATAGCCAACCTTTTCAGCGGTAAAGGCTATAACATGGACAGTATCTGTGTCGGTGAGACCGAAAATCCCGAACTCAGCCGCATGACCATAGTTACCAAGGGTGACGATATGGTCATTGAACAGATTATCAAGCAGCTGCGCAAGCTGATCGATGTGATCAAGGTCACTGATCTTACTCATGAAGATCACATTATCCGGGAGCTTGCATTAGTCAAGCTCAACTGCACATCAACCACACGCAGCTCGATCATCCAGATAGTCGATATCTTTCAGGCGAAAATAGTGGATATCTCTCAAAAGACCCTCACTGTCGAGGTCACAGGGGGTGACAAAAAAGTTCAGGCCATGATTAACATGCTCCAGCCGTTTGGCATCAAGGAGATGGCCAGGACCGGAGTCGTGGCGCTGAAACGTGAGTACTCAGGCAAAAGCCCGGATTGGACATCCACTAAAATGGCTTGAATCTTTTTACGCGAAAAACCGGATTCGAGCTTGCTTTTCGCTGGGTATCGATTTTTTGAAAAGGCTGTTGAGAAAAAATTCTTTAAAAGAAACTGGCTGTCTGTTTTCCGGGGATATTGATTTCGAGGAGGGGCGACTGCCAGGCCATGGAGTCAAAAGGTTCCCGTAAGGTTTTTCAGACAGCAAGCACGCATGATAAGTCGACCAGGCTTAAAAACAATTCATACTCTTTCCTGGAGGCAATAAATGAAGATGTATTACGAAAAAGACTCCAATCCTGCTGTATTAAAGACGCGTAAGATCGCTATTATCGGGTACGGAAGCCAGGGTCACGCTCAGGCGCAGAACTTGCGCGACAGCGGATTCAATGTGCTGGTCAGCGAGCTGGAGGGCACGCCGAATTACAAGCAGGCTCTTAGCGCTGGTTTCAAGCCCGTTTCAGCCTCTGAGGCCGCTTCTCTGGCGGATGTGGTTCAGATTCTGCTGCCGGACCAGATCCAGGCTCAAGTTTACGCCTCGGATATCGCCGGGCACATGAAAGCAGGCAAAGCATTAGTTTTCAGTCATGGTTTTAACATTCATTTTGGCCAGATTATTCCTCCGGCGGACATCGATGTCTACATGGTCGCTCCCAAGGGGCCGGGGCATCTGGTCAGGCGTGTTTACCTGGAGGGCGGAGGCGTACCCAGCCTTATCGCGGTGTATCAGGATGCCACAGGCAAAGCCCGCGAGCTGGCTCTGGCGCACGCCAGCGGGATCGGTTCCGGACGGGCCGGGATTATGGAGACCACCTTTGCCGAGGAGACCGAGACCGACCTGTTCGGCGAGCAGGTGGTGCTCTGTGGCGGGCTCACCGAGCTGATTCGCGCCGGGTTTGACACCCTGGTCGAAGCAGGCTACCAACCGGAGGTAGCCTATTTCGAATGCCTGCATGAGGTCAAGCTGATTGTGGACCTGATATACGAGGGCGGGATCGCCAATATGCGCAGTTCTATCTCCGACACCGCCGAATACGGTGATCTTACTGTTGGAAAGAGGATTATCGACAGCCGGGTGCGGGAAGAGATGAAAAGGGTGCTGTCCCGGATTCAGGATGGCAGCTTTGCCCGGGAGTGGCTGTTGGAAAACAAGGTCGGCCGTCCGCATTACAGCGCCCGTAAACGTCAGGACGCAGAGCACCTGATCGAAAAGGTCGGTGCGCGCTTGCGAAAAATGATGACCTGGATGAAAAAATAGGAGCGATAACGATGTCTACCATCGAAATATACGACACCACGCTGCGCGACGGGACCCAGGCCGAGGACATCTCCTTTACCCTGGAGGATAAGTTGCGTATCGCTGAAATGCTCGATGACCTGGGGGTCCATTTCATCGAGGGGGGCTATCCGGGCTCGAATCCCAAGGACGCCCTGTTTTTTGAGGAAATCCGCAAGTCTCCGCTCAAGAACGCAAAAGTCACTGCTTTTGGTATGACACGCAGAGTAGGGGCCAGGGTCGAATCAGACTTGATCGTGAACAGCCTCCTGAGCGCGGAAACCGAGGTGGTGACCGTGGTGGGAAAAAGCTGGGATCTGCACGTGCGGGACGCCCTGCGCACTGATCTCGAGGAGAACCTGGCCGCAATTCATCAGTCAGTGGAATTCCTTAAAAAACGCGGAAGATCCGTTTTCTACGATGCCGAGCATTTTTTTGACGGGTATCGCGCCAATCCCGAGTATGCCTTGAAAACCCTCAAAGCTGCAGCCGAGGCCGGAGCGGACAGGATTGTGCTTTGCGACACCAATGGAGGCAGCCTGCCTGAATTCGTCTCCCAGGTGGTGAGCAAGGTTAAAGGAACTGTCGACACCCCTCTCGGAATTCATAACCACAACGATTCCGAGCTGGCTGTCGCCACGACCCTGGTAGCTGTCCAGGCCGGGGTGATCCAGGTGCAGGGCACGGTCAACGGCTATGGCGAACGCTGCGGCAATGCGAACCTGGTCTCAATTATCCCCAATCTGATGCTCAAAATGGGCCTTGAGGCCATCCCGCGCCGGAAGCTTAAAAACTTGAGAGAGGTGGCCCGTTCTGTCAATGAGCTGGCTAACCTTCCGGACAACAAACACCAGCCTTTTGTCGGTGAGAGCGCCTTTGCTCATAAAGGCGGTATGCATGTTTCCGCTGTGGTGCGCAACCCGGCCACTTACGAGCACATCGATCCGGAGCTTGTCGGCAACCACCGGCGGGTGCTGGTCAGCGATTTGAGCGGAAAAAGCAACATTCTTTACAAAGCGGAAGAATTCGGCATCAATATCAACAGCAAAGATCCGGTGGTCAAAGATATACTGGAAAATCTCAAGACTTTGGAATATGAGGGCTTCCAGTACGAGGGCGCCGAGGCAAGCTTTGAACTGTTGATAAAGCGCGCACTCGGACAGCTGCCGCAGTTTTTCGAGCTGATAGGTTTCAGGGTGATTGACGAGAAACTCACTCAAACCAAAACACCCCTTTCAGAGGCCACGATCATAATCAAGGTCGACGGCCAGACCGAGCACACCGCAGCCAATGGCAACGGGCCGGTGAACGCCCTGGACAATGCAATGCGTAAGGCTCTGGAAAAATTTTACCCCGAGCTTAAGGAAGTAAGGCTTCTCGATTATAAGGTGCGTGTATTGCCAAAAGGTCTGGGTACCGCTTCCGTGGTCCGGGTGCTGGTCGAATCGGGTGACAAAAAGGACAAATGGGGCACTGTCGGAGTTTCTTCCAATATCGTGGAGGCAAGCTGGCAGGCAATCTCCGATAGCGTTATCTACAAGCTGATCAAAGAGAGAAACGGCTGACGCGGGGTTTTTTTTGCCATATCTTTTCCGCTCCCTTTCTCCCTTTCTACCCTGCAGACTCAGGAGGGGAGTAAAGGAGAGAGATATCCTGGCCTGGCTCGAGTGCCGGATCAGGGAAACACTAGTCGGTTTTTGCAGGTATACATTCTTATCCGTGAGGTGCCTGGCCTATGGAGCCAAAAGTTTACATTGACGGCGCTCTCTACCCTAAAAGTGAAGCTAAGATAAGTGTTTTCGACCACGGGCTGCTATACGGAGACGGAGTCTTTGAAGGTCTCAGGGTGTATTCGGGAAGGATATTCCGTTTTAAGGAGCATATCGACAGGTTCTATGAGAGCGCCTTGGGCATAAACCTGACTGTCCCTTTAAGCCGGGATGAACTGGATCAGGTAATTGTGGACACGGTGCGGATCAACGGGTTTCGCGAGGCCTATATCCGTCTGGTAGCCACCAGGGGCGAAGGAGACCTGGGCCTCGATCCGAAAAAATGTAAAAAATCTTCTTTAATAGTCATTGTCGATAAGATACAGCTTTATGACGAAAAATTGTATCAGCAGGGGATTCCTCTAATTACCGCGGCTACCCGCCGTGTTTCGCCGGATATGTTCAGTCACAAAGTCAAGAGCCTCAATTACCTGAACAGCATAATGGCCAAAATGGAGGCCACTCTGGCCGGAGTGCCGGAAAGCCTGATGCTCGACAGTCAGGGTTATGTGTGCGAGTGCAGCACGGAAAACATTTTTATCGTCAAAAACGGCGAACTTCTCACCCCATCGCCAAGCTTCTCTTTTCTGCTCGGCATAACCCGTGCAGTTGTCATTGAGATCGCCCGGAAAAAGGATATCAATGTCCATGAGCTGGCTCTGACCCGCCATGAGATTTATGTGGCCGATGAATGTTTTCTCACCGGTACGGGCTGCGAATTGATGCCGGCTATTTCTCTCGATGGAAGAAAAATCGGTAACGGCAGGCCGGGACCTGTCACAGGAATGCTGCTCAAAGAGTTCCGATCCTTGCGTACCAGCGAGGGAGAAGACCTTTTTAGTTGAATCAGCGGCCTTTTGCACCACCTATAACCCAATCGGTGGTCAGGATAGAGGCCTTGATTAACTATTTCATTTCTTTTGCTTCTTGCCCCACATTTTTATATTTTTATTCACCTCGCTGGCAGTTTTATTGAGAGCCTGCCTTTTTAGGGGTCAATTTTTTCTGCTTCAGGAGTTTTGCGGAACAGGTGAACAAGACAGAAAAAATAATCCGCGATGAGGGCCGCTACATTTTGGGCACCTACAGCAGGCCCGGATTTGTCATTGAACGAGGGAAGGGCTGCTACCTTTACGACACCAGCGGCAAGCGGTACCTGGATCTGGTGAGTGGTATCGCAGTTAACGCCCTGGGTTATGGTGACAGCGGCCTGAGCCGGGTGATCGCCGAGCAGGCCCGGAAGCTGATTCACTGCTCGAACCTTTACCATACAGCACCCCAGGTAGAGCTGGCCGAACTTTTGGTCAAGAATTCATTCGCCGACAAAGTGTTCTTTTGCAATAGCGGAGCCGAGGCTGTGGAGGGGGCAATGAAGCTTGCGCGGAAATGGGCGCAGAAAGTTCACGGCCCAGGGAAAACTAACTTTCTGGCTTTCACCGGCTCTTTCCACGGAAGAACTTTTGGAGCCCTGGCCCTCACCGACCGCCAGAAATACCGGATGCCTTTCGAGCCGCTGGTTCCTGGAGCCAGATTCGCCCGCTTTGGCGACGCCGAGGATGCAGAAGCCAAAATAGGGACCGACACTTGCGCAGTGGTGGTTGAACCGGTTCAAGGCGAGGGTGGCATAAACAAGGCTGGACGGGATTTCCTGATCGACCTAGCTGAAGTTTGTCGCCGGCGGAAGGTGCTGCTGATTTTCGATGAGGTTCAGTGCGGACTGGCCCGGACAGGCCGGCTTTTCGCCTACGAACATTACGGTGTCCTGCCGGATATTCTCACTCTGGCAAAACCACTTGCCGGAGGCCTTCCCATGGGAGCGGTGCTCGCCAGTAACCGGGTGGCCTCGACCATAGAACGCGGGGATCATGCAACCACTTTCGGTGGTGGGCTGGTCGTGAGCGCAGCCGCGCTCGAGGTTTTTAAAAGGATCAAACGGCCGTCTTTCCTGCGTGACGTAATGGAAAAAGGCGAGTACCTGATAGGCCGGCTTAATTTTCTCAAGGTCAATTATCCCGATCTCATTGCCGAGGTGAGAGGTATAGGCCTGTTGGTCGGTGTGGAACTTAAAGTGAAAGCAGCCAATCTGCTTGAGCTTTTCCACAAGCGTGGAATCCTTGTCTGCACAGCCGGAGAAAAAGTAATCCGCGTCATTCCACCTCTTGTCATTACAAGGCGCCAGCTTGATTTGTTTATCACCAAATTCACCAGTGTGCTGGATGAGGTGCGAAAAGCCGGTTAGCCGTTATCGGACCGCATTTTCAGCCGGTTGTCCTTTCATATTTAAAATCAGACTGAAAAGTCAAAGATGGTAATGATTGTTTCAGGGTCATTAGATTCAGTACCGGGTTTTCACACGGCTGGTACAAGTTGCGGGATAAAAGAGGGAGGCAAGCCGGATCTGGGTGTCCTGCTTTGCGATGTGCCGTGCTGTGCAGCCGGAGTCTTTACCACCAACAGAGTGCAGGCTGCTCCGGTCATTTACTCAAAAAATATTCTTTCCCGCAATGCGCATGCTATCCGCGGAATCGTGGCTAACAGCGGTAATGCCAACGCCTGTACCGGCGAGCGGGGTCTTAGAGACGCGGCTGCAGTGGCAGCCGAAGCCGAGCGGATTTTCTCTCTCCCTGAAGGCTCGCTGCTGGTCATGTCAACCGGTGTTATCGGCAAGCCCCTGCCTGTCGAGAAGCTTAAAGCAGGGCTCGGGCGGGTCCAGGAACAATTCATCACCGGCAGTAGCGGCTCTTTTGCAAGCGCAATCATGACCACGGATACGAAAGAGAAAAGCCTGGCGCTTAAATTCGAAATCGAAGGCGTCCCGATTAAGCTGGGGGCCGCAGCCAAGGGCGCGGGAATGATTCATCCCGACATGGCGACCATGCTCGCCTTTTTCACGACAGATGCGGCCCTTACCCCAGACGCGCTCTCGGTTGTCTTGCGGCAGGTCACCGGGCGGACTTTCAACAGACTCTCGGTTGACGGAGACCGCAGTCCCAATGACAGCGTGATTATGCTGGCTTCAGGCACTGGCGGCGCCCCTCTGATTCAGGGTCCGGAAAGCCGCGGATTCTCTGCCTTTTACTCGGCGGTCCTGGAGGCTGGATCCAGCCTCGCCCGGATGATTGCTGCAGATGGGGAGGGGGCGACCAAGCTTGTCGAGATAAGGGTGAAGGGTGCTGACACTTTCGACTCCGCGAACCGCGTAGCGCGAGCTATTGCCAACTCGCCCCTGGTTAAAACCGCTCTTTACGGAGCAGACCCCAACTGGGGCAGGATAATCTGTGCGGCCGGTTACAGCGGGGCGCCAGTCGAGCCGGATAAGATCGATATCTATTTCGGCAGCCTCCTGGCAGTTAAAAGCGGGGTTGACGCAGGCTCGGACAGACTGAAACTTGCCGGTGAGCTCAAAAAAAATGAGATTACGGTGACTGTTGATCTCAATCAAGGGCCTCATGAATGCAGTTTCTGGACTTGCGATTTCTCCTATGACTATATACGCATAAACGCTGATTACCATACCTGAGTCATAGGATAAAGCGGAATGTAGCGATCCAAAATTTTACTGTTCAAACACACGCATCAAGCAGATAAAAGTTGGAATTAATTTTCGAATCCGACCCAAGGTTTTAAATTAAAAGGAAGACCGCTCGTCCAAATGGTGCTAAATGACTCGACCCCAGGGTGAAGGTCAAAAGATCGGATTCGATGGCGGTTTCAGTCCTGAATTTCGTGGTTCGAAGGTGACCTGAGATGCCGGCGTGCAATCCAGGAAACTTCTTTCGACGACTGATAGTTCCGTATAAAATCAAACAATGGCCATTATGCACTCTACTTGCGAAACTGATTAAAATCGGTGCGAAGGTGGTAAGATATAGCAGGTACGTTACTTTTCAGATGGCAGAGGTGGCTCTCGGCAATCAGAAATGATCTATGTGAGACCCATAGATTATAGCTGATCAGATCAAAAATGTTCTGACATGATAAGTCATTCTTTCTTGTAAAATGGAAAAGTGTGGACAGGTAAGTATATGACAAAATTTAAAACTGAAGTGCGTCTGGCCCGCGAGATGAGCCTGATAGATGCTACTATGATCGGCGTGGGAGCAATGATCGGTGCCGGTATCTTTGTTCTGATCGGTATCGCCGCTGGTGTGGCCGGTCCGGCCTTGCTTTTGACCTTTATTCTGAATGGCGTTATCGCCCTGCTTACGGCAATGTCTTATGCAGAACTGGGCTCTTGCTATCACGATGCCGGCGGCGGTTATCTCTGGGTAAAGGAGGGGTTGCCAAAATGGAATGGTTTTATCTCGGGCTGGATGAGCTGGTTCGCCCATGCTGTGGCCTGCAGTTTATACGCGTTGGGTTTTGGCGCTTATTTCGATCATGTCTTGAGAGAGTTTTCTATTACTATTCCGCAATGGGGATTTTTCTCACCTCAGAAAATATTAGCGGCAGGAGCTGCGATCCTATTCGCTTATATCAATTTCAAGGGAGCGTCGGAAACCGGGAAGATTGGCAGTCTGGTTACTATTGCAAAAATTATTATTCTGATGATTTTTGTCGGTTTCGGTCTTGAACTGATTCTGCGCAAAGGAGATCTATTCAGCACTTTCCAGCCATTTATGCCAAATGGCGTTGGGGGTGTATTTAAAGCGATGGGACTTACCTTTATCGCCTTTCAAGGATTTGAAGTTATCGCCCAAAGCTCGGAAGAAATAAGAAATCCGAAGAAGAATATTCCTCGGGCGGTCTTCTTATCATTGGTGATTGTAGTCCCAATTTACATCATGGTGGCGATAGTCGCTCTTGGATCAGTAAAGCCGGAGGGCATGACACCCTGGGATTATTTAGCCCAGCAAAAGGAAATCGCTCTTGTTGAGGTTGCTCGGCATTTCTTTATTGGTGGTGGGATAATGATATTATTTGGCGGACTTATTTCTACAATGTCAGCTTTAAATGCCACCATTTATTCGTCATCCCGTGTAGCTTTTGCCATGGGCCGCGATCGAAACTTCCCTGCGTTTTTTAGTAAGGTTCACTCAAAGAATTTTACACCGCACTGGGGCATACTCGCCTCCCTTGTCATTATTATATTCATGGCTGTTTCCCTTCCAATTGAAGACGTTGCAAGTGCCGCAGACATCATGTTTCTGCTGTTATTTTTGCAAGTTAATATTGCCATGATTCGGCTACGTAAAAAAAGGCCCGACTTAGACCGTGGTTTCAAAGTACCGCTCTTTCCTGTGCTATCCATCATTGGTATTCTGATGCTGCTTTTCCTGGCCATATATATGTTCAATTACAGTCTGACCGCTTGGATAGTAACCGGTATATGGGTTGTTATCGGCTTGACCGTTTACCATGGCTACGCCGCTGGCCGCGAAGTGGAACACATACGCAAAGTTAAGGCGTTTGAACGGATGGAGAAAAAAGAATACAGCATATTGGTTTGTCTTGCAAATCTAAAAAGCATGCATAGCATATGTCACACCGCGTTCGCTATTGCAAAAAAGCACAATGCAGAGATTATTTTTCTGCATGTCATTGAATTATTGGAAAGCCAGAACTTGCAGATCGGTCTGGAAGGGACGGCTCCGGCTCAAAAACTGCTGGGTGATGCCGAAGATCTGGCCAATGCAGCACATATCCCTGCCAAGTCGATTATCAAAGTATCGCACCGCATCTCTCTGGGAATAGTCGATACAGCTATTGAAGAAAACTGTAATTTTATACTAATGGGACGGGACAAAAAATCCAATTTCCTGGATCGTGTGTTTTCTTCACTTATCGATACAGTATTGCATAAATCCCCCAGCGAAGTAGCCGTATTACATGGTGAATTTAAATCAGGTAAAATACGTAATATATCGATTCCTTTCGGCGCCGATATTCACACCCGCCTGGCTACGGAAATCGCCCCGGCTCTGATCGATTATTTCCAGGCGCAATTACGTTTTGTGATCGTCCTGGATCCTAAAGCGACTCATTCGGAACACGAAGAAAAATTAAATCAGATTAAAGCGCTGATTGAAGAAAACAATTTAAATGCCAAGATCGATTCTATTGTTGAGGAAGATGTTTTAAAAGGAATACTAATGAAATCAAGGCATTCAGATCTTCTGGTAATGGGCGGCCGCAGCGGGGATTTTCTGGAACTGCTGTTTGCAAAGTCTTTAGTTCAGGAAATAACCGAGCAGGTAAAGTGTCCGGTGCTCTGGGTGAAAGAATACGAAGAGAGAGAATCGTTCCTGATTTCTCTGTTTAAACCTTATAAAATGCAATTGGAGGCGTGATATGGGAGAGCTGATACAAAACCATTTTCTGGGATTGGCGGATAATATTATCGCTTATTTACCAAATCTTTTCGCCGGGATCATACTCGTTCTGTTCGGCTTGCTGCTGGGATGGTTCATCAAACGCTTGCTTGTGCGGTTATCCATAGTACTTCGGCTGGAACGTTTTCTAGTGCGATCACGCTGGACACAGGATTTTTCCAAGGCGGATGTGCGCTATGGCGTGTACAACTTTATCGGGAATATAGGATTCCTGTTTATTTTTTTACTTTTTTTTAACAGCGCTTTGAGCGCATGGAAGCTGGAAATCCTTTCGGCTTTACTGGGGAGAGGTATAAATTTTTTACCACACCTGATTGTTTCTCTTTTTACATTTGGTGTGGGCTGGCTGATTGCTTCATGGTCGGAAAAAGGGGCGCTAAAAGTACTCCGGCGTGAAGATATCCCCCGCTCGTCATTAATATCAAGATTTATAAAGATCGTTTTGCTGCTCTTTTTTTCGGCAATGGCTCTGGTTGAACTCAATGTTGCACATGAAGTCGTTATCATTGGTTTTGCCAGTATCTTCATTACGCTCTGTGCGTTGACCATCGTCATAACCGCTGTCGGCGGAAAAGCTTTTGTTGATAAAATTGAAGTATCATTGAAGAAAGACTAAGATGAGGTAGCCCCGTAAAGTCAAGAAACTTTTAAGCGGTTTTTGGGAAAATCTCCACTAATGATTATTTTTCTTCCTCCTGATAATCTTATATGATGCTGCCAAGGAATAGAGAACGGCTAAACTGAAACATGGAGTTCCGCAAATGACAGAACATAAAAAGCTTTTTATCCCCGGACCAACAGAGGTGGTTCCTGAGGTACTGGCCGAGATGAGCCGTCCGATGATCGGGCACCGGTTCCCGGAATGCTCCGAGCTGATCGGCTCGATCATTCCAATGGTTCAGGAAATGCTTTATACGAAGAGTATGATTTTCCTCTCCACCTCCAGCGGCACAGGGCTTATGGAGGCCGCGGTGCGCAACTGCGTGCGTGAAAGCTGTGTCTCGTTTATCAACGGCGCTTTCAGCAAGCGCTTCTACCAGATCGCCGCGGCAAACGGCAAGCGGGCCGTGCCGTTCGAGATAGACCTGGGCAGAGGGTTCAACGCCGATATAGTTGACTCAGCTTTGAAAGAACACCCGGAGGCAGATGCAATCACTCTGGTGCACAATGAAACCGCTACTGCTGCAATGAGCGATATTTACGGCATCGCCGAGATGATGGAGGCAAAATATCCCCAGGTGAGCCTGCTGATTGATATGGTAAGCTCGATGGCTGGGGTGAAACTCGAAATCGACAAGCTGGGAATAGATGTCGCCCTAGCCAGCGGCCAGAAAGCTTTTGCCCTGCCGCCCGGGATCGCCGTAGCCGCTGTCAGCCCGCGAGCCCTCGAAAAGGCGCGCACTGTGGAGAACCGGGGCTATTATTTCGACTTTCTCGCTGTGGAAAAGAGTTACCCTAAAAACCAGACCCATATCACTCCCACGATCTCGCATTTCTATGCGATGAAGAAGCAGATGGAGCGCATTATGGCTGAGGGCCTTGAAAACCGCTGGCAGCGTCATATCCGGATGGCCGAGAAAGTGCGTTCCTGGGCTGAGACCTATTTCAGAATTTTCACCGAGCAAGGCTACCGCTCCAATACACTGACCTGTATCGAGAATACAAGGGACGTGAAAATCGGAGAGCTGAATAAAAAGCTCGCCGAGCGCCACATGGTGATCGGCAACGGTTACGGCGAGCTCAAGGACAAGACTTTCCGCATCGCCCACATGGGTGAGCTCATGATGGCGGACATCGAGGAGGTGCTGGGGGCGATCGATGAAATCCTGGGGCTTTGATAATCCGCTTGGTACTTGGATTTATAAATGTAAGGACGGGTTAATTTAGGTCTTTTCGCCTGTTTTTGCAGGGAAGAAGCATTCACCGTTCTGCATTCTAGCGTTGCATGAAATAAGGCGGGCCGGCCGCCGTTTTGACCCCAAAAAAACCCAAAAAAATATACACAGTTGGTGGTTATTGCAAAAAGGCTGCCGGCCCGCAGAGCTTTCAGCACTGTAAATGCAAACTGTACCCTTGTGGATAAGCGGGTACCGGTCTTATTATGAATAGTCAGGGTCAGATTGCAAGTATATCACTGTTTTCGCAGATTGGCAGAAACCTTCGCACATTTTTCCAGCCGTTTTCTTGAGCCGACAGCGGGAGTGAAAGATGGCCAAAATAGGGAATATCGGATTTATTGGGGTTGGGAAGATGGGTTCTGCGCTGCTTGAGGGGGTTTTGCGCGCCGGTCTGGCTGGTCCTGGGGAGACCTTTATCTCTGAGGTGGATCAAGAAAGGCGCAAGGCGGTTTGCGAATCCTCGGGAGTCAAGGCGGCCGGTTTACTCGAGCTTGTCGAGAACTGTCAGGTAATAGTCCTCTGTGTCAAGCCACAGGTCGTTGTCCCCGTGCTGCGCGAGATTCGCTCCTCAGTGGGAAGCGGGAAGCTGATTCTTTCGGTGGCCGCCGGTGTGACCACAGCGACCATTGAAGCTGAACTTGGATCCGGCGTGCCTGTGGTGCGGTCCATGCCCAACATTGCAGCCACAGTGGGCCAGTCGGCGACAGCGGTCAGCGCGGGCAGTGCGGCTGGAGGGGAACATCTGGAGCTGGCAGGCCGCATTTTTGGTTCTGTGGGCCTGGTGGTTCAACTGCCTGAAAGGCTTATTGATGCTGTTACCGGGCTTTCAGGGAGCGGGCCCGCATATGTTTTCCTGTTCGCTGAAGCCCTGGTGAGCGGAGCCCTTAAGGTGGGACTGCCCCACGATGAGGCGAGAAAGCTCGTAGTGCAAACGATCAAGGGAGCCTCGGCGATGCTTGAAGCCCAGCCGGATGTACATCCGGCATTTTTGCGGGATGCGGTGACCACTCCCGGAGGCACAACTGTAGCGGCGCTCCATGAGCTTGAAAAAAGGGGTTTCCGCGATGCGGTAATCAGTGCTGTCGAGGCTGCTGCAAAGCGTTCGCAGGAGTTGGGGAAAGGCTAAGCGACGGTAAAGGGGCCGGCAGTGTAAGTCAAGGGCACAAACGGGTGGTAGGGATCTTAACTCGGATTAGTCGCAAAAATCACGGATTTGGAGTTTTCCCAAGTGGGGGCGGGGCCGGCATCCTTTTTGCAAAACCACCAAAGACAGGTATCCGCAAGGCACTGAACTAGTGCAAAAAGGATGCCGGCCCCGCCCCCTCGAACCTCCAGGGAATCCTCCGATTCTCTCCTAAGGCAAAAAAGGTCTTGGTTTTTATATAACCAGGATTAAAAGGAAAGAGGCTGGTTTGAAATATGCGGAGGGGACTGGAGTACCGCCCATTTTAAGAAATCGGCCCGCTTGTTAACGCAAACAGCGCCGGAAAATGTGTCGGCGCTCACCCGGAACATGAAAACAAGCATGTTATATGGCTGTTTATGTGGTATCTAATGGAGGATCAATGGCTGAAAAGCTCAAGGTGGGTTTGCTGGGCTATGGAACTATCGGCTCGGGTGTGATTCGGCTGCTTACGCAGTCGGGTCTCGCAATCTCAGAGAGAGTAGAACTGGTCAAAGTGGCCGATATCGATCTCGAGCGACCGCGCCCTGTAAAAGTGGATCCCGCTCTGCTGACCATGGATGCCGAGGCCGTAATAAGGGAGCCTGACATAGATGTGATTATCGAGCTTATCGGGGGAATAGGCGCAGCAAAAAAGTATGTCGAAATGGCATTGGATCTCGGCAAGGATGTAATTACAGCCAACAAGTATCTCATGTCGCTTTACGGAGATGAGCTTTTCGAGCGGGCCAAAAAAAGCGGATCGCGGCTTCTTTTCGAGGCCAGTGTGGCCGGTGGAGTGCCGATAATCAAAATCCTGAGGGAGGAGCTGGCGTCTGATCAGGTTCTCTCTATCAACGCCATTCTCAATGGGACTTGCAATTACATTCTTACACGCATGGAGCAGAGTCCCGGCCTGAGTTGCGAGGAGGCGGTGGCCGAAGCGCAGGCTCAAGGTCTGGCTGAGGCCGATCCGACCCTTGATGTGAGCGGCATGGATACCGCCCAGAAACTGTCGATCCTTATCCGCAAGGCTTTCAGAACCCGTGTTCTGCCCGAGAATGTAGACCTGCAGGGAATTACAGAAATTAAAAACGTGGATGTGCAGACAGCGCACGAGATGGGTTACCGGATAAAACTTCTGGCGCGGGCCAGCAAGGAAGGTAAAAGCCTGGCGGTCTGGGTCGCACCGGCACTTATCCCCGCTGATTCGATTATGGCACAGGTCAAAAATGAGTTTAACGCAATAATGGTCAACTGTATGGCGCATCACGAACACACCTATATCGGCAAAGGCGCGGGGATGATGCCCACCGCGGGTGCAGTGGTGGGGGACCTTTATACCTTGGTCTCGGGTCGCAACGTGCTCACTTCCTTTGCCGAGAAGCGCATTAATTTTCCTGTGCTGAGACGCTCTGAGGTGAAAGGACGCTTCTATTTACGCTTGACAGTCAAGGACCAGCCGGGAGTACTGGCTAAAGTAAGCAGCGCTCTGGCTGCAAGAAATATCAGCATTGCCTCGGTGGTGCAGAAAGAAAACTCGGAAGATCCCCGGCGGGGTGTCCCGCTGGTTATCATTACTCATGAGACCACGGTGGGCCAGGTAGATGACGCTGTCGAGGTAATCAACCCGGAACCGATTATACTCGAACCGACACACATTATCCGCATTATGGATGTTCTCTAAGCCTTTTCATGAGTCTGTTCGAATCCGCAGCCGGCGCCTTGAGCTGCCCTGGATAATTTGCCAGTTTTCTCGAGAGATCGGCTGAAGACTGAGCAGTCAGAGCAACGGTTTGCACTTAACAGCCAGTGGAGGAATCCCAGATGAAGGCAGCACCTAAATATGTCAGGAACATCGAACAGTTTATCTGCAGTCGGGAGCCGCAAAATCGATCAGGCATCCTGATGCGGGACAGCGCCGGGCGGCTGGGCATTTCTAGCGCCGACCTGCTGCAGATCCAGAAACCATATACCTTTATCTACCAGAGGCTTCCGGTTGAGGTGGAGGGTGAGGTGATCAATATCAGCTCCGGAATTGTCCTGCACAACAGGGCGCGGGGACCTTACAAGGGAGGGATCCGCATCGCTCCGGATGTGAATGTCTGGGAGACAACCGAGCTGGCCAGGCTGATGACCCTGAAAACAGCTCTGGCAAATCTTGAGCTGGGCGGCGGCAAGGCCGGCATCCTGGTAGATTTCGAAAAAATCTATCAGCGCTTCGAGAAAATGCTCAACATGGATTATTACTCTTTTGTCGACATGTTCAAAACAAACATCATGAAAGAGTTTGTCGACCATTTTGTCGAGCGGAGCCTGGTGCGTATCTATATTCCGGCCCCGGACATGGGCAGTTCGGGCCGCGAAATGATGCTTTTTTACAACAGAACCCACGACCCGGCCTCAGTCACCGCTAAGCCTGAAGGCATCGAGGGATGGCTGCCTGGCCGTCATGAAGCGACAGGGTTCGGTACGGCTTATGCCACATTGAAATATCTGGATAAGATCGGCAAAAACCCCTCTAAAATCACTGTCGCGATACAGGGTTTCGGCAATGTGGGCAGCCATGCCGCTTTCTATCTCCACGAGGCCGGCTGCAAGGTGGTCGCAATTACTGATTTGTACGGAGGCGTGCATCAAGAAGCAGGGATCGATGTACCGGCATTGATGGCGTATGCCAGGGAAAAGCGTTCAATTAGAGGTTATGACCAGAAACGCACGATAGATAATCAACATCTGTTCCGTCTGCCGGTCGATATTCTGATCCCTGCCGCCAGCGGGCACGTGGTCGATCAGTCCAACTGCGATGAGCTCAGAGTGCGGCTGGCAGTGGTTGAGGCGGCCAATATGCCTGTTTCATACGATGCTTTCCGAAGCCTCCAGCAAAGGGGTATTGTAGTCTTGCCCGATAATTATGTTAACTCCGGCGGGGTGATAGCCTCTGACCTCGAGTACAAGCAGGGTATAGGCGGAGTGCGCTTCGCTCGGGAGGAGGTGTTCACACACCTGCGGAAAAAGTTCGACGAGATGTTCGCTGAGATGCTGGAAAGAAAAGAAAACGCCGGAAGCCTTTCCCAGGCCGCCTGCGATATCGCTACAGAACGCATTTACCGAGCCATGAAAACGAGGAGCCTCCTTTAGACATCTTGCACAGTCAATAGTGACAAAAAGCCCGCCTGAACTTTTCAGGCGGGCTTTAATAATTTTATAACCGGCGTATCTTTATCTAACGCAAACAGTTGAGAACGCCTTATTTTTGATCGACCATCTCCTGTATTTCTTTTATGAAAGCATCCAGTTGTCTATCCAGTTCATCCTTTTCCAGATAAAGCAAACCCACCAGGATTTCTCCCACTTTCATCCTGTGTTCCTCTTGTTGTTTCAACAGTTTTTCAAGCTGGCTGTCGTCTATCAGATTCAGCAGCTTCGCGGTTTCCCCAAACGGCTTGCCGGTGTCCTTTTGCTTGTTAAGGATATTGAAAATTTGGGAAACGCTGATAACATCCTCCATACTGGCCAGAATTCCCAGCTGGTAATTGATCGAGTTCT
>Ga0307379_10000821_pt1 | contig 50462 bp, 51 predicted proteins | sample UN2MG_FD_202237 | JGI IMG/M metagenome (GOLD analysis project Ga0307379, IMG submission 202237) | Soil microbial communities from Risofladan, Vaasa, Finland - UN-2 | ecosystem: Environmental > Terrestrial > Soil > Coastal area > Acid sulfate soil | place: Finland: Risofladan, Vaasa | collected... | reverse complement strand
CTCCTGCAGCAAACAGCCTCCTGAGTTTTCGAGATAGGCTTGCCATATTCATCAACTCCTTTGTGGGTTGTCGCTAGGCTAATTGGAATCCGAACGCCTTTTGCACGTCCAAGGCATCGTATTTGATCACATCGCCCAACTTGGGATCGGACGCGGAGAGCTGCTGACCGTCAATAGTGGTGTGGCGCGGGGCGACCCTGGTGTGCCAGTAACCTCTTGAGCGGCGGCCGGAACCGAAGCAAGCGAGACGAAGGGACAACATTATGGCGTTTGCACGTCGACGGCGACGGCCTCAGTGATTTGGATTGTCACCTTGTCACCTTCCTTCAACTGATCCAGTTCGACCGCCGGACCAACCTTCACCCGCCGGGACCGTCCATTTTGGCCGGCCAAGGTGACGATGCGCGTGTCGTATTCGACGGCTTCAATTGTCGTATCCACCGAGCAAATCCAACGCCGTAGAGGATTGAGCTCCAGACCAGTTGGCGACCTCGTAGGCTACGCCGCTCTCTACAATGGTCGTCTCATAATCCAGGCCAGCGTTCGCTCCCGCAGGTAGAGTCAGGTTGGCGGTCGGATTGCGCTGCGCCACCGCGTCTCCCGAAAGTCCAAACTTACCCCAAATGAGGTCGCCATAGACGGACCAACGCCCCCTGCTGATCTCAACGTAGCCCATCAAGGCTGCAAGGGAATCCAGATCAACACCGGAACTGCCTGAGTCGAAGACATCGAATACGTTAAAGTCAATGTCGACCGGATTTCCGCGAACTGTGACGTCCCCGCTTACGCCTGGGATCCATACATAAGGCGTTACCCGAAACTGCCAGCCTGATGCCTCCGGCGCCATCGGCATGTTGTAGGCACTGCTATCGATGCTCGGCAGATCTGTAGCCTGGGCATTTATTGACCCCCAACTTAGCGTACCGAAAATGGTTAGAAGGGCAGCCGCGCGCACTGCGGCCTCAGCCAGATCTGCAGCGGTGAAACGCATTAGAGAGCCCTGTTCCCCAAGCCTGCCTCTGCTCGCGCTGAAGCGCGAGTGGTGAACAGGGTTCATCATCAGTAGTCAGCGATTTGCCCCAAATTAAGACCGAACGAGGACCAGGGCCGACGACCCCACTAATTCGCGCGGGCGTTGCTAAAATGCAATAACGCCGCGTAGGCTGGCCGGACTCGGACTGTAGGAGACCGGATCGCGGTCTTCTTTTGGCAGATTTCGTTGATTTAGTCGGATGACAACCCGCTTTCCCGCGGTCTGCTTTTGACCCTTATCGGATTTAGAATGTGTGATGAAAAAAGTGAAGACGATCCGCGCAGTTTCGGCAAAAGTTGAATGGGCGTTGCAGGTTCTACAACGCCGACATGTTCGTTCTGCGTGCTACTGCACCAGCTCGACTTCGCTCGGACGCCAGCTTTTGTCGAAGTATGTTGGCAGCGGGCTGTAGAGCCGCAAGATGTTGAACCAGCCCTTCTTGGGATCGGTCTGGATCCAGTTGCCGCGTGCGACGCCGTCCGGCTGCTCGGGACCGAAAAACACGGTGGTCGAACCGTCCTCGGCCGCTTCGGCTGCGGGCGAGGGGTAGCTTTGGCTACCGGCACGCGGGTATTTCTGCGGCGTTTGCAGCATCGAGCGCGTCTGATTGTCGTACAGGGTGAAGGACCAAAAGGCGGCGGCAGGAATGTCCTTCGGCAGCGTCACCTTGTATGTCTTGGCGCCGTCGAAGACATCGCCGTTCTCATCGCGGAAGGCGATGAGATACTGCGAGCCAAATCCCGGGATCTGCATGATCATTGCTGGGCTGTCGAGCGTGTAGGCGTAGTAGAAGGCCGTGCGACTGTCGAGGGTGCGCGCGCCGGTCGGTGGGTAGGGCTTGAACTCCCCGTCCTTGAACGGCGCTGGGGGCGTCTCGAACAACGCGCCGCCCTCCCACAGCATCAGGTTCCACTGCGAACCTTCGTAACGGGCCCAGTCGGGATGCTTCTCGAGCGCCTGCCACTGCAGCGCCCGGCCTGTCGCCTGGCCGACGGCGGCGGCATTGGTCAGGATTTTCTTCATCCGGTCGTCCGGCTTGAACTCCTTGCCATGCACGATGCCGATGGCGGCAAGCTGCCCGGCAAGTTCCACGTCATAGCTCGTGGCAGGTTCGTTCTGGACATTCTCGTTGATCCACTCGAAGAAGCCGAAATCGCTGGGCGGGATCGTGTTGAACGATTTCCCACTACCGTTGATGAACTTCATTTCGGGGATCTTCGGCTCGCCGGCTAGCTTGATCCCACCCTTGAGGGCCTCGGCGATGGGTGTCCCGAAGCTGCCGGTCACATAAGGATAGATCTTCAGATTCTGCTTGATGTTATCGACAGCAGGTTTCGGGTCGCTGCCATCCTTGATGAACGCCCTCATGGCGTACAGCACCTTGTTTGTCTTCGAATGTGCGACGAAGTAACCGTCTTCGGGCAGTAGGCCGTCATAGTCTGGCCCGACGATCAGGTATTTACCGCCAAGCCCGCGGTCGGGGCCCGGTTTGCCGACATCGATCACCCATTGGAACCACATGTCGTTGATCGCGCCGAGCCCGTCGGTGGGCTGCTCGATCACGACCGGGCCTTTGGAAAGGTCGATCCAGCCGAGATAATAGACGGTGTCGGCGTTGCCGGTCAGAAACAACGAGTTCGAATCCATCAGCTCTTCAAAGATGACAATGTCGCCGGACCCGGCGCCGACGTCCTCAAAACCCTTCACGAGACCGAGCGCCGAGGCGCCGCGGAAGCTGTTATTGTAAGCGTTGAGGGCGCGGGTGAAGTCTAGCGTGTCGAAGACTTTGCTCGCGGTCTCGTCGCTGGGAATGCCGTCCTGGAACTCAAGCGTGCCGATGTTCGTCTCGATCTTGTCCGGCGCGGAGAGTGATTTCAGCGTCTCCTCTGATACCTCTGCCGTTGCAGGCCCGAAGCTGGCCAGCAAGGACACCAACGCAATGGTTGCGGCCGAGGGAATGAATTTGGCACGCGGATTCCCCGTCATCAAACTCATTACTAGTCTCCTCTTTGGATTCAGTGCCTTTCGCAAGCATCCGAAAGGGCCTGCGACTGGCTTGTTGAAGTGAACCGGCAGCACTCGCGCTGAATGACGGCTCGCCGAGACCAGCGCTTACATGCCCGGATAGCGATAGGTTTAGGCTGTTTTGTGACATCGGAATGTCGACTTGCTTCATGTTGGCTGCTGGCACCAAGCGGACGTTGATGCCGACGCTCAGCATGTCGGCTCTTGGGGGTGAAGCGGACATCACTGATCCGCGCTCAGGAAGAGAAATGATGACTGACTTCGATCAAGCCTTGGACGCGCCTATGCTGAAAACGGATATCTTCCCTTTCCCTTTGATCTCAAGCACGCCGACCGGCTCACCGTCGAAGTCGGAACTGACCTGCTCCCAGATCTCCTTTGTCACGGCAACGCCACCCGGCGCCACCACGCTCATCATGCGTGCGGCCATGTTGACAGTGTCCCCCCAGATGTCGAACTGGTAGCGCTCCTGGCCGACAACACCTGCCACCACGGGCCCCGCTTGCACGCCAACGCGTACCTCCCAGCCGAGCTGGGAGTCGACCAAGGTCGAGGCCATCTCCAATCCGCACCGCAATGCGGCGCCAAGGGGATCCTTCATCTCTTGCAAGAGGCCGGCCACCGCCATGAATCCGTCGCCGATCGTTTTGATCTTCTCCAGCCCGTGCTTCGCGACCACGCGCTCGAAGATCACGAATAGTGCATCAAGTCGAGATATCACATCTTCCGGCTCATGCTTGTCGCAATAGGCGGTGAAATTCGTCACGTCGCAGAACAAGACCGCGACATTCTCGTAGCGTCGAGGGATCACTGTTCCAAAACTGCGAATCTCATCCGCTGCCTTCTTCGGTAGCAAAACGTGCAGCAACTGATCGGCTTCCGCCTGAGCTTCCCGCGCCTCATTCAGTGCATCCTTCAGGGCTAGTTGCGTTCTTACTCTGGCGAGAACGATAGGCGCCGAAAATGGCTTATGGATGTAGTCAACGGCACCGACGTCGAAGCCCTCCTCCTCATCGCCTGACTCGGTCTTCGCGGTGAGAAAGATCACGGGAATATCGACTGTCCCAGGGCTTTCTTTGAGCCGGCGGCACACTTCATACCCGTCCATGCCCGGCATCATCACGTCGAGCAAGATGAGATCAGGCTTGTCCTCACCTGCGGCGAGGGAAAGCGCCTTCTCGCCATTCGTGGCGATCTTGGTGCGATACTGATCCTTCAAAATGCCCGACACGACCGTGATATTGGTAGGTGTGTCATCGACGATCAGTACGAACTTTTTTCCATTGGACATCACTCGGTAACGGCATCCCGAATTGCTGATACGGTGATGCGTAGAGATTCTGACAGGGTTTCAAGCGCTTCGTCTACGCAACGACCTGACTTGATCGCTGTTTCGGCGTCCGCCGCGCGTTCAGCAAGTGCATTGGCGCCGAGCGTACTTGCGGATCCCTTGAGCGAATGAGCCGCCCGTTCTGCCGTAGGGTTATCGCCGGCCTCGAGCGCCGCTCTAATCTCGCTCACGATGCCAGACTCGCGATCGGCGAACTTTTGCAGGAGTTTGGCGTAACGATCGGCCTTGCCCCCCATGATCTTCAGCCCGGCCGCGCTATCGAAGCCTGCGCCATCAAGCACTCCGCAATCCAAGCCCATTGGTCGCCCCCCACACTCTTGTCTACGGCTGCCCGACCCAACGTATCAGCGCGCCAAACAGCTGATCTGGATCAATGGGTTTCGCGATATGATCATTCATGCCCGCCTCGAGGCACCTGTCTCGATCGACTGCCATGGCATTGGCGGTCATGGCAACGATAGGCAGTTGCTTGAAGCGGGCGTCCGCCCTGATAATCCGGGTTGCTTCGATTCCATCCATGACCGGCATCTGCATATCCATGAGGACGATGTCATAGTCCTTAGAACGAACCATGTTCACCGCGATCTGACCGTTGTCGGCCACATCGACCTCCACTTCAGCATCCTCGAGTTGGCCAAGAGCGACTTCTTGATTGATTTCGTTGTCCTCGACCAAAAGTACGCGAGCGCCGCGCAAGCGAGAGACGTCGACATGCGCTACCGTCTGGCTTTCCTCGATGTCGCCGCCCTCTTCGTCCACCCTCAGTAGTGTCAGAGTCGTGTCCAGCAGCGTGGAAGACGTAACAGGCTTTACGAGGACGCTATCCACGCCTGCCTCCACGGCAGTCTTGATAACTTCCTCTCGTCCGTAGGCTGTGACTATCACAAGGCGCGGCGTCGGAATATTTTCCAACGCCATGATCCGCTTGGAGGTCTCAATGCCATCCAGCGTCGGCATCTGCCAATCTATGTATACGACATCGTAGGGCTCACGCCTCTCGGCGGCCTGGAGAACCATCTCAATGCCGTCCTGGCCGGAAGGCGCTTCGTCGGAAGTCATCGACATGCTGTCCAAAAGGCTCGAGAGCACTGTTCGCGCTGACGAATTATCGTCAATGACCAATGCGCGCCGTCCTTCAAGTTCCCCACGCAACATCCGGCGCCGCGCCGCAACCTTGCGCAGGCGAGCGGTGAACCAGAACGTACTGCCTTGACCCAACTCGCTGGTCGCACCGATCCGGCCACCCATCGCCTCGGCCAGCTTCTTAGAGATCGCCAGTCCAAGGCCTGTTCCGCCATATTTTCTGGTCGTCGATGTGTCTGCCTGTTCAAAGGCCTGGAAGAGACGAGACATCTGCGCCTCGGACAGGCCAATCCCAGTATCGGTGACGGAGAATTCGACGAGCAGATCGTCCGCGTGGTCCTCCAAGACCTTCGCCCGGACCACGATCTCGCCGTCGTCCGTGAATTTCACCGCATTGTTGCAGAAGTTGATCAGGACCTGTCCCAACCTCAGCGGGTCGCCCTCAAGGCCCGTCGATAGCGAAGGATCGACATTGAAAATCAGCTCGAGCCGTTTTGCGGCGGCCTTCTCCGAGATCAGATTGACGACGTTCTCAAGAACACTATCCAACTCGAAGGGGATTTTCTCGATCGTGAGCTTCCCCGCCTCGACTTTCGAAAAATCTAGAATGTCATTGATGATGCCGAGCAGATGTTGCCCCGAGTTCTTAATCTTGACCAAGTGATCGCGCTGACGCGGCGGCAAATCCGTCTTCAACGCAAGCTGCGAAAGGCCGATGATGGCATTCATCGGCGTGCGGATCTCGTGGCTCATGTTGGCGAGAAAATCCGACTTGAGCCGCGTTGCGTCTTCGGCGACCTCCTTGGCGGCCTGGGATTCCTCATTGCTTACTTTGAGAGCCTCGATCAGTTCGTCGACGCTTTGTTTGGCGATGATCGCTCGGCATTCGCTGAGCTTTGACTCCTGACGTTCAAATTCCATCCCCGTGCGGCAGTAGCCACGCCAACCATGACGATCGCTTTTCTCGAAAGCCTCGACGCGCTCGAACCCCATACTGAGAAATCGGCTATCGCCGCGCTGCTCACCCAGCACTTCTACTTGGATTTCCTCGGCCGCTCTCGAGCCGCCAAGTTCGACGCTTATCTCGACTGGGCCCGTCCCCACCAATACCTTCGCATGATCCGAAACGGCGGACGCGAGGCGCACACAACGGACATGACCTATGCCGAGCGCGCTTGCGATGGCGAACAGCTTCCGCCGCATCGCCAGAACCGCGACGTCTCCCTTGACCGAAAGCGTACCAATCTCAGTCATTTGCACCGCATTACCGCGCAAGATGCGTCGTCCAACGACTTGCCGAATCTCCGTACCACATTGAGAGCGATCGTGGACGCCGGATCGAGGCCGAGGCTCGGATAGTTCTCCAGTCCGAAGCGGCTTACAACGCCATCGGAATACAGCACGAGCACGTGCGCGGGCTTGAGACTCAGAGCTTGAGGTCTGGGGGAACGCACTCTTTGGCCGAGCACGCCATCACCAAATTCCACGGACCTTGTTGCTTCTCCGAATATTCGGCACCGGACGTTTCCGACGCCGGCGACCCAGCCCTCGAGCGAAGCCGCGTTGAGCCAGGCAACGGCGGCAACCGCGCCTCGGGTGCCTTGCGCACTTTCATGGAGCAATTCCATCACGCCCTGAGGCTCCGGACTGGCCGTCGCGTGCACCCAATGCGACAGTGCGCTGCGAAGGCGGACGCCAACCTCGTGTGCTTCTGGTCCGTGTCCAAGTACGTCTATGATCGCAACGAGCACGCCGGCGTCCTCATGCTGCGTGAGCACGACGTCCCCCGACAATGTCTCGCCTTCATGAGGGCGCACGTATTCGCCCAGCTCAACGCTTCCGGTCATGCCGGTGGACCCACATTGTCGCCGTTACCACGGCCCCTTCTCCAAGCTCGGATTCGATCTCTAGTGCATTCATGATGCGCGCAACACCCGGAAGGCCGAGGCCGAGTGTTCCCGACGTGGAATAGTGATCGGACATTGCCCTCTGCTTGTCGATGAAGCCGGGCCCGCGATCGATAGCTTTGATTTCGACGCCATCCCCATGGTTCGGCATATTGTCAATCCAGGTCACGATCAGGTGGCCATTGGCGTGGCCATACTTCAGAATGTTGCGCCCAAGCTCGGACGCCACAGTCGCGAGCATCGCGATCTCTGTCGTTCCAAATGACTCCGCGAGCCGCTTGTTTCGCTGAACGTGCAGCACGGCAATGTGCAGATCGGCCTCCGCCCGGATATCAAAGCGACCTAAAACCGTCCGGTTCGAGTTCAGACTCATCGTCTCTTTCTGGTTCATCTTCTTGTTGCGGCTCTTGGTCATCGCCATCATCGTTCAGCTGCTCCAGCGCGAGCTCCAAGTCCTGCGCCGCGCGCAACGTTCCCAGTTCGACCCCACTCGAAACGATATAGGCGACGATGCCCGGCCTCAATCCGGCCACGACACACCGCAGGCCAAGCCATTCGACCGTTCGAACAGCCTTTTGCAGCTCGGCAAACTCATCGAGGTCCATCACCTCGCAGGCCGACACCTCCATCACGACGCTATTGACGTTCTGCCGCGCCTGTGCCTCGGCCAAAGAGTCAACCAAGACGCTGAGCTCACTCGCATCGACGTCTCCCTCAAAGGTCGCAACCATGGCGCGATTCAGCTTGGTAATGACGAGACGCCCGTCTCCCATGAGATCCTCCGACCGTATCGCGCACTTAGCGGGACGAGGCGTCGCTCTGCCCGCGCCTTCGACCCTCGCGCCAGGTTGGCTCTATCGACGCCAGCGCGAGCTGTAGCGCGTCCCGCAGCGTCGCCGTGGTGCGGACTTCGCCGACGTTGGCGCCCAGCTCGACCAAGGTGCGGGCGACGTTGGGCGAAATACCCGAGATGATGCAGTCGCAGCCCATTAGCCGCGTGGCCTGGGTAATCCGGATAAAGTTGTTCGCCACCGCGGTGTCGACAGTGACGACACCGCTAATATCCATGACGAACACACGCGCGCGCGTTTCGGCAATGCGCGACAGGCTCTTGTCCATGATGTCCTGCGTGCGCTGCGAATCTACGATGCCGACCAAGGGTAGGAGCAAGACGCCGTCCCAGATCGATGTAACCGGCGTTGACATCTCCAGCATGGCCTTGCCGCTCTCGATGAGGCGCCGCCGGGCAAACAGAGCGACCTGCTCGCTCGCAACGAACATGTCCAGCAATCTGAGCTTGTCAAACGCAGTGAAAGCTAGACTGGTGTCTTCATGAGAGAAATCGCAGGATACGATGGCATCGGAAAAGAGTTTGTTGAAGTGAGCCATGGCGGCAAAATAGATTAGATTGGGCGTGTCGCGCAGCGCGTGGACCTCGCCGACTAGAACGCGATAGTCGATATATTTCTGATCCACATCACCGCTGAAGAACTCTTGCCAATATTTCTTCTGCAGTTTTTTGACGCGCTCTACAGTCTCTGGGCTATTGAAAAAGATTGAGAACTCAGGTTGTTCGCCTAGCCACTCGTAAAACTGTTCGACAACACTGTGGATCGTGTCGGATACGTCAAACGATTCGCCACACCGCTTAAGCAAGACAAGATCTTCAAGCGAGATATCAAACCGCTCCAAAAGCGACTTGGCATCTAGAGATTGCGACATTGCTACATTTCCTCATCTCTACCGGGACCAAAGAAAACGTCCATTTCGATATCGATTTCCGCCGTTCGCACTTAGTATTTTGCAACAAAATTAGCGGGCTGTATCGCTTTCTCAATAGCAGACTGGCCCTAGATCGAAGACCGACGCCCGTTATAGGTCGATCCTAGCAAGAGACGGATGCCTACCCGCTCGCCGTCGCCCAGCGAAAGCCGGGCCCAGAACTGCGAAGCATGCCGCCCTGGACACCGGTCTGCCACCTAGCGTCCGATCTGCGCGCGGCGGCGGTTGACTTCGGCTTGTGAGACCGCACCGGCTTGAATCAATCCTTTGATGCAGCGTTTGGTGAGATAGTCGCCATGACGGCGCATGCAGTTTTCCAGTCCTCGGGTTTCAAGGCCCCATTGGCTGCAGAAGCGGCGGTAGTCCTCGGCGCATTTCCTCTTGCCCGTCGCTTCGGCAACCCCGACCGACACGGCAAGTATCGAGAACGCGATTATGAGCGTCGCACGGTAGTGTCTCATGACTCCTCCTCAGAGCAATTTGGTTGTCTAATGGCTCGTGATCTCGCACAGCTGGACTATTAAGGCGCGGCCGTCATTTGCGGCGCCCGTCAGCAATGCAGCGATGCAGGGATTCGACTTGGGCCTCTTGGGCGAGACCGGATGAGAGCTCCCTCCAAGAGCCGTCCGGACGATACCAGCGCGGTCGCTTTGACGCAATCGGCCTCAAATGCAGCTGCTCGACAACTCGCGCTCTGGGAACCCTACTTGCGGTCGGTCATTGACGCCTAAATCAGTATCTTCGCTGGTCGGAGACGACTATCCAGTTTGGGGGGACAAAGCCCCATGTCCGCTGATGGCACCTAGCAGACACGCGGGCTTGCGACTCTCAGCGTCCGTTTTTTGACCCAAGCAGACAAGGCGGAAGTGCAAATAATGTGCGATACCATCAGCCGAGTTGATCCAAAAGTTTTCAGCGGCTATTGGGTCGGGTGTTCGGAACGGAGAGAAAGCTCATGAATGAGTTGAAAAAGTTGATGTGTTACGCTTCGATAGCTGTGGTGGCTGGGACGACCGCGTCTTACGTACAGGCACAATCTTTCACAGGCCGAGCTCTGCTTGCCTACAAGGAAGGCGTGACACCGGAACAGGAAAACGAGGACCGTGCGGCCTGCCACGACTGGGCCGTTCAGCAGACCGGTTTCGATCCCAGAGCGATATTCACGGCGCAGCAAGCCGGCATCAACACCCGGACCATCATGCGGGTCACGGGCAGGCTCGACGCCGCCGCCGGCGGTTCGGATCCGCGTTGGGGCTCCGGTGCCTTTGGGGGAGCGAGGACCTCTGCCGACAGGCGTCGGCTCAACGAGCTTTACGACAACTACCTCCGGGCCGGGGCGCTTTGTCTCGAAGGTCGCGGTTACGTCGTTACCAGATAGGAGCCAAAATATGCGATCTGTGATTTCCAAAGCGGGCCTTGGGCTCCTCTGCCTGTTCGCCATGACCTCGTCAGCCTTCGCCGCTCAAGGCACCTTCATGTGCGCCTTCACCGATATTTTTGAATGCGTCGATGTGGAAGGCTGCCGGCGTGTTGCCAACGAAACTGTCAATCTCCCGCCCGTGCTCAAACTCGACTTCGACAAGAAAGTCATGACCTCGGACGACCTGGAGAAAGACCCCACGGACATCGACATCAAAGATATGGTCGAGACCGGTGACATCGTTCTGTTGCACGGTGTCGGCCGCAACGAAGTTTCGCCGCGGTCTTTCAGTGCGGCCATCTCCTTGAAGACCGGCAAGTTTCACGCCGGCATCACGACCGGGGACGCGGCGCTCGCCCTGACCGGAGACTGCGTCGACGATCTCTAAGAGGCGCTACTGAACTGTTGCCGCGGCCAGACGGCTAGATTCCGCGATGAGTTAACTGTGGAGCAGTCACGGCGCATTGGCCTTAAGTCACAGTTCGTTTAGCAAGGCCCGCCTCCCCTTCGGCTGGCTCATCTGTAGGTTCGGGTGAACTCGAGAGCGGCTCAGCTGCGACCGCTGTCGCCTCGAGGTCCTCCTGGCTGGCCTCCGGGCTACCGTAAGGCGGGTAGTCAAGCGTTCCCTCAAGACGCTCGATCTCATCTCGCAGAAGGTGGGGGAACGGGAGTCTGCCCGCTGAGCGCCAGCGCTTAACAGTGTTCTCCGACGGGCGGGATGGAAGCAAGACCGACCACGTATCAGAGGTGCAGCGCGAGGAGCCAGAACCATACGGCACTGCAACGATGGCTGGCTTGAGTGCTCAATGGATCTTCGCGCCGTTGGTCGTTGGCGCGGCGATCTTCGCCTTAGACAGGCTCGCCGTCGGCGTAAAGTGGCTCATTACGTTCTTGGCCGTGGGCGCCGCAGGCTTGTGGCTCGTAAGCGGGGCGACGGGGATAGGGTTCCTCTTCGCTGCGCTCCTTTATGCCGGCGGCATGGCGCTCGTCATCGCGTGCCTTTACCGCAAGGAAAACCGACGCGGCTTCTATCCGTTACTTGCCGTGATGTTGCTCTCGCTGACGGCGCTGCCCCGCGCCACCACGAGCCTTGAGTTCTTCTTCCTGTTCGAGCTTGTGACGCTCTCGTCATACTTTCTCGTAGCGCGCCGGGACGAGGCGCGGCCTGCGGCCTTCTCCTATCTCATCTGGTCGCTCGCGGCCGGGTATTTCCTTCTTGCAGGCTTCGTCGTGGCCCACGCGGTCACGGGCGGCGTAGCGCTCTCGACCTTGATGACCGCGGGCTCGGAAAGCGCGCTCGCGTTCGGGCTGCTGGTGATTGGCTTCCTGATCAAAGCAGGGGCAATTGGCGTGCATGTCTGGCTTCCAGCCGCGTATGCCGAGTCCGAAGACGATTTGTCGGCGATGTTATCCGCCGTGGTCAGCAAAGCGCCGATCTTCGGGCTCGTCATCGCCGCCTACGCGGCAATTCGCTCCGACGCGGCGCTCGATCTGGCCTACCTCGTGGGATGCCTCGGCATGGCGACGACGGTTGGAGGCGCCTTGCTGGCGGTCCGTCAGGACGACATCAAGCGGATGCTGGCCTATTCCAGCATGAGCCAGCTCGGCTATATCGTGGCCGCGGTGGCGCTGATGAGTCATCTCGGTTGGGTCACAGCCCTCTACCTCACGGCCAACCATCTCGCCGTCAAAGGCATTCTGTTTCTTGTGGCCGCTTCGGTCATTCTACGCACCGGCCGGCGCGCCTTCTCCGGTCTTGGCGGCCTTGCTAAAGGCATGCCGGTCACGTTCGGCATCGCCGTGATCGGAGTGGTCGCCATGTCGGGCCTGCCACCCTTCACCGGCTTTGGCGGCAAGTGGCTTCTCCTCAGCGCCATGATGGAGAAGGGCTGGTTTCTCCCGATCGCGTTGGGCGTTCTGGCGACGCTGGTCGGCCTTCTCTACATGGTGCGCTTCGTCCGCGCGACGTTCCTTGGCGCACCACAAGATGATGCGCGGACGACCTCGGATGCCCCATGGCCGATCCTCGCGGCCCAGGCGCTGCTCATCCTTGGCATCCTTGTCATGACTTTCTTTCCCAAACTGCTCATCGTGCCGATTTCCGAAGCGATCGATCCAGCGTTCGCTTCAACGTTGGTCTGGGAGGAGATGTCTTTGGAGCTGATCTACGGATACTGGAACCCGTGGCCGACGATGCTCGCTGCCGTCGCCCTGTCGGCGGTGGCGGTCGCAGCGCTGTGGCTGGTGCGGCGTGGACGGGAGGCGAACGTCACCGGCGCCAAGCGCGCCGCCAGCTTCTACCATTACTATCATCCGCTGCTCGCAGCGCTCACGCCGCCCTACGCGTCGGCATTCTGGACTGCGCTTGCCGGAGGGACGCAGAAGCTCGGCGCGGCTGCAGCCCGCCTCTACACCGGCAACGGGCAGCTCTACACGCTTTACGTTCTCTACTACTTCGTCGTTCTCTACGTCGCGTGCGCCATCCTCGCGTCGTCTCTTATTTGAGGCGCTCGGACCGCTCGCAACTGAAGCCCCCGCTCAGAGCGAAACGGCGCACGTCCGAAGGGACGCCGGATGCCGGCTGGTCTGCCTTAGATCAGCTTTGGCATCTTGCAGATATTGGCTCAGCGGGGAGGGGCAAATGAACACTTCACATAGTTGCGGTTTGCCCCGCTAGGTCCGCTTTGGGCCATCAGCAGAAGTCCTGTCGACGGCGGATCATGTCCGCTTGTTGGTGTAGAGTGGAACCACTAGCGATCTGAATTATCGGCCATTAGCCACCATAGAAGGTCCGGGGGGGCTGGCCTCATCGGTCGGGGGTAGACTGGACGGATGGGCTCGGCTAACGCGGCTCTACGCGCTGCCAGCTGACCGTCTTGCAGAGCAGACCCATAACAATGCAGCCGCGGCTGACTAGTCGCGTCTCGGAGACTTCGAGCCTGACCTTCACGGTCAGATCGCGCTTCGGATCATAGCCATTTCCGGTCAGCACTCCGTCGGAGGCTTGCTCTAGCGTCAAGACGAGGCGATCGCCCACCTCCTCGCCCCAAGAGGTCTCGCCGATCCAAATATTTGTTGCACATAGTTGCCGACCGCAGGGGGCGACGGTTACGAGAGCGTTGCAGTCTTCCCGCATTTATTTCCCGTGAAGCGGCGTCTCGGCGGAAAGCGCAGCCGAACCGGCAAGCAAAAGCCCAAGCGACGCTGCGCCGATAGTTCGGCCATGTTGAAGTAATTTTTCCACTGCTGGTCGCTGCCTCGGGGCTCAAATCAATATGGTGCGGCCTCTATCTCCTCGAAGTGCGAAGAGACGGTGCCGGACAGCTCGAAACTGTGCGGATCGAGTACCATCACGGGCGCGCCGGGAGCAAGGTTGAACTTGTCGAGATCGACCCAGATCACGTTTGGCGAGGTCGACAACTCGAAGAAATATCGCCTGTCGGTCAGGTCCATCACGCTTCGGTATTCTGTGTTGTAGATGCCGAATTCGCCATAGGGAGCGCCGAAGGGAACCGACACGTTGCGAGCGATAGCTAATACTCCCGCTACTGCTTCCGCCTCGTTCTTCGGCTCTGGCAACACCGCCCTATAGTATGCGGCGCGCTGAAAGCGATCGACGGCATTGACGTTGCCCGGGAGAGGCATGTCGCGGCTCGGCTTGGAAAAGTCCTGATTCTTAAGCAGCGCAATTTGGTCTCCATAGGGCGGGTCGTTGGTCATGACAGTGTATTGCCTTCCGTGATGAATCACGGGTCTGCCTTCGATGTACTCGATGATGGCGGAGTCACCGCTGGTCAATTGTCTCTCAGGCAGATGTCGGAAATGCGTCAGAAGCAAAGGCCAACGAGGCTCTGATCCGGACATCGCTGATGTCCGCTTTGGGTCATAAGCAGACAGGGGCGGGGCGCCTCGGAATGTCCGTTATTCTAGCCCGTTACGGACATTCAGTGAGAGGCGAGGGCGGTCCCTGTTGTTGAGGGGGACATTCCCTGTTCGCAGCTAAAAATTCCCTGTTCTGCTCAGTAGTGAATTCCGCCCGCAATCCCTTTCAGATGCTGGCGTCCCGGCCTGCAGATTGGACCGATTTCGACGAAGTTCCCTGTATTTTCGCGCAGATCAGGGAATTTGACTGCCGAAGACAGGTTCGCCGCAGCCTCCCAGCACAGCCACCTGATCGCTGTTTGTCTCGCTCTCTCCTTAACCCCACGACAGCCAACTTGGCTTCCACGCCCCGCCGCCGAAACCTAGGATCGGTCTTCCATCGGCACATAGTTGCGCTCGGTTGCGCCGTTATAGAGCTGGCGCGGCCTGCCGATGCGCTGCGAGGGGTCGTCGATCATCTCTTTCCACTGCGCAATCCACCCCGCCGTACGTGCGATGCCGTACACCACCGTGAACATATCCGTTGGGAAGCCGAGGGCCTTCAGTGTGATCGCCGAATAGAAGTCGATGTTGGGACGCAGATTGTTCTCGATGAAGTGGTCATCGGACAGCGCGATGCGTTCGAGCTCGAGCGCAATCTTGAAGATCGGATCTTCGCGGTGTTGACGGCCCACAGTTTCGAGGACCTCATGGCACGCCTTCGCCATGATCCTCGCGCGTGGGTCATAGTCCTCGTAAAAGCGATAGCCGAAACCGATGAATCGGAACGGATCGGCCTCGTCCTTCGCGCGCTTGACATAATCCGGGACCCGGTCGACCGAGCCGATCTCCTCCAGCATCATCAGCACCGCTTCGTTGGCGCCCCCGTGCACAGGTCCCCACAGAGAGGCAAGCCCGGCTGAGATGCAGGCGTATGGGTTGGCTCCGGACGATCCTGCAAGACGCACAGTGGCCGTAGACGCGCTCTGTTCGTGGTCGGCATGAATAATGAAGATCTGTCTCATGGCGCTGGCGAAGGCCGGGTCAACTTCATAGTCCTGATCCGGCATCGCAAAGAAACACATGTGCAGGAAATTGGCCGAGTATTTCAGCTCGTTTCGTGGATAGACGAATGGTTGGCCAAGTGAATATTTGTAGGCCATGGCGGCAATGGTGGGCATTTTGGCGATCATGCGGATGCACGCCCTCTCGCGCTGCGCCGGATCTTCGATATCGATCGAGTCGTGATAGAAGGCGGAGAGTGCCCCGACGACGCCGACCATGATGGCCATCGGATGCGCGTCGCGGCGAAACCCGGAGTAGAACCGGGTCATCTGCTCATGCACCATCGTGTGCTTGACGATGCGGTTCTCGAACGCTTCGTACTCCTGGGCGGTGGGTAGCTGGCCGTAGAGCAGGAGGTAACATGTTTCGAGAAAGCTACTGTGCTTGGCAAGCTCCTCGATCGAATAGCCGCGATAGAGTGCGGTCCCATTCTCGAAGTCGATGGACGTGATTTTCGACTCGCAACTTGCCGTGGAGGCAAAGCCTGGGTCATAGGTGAAACGCCCCGTATCCCGGTAAAGGGTCGTGATGTCGATCACGTCGGGACCCAACGTGCCGCTTCGCACCGGCAAGTCGTACTTCTTGCCGCCGATCAGTAAGGATCCCACCGCAGTACCTTTTTTTCCAGCGGTCATCGCTCAGAGTCCTCCGTCTATCGGTTGGCAGGCCGACAAGGGGAGTATAAGAGAATTTCGGGCTGCTCAACGGCACCGGAAAATATCTTTCACTTGGCGGTTTTTTTATTCAGCCCTTGTGCGAGCAATCGTTTGAAAAGGTCGGCCATCGTCATCCTAGCCCTGTTGTTGCTCGCAACCGCCTTCGGCGCCTTTTGGCTTTGGACCCCTGACAAGCCACGTGAGGAGCTCGAGGCCAAATACCTCCATGCGCCGGGTGATATGGTGGAAGTGGCGGGTCTGAGACTCCACGTGCGCGACACGGGGCCGAGAGACGCGCCAGCCGTATTCATGGTGCACGGCTTCGGCTCAAGCCTTCACACGTGGGAACCTTGGGCACGTGCGCTTGAGGACGACTACCGAGTCATCCGCTTCGACCTGCCCAGCTCCAGTCTGTCGCCGCCCGATCCAGCCGGCGACTACACTGATGCGCGAACGATGCAGGTGCTCACGGCCCTCATGAACCGGTTGGGTATCGAAAAGGCCAGCATGATCGGCAATTCAATCGGGGGCAGGATTGCTTGGCGCTTCGCCGCCGAGAATCCCGCGCGCGTGGAGAAGCTGGTCCTGATCTCGCCGGATGGCTTTGAAAGCCCAGGCATCGCTTATGGACAAAAGCCCAAAGTCCCGACGATGGTCAATGCGATGCAATACGCGCTTCCAAAGCCTTTGCTCCGGACGAATCTCGCGGCGGCGTATGGCGACCCATCGAAACTCACCGACAAGACGGTGGACCGCTACTACGACCTGATGCTTGCCCCGGGCGTTCGCGGCGCCATGATCGCGCGGATGAAGCAAACTGTGCGGGAAGATCCCGTACCGCTCCTCCGGCGTATTCAGGCGCCGGTCTTGTTGGTTTGGGGCGAGAAGGACGCGATGATCCCGTTCAGCAACGCCAGCGATTACGCGAAAGTGCTGCCGCAAAGCACGCTCGCCTCTTTCCCGGAACTCGGTCACGTGCCGCAAGAAGAAGCGCCTGAGAAGTCCTTGGTGCCGGTCGAAGCCTTTCTCGCGCGGCGGTGAGCCGCTAAGGCCGCGTGGCAGGCTCTTTTGCCAGCCTCTCGAAGATTTCGCGAATCTCCACCATAGAGGCCCTGTCGACCGCCCCGTTCGCCACCTCTTCCCGCGTCCACATCCAGCTCCGCGCTGGGTCGTGGCGCATGGACCATTTGGGAAACAGCCGCTCCTCGAGATCGCTGGACATCAAAGTGGCGACATCGACGTGCCGGTCATCCTGCAAAATGCGGGCATAGGCGGCGGTGACCACGTCGCGAGGACCTTCGAGCTCGAGGGTCGCACGACGCACTGACTTTGGCGGCTAGCGATGCTTGAGTCTATATAGGCCGACGTCGAGCGCGCCGGTTCGGAAGCCGACCTCGCAATAGGCGAGGTAATAATTCCACATGCGCTTGAACTGATTCGTACGAAGATGCGGCGTCCCTGTCGGCGGTTGCGCCTGAGCATAGCGTGCGCGCCATTCCGCCAGGGTCCGTGCGTAGCTTTCGCCGAACAAGTCGACTGACTCTAAACTCAGGCCCGCAGCTTCGACATGATGCGCGATGTGCTTGACGGTCGGGAGCATTCCGCCTGGAAAGACATGACGCTGAATGAAGTCCGGGCGCCGCTGATAGTCGGCGAAGCGGGTTTCTTCGATGGTGATGACTTGCAGCACCGCCGTGCCCCCTGGCGCCAAGCAGGACTTCAGCTTAGCGAAGTAAGTTGGCCAATAGGCCTCGCCTGCGGCCTCGAGCATCTCGATGGAGACGATGGCATCGAAAATGCCGCTCACGTCCCGATAATCCTGAAGCTTGATCGCGACAGCACCGCCGCATCCCGACGTGCGCTTCCGGGCATATGCAAACTGCTCCTGGGAAAGGGTGATGCCGGTAACTTGGCAACCATGGTTCGCCGCGAGGCGCTCTGCCAACGCGCCCCAGCCACAGCCGATCTCGAGCACATGATTGCCCGGCTGAACGTCGAGAAGGGAGATTGCGCGGTCGAGTTTTGCGAGCTGAGCCTCTTCGAGAGATTGCGTGGGATGGGTAAAGAGAGCCGAGGAGTAGTTCATGCCTTCGTCGAGCCAGCCGGCATAAAACGCGTTGCTGAGGTCGTAATGGGCCTCGATATTGCGCCGACTGCCGCGCCGCGTATTGGTTCGAGTGGCATGATGTAGGCGCCTCGCGAGCCTTTTGACCGAAAAGCCCTCCCAGGCAGCCTTAAGAGCGGCCTCGTTGCGTTGGCAGCACTCAAGCAAGGCGACGAGATCCGGCGTTGACCAGTCGCCGGCCATGTAGGCTTCGGCGAAACCGACATCGCCGCCCATAATCACGCGCCGCAGTACACGCCAGCGCCGGAGCACAAGATGGGCGTTCGGACCACGACGTGCCCCCCGATGCACGATCTTCGTCCCAGAGGGTAGCTCCAAGGTAAGCGTGCCGGTGTCGAACGGGCGCAGCAATCGCTGGAGAAGCACGTTCGCGAGAGACGTCGCCCCTAGGTGCCGCCGGGCCGACGATCTCTGCAAAACGGCGGAGCGCGCGCTTTGTGCCTCGTCCAAACTCATGTCGAGCCTCGCGGGATCGATGAATGCGGAACGGCGGTGATCTTTTCCTTCGGTGCGGCGGGTTTCGGCTCAAGGCGCACGCCCTTCAGCCAGAGTCTGAGTGCTTCCCAATGAATGCCGAGCATGACCTTGAGGGTCATCAGCGGATGCGTGAACAGGAGTTTGAGTAGGGCCATGTCCGTCAGCGGGACACGCTCGCCGAGAAGGGACGCCGAGATCAGGTCGCCTGAGGAGTCCGACCCGCGGACGACGACCCGAACGGTTGCGTTCGGTTCGACCACGCTGAAGTCGTAACGCATATCCATGCCGAGAAAGGGCGAGACGTAGAAGCGCTTGGCGCAATGTTGGCGGACGGAGCCATCATGTTTTTCAGGCGAGGCGATAGCGTATGTATGGCTTTCGCCAAACGTGTTCCGCACCTCGTAAAGAAGAGCCGTTAGGAAGCCGTCTCGGCTGTAGCAAAAATAGATGCTGAGCGGATTGAACACGTAGCCAAAAAGCCTCGGCATGGCGAGCAGCCGGATCGGGCCGCCGTCGACCGCAACGCCAGCGGATGAAAGATGCTGTTCCACCGCTGCGCGGAGCGGCTTGGATGCGCCGCTGTCGTGATCGGCATCATGAAAGCTGAACAGGTTGAATTTGTTGTGGGAGAAGAGCCGGAGCCGGCGGCCAAGCGCGTCCACCTCATCGAGATCGAGCAGCATCCAATAGGCGCGATAGGCGAGGCGATGGCGTCGCGGACGCAGACGGTGGTGGATCACGCGACCCACATAGAGGGCGGAGTTGGTATTCACTGGACGAGCGTGGCCTTCGACGAGATGGCGGAGCACTTCGCACAAGGCATGTCCTGAAGCCCATCGCGATGCCAAGGCCGGACCAAGCCGCCCAGCGCCTCCGCAGCATCGAGCCCCGATCTCAGTCCGTCCTCATGAAAGCCCGCGCCGAAATAGGCGCCGCAGAACCATGTGTTTCGTGCGCCTTGGAGCACGGAAAGCTTGGCTTGCGCGCGAAGCGCCCGCGCATCGTAGATCGGGTGCTCGTAGATGTCGGTGTGATGCACGGTCTCCGCGCGTGGCGGATACGATGGATTGAGGGTCACGAAGTACTGTCGCTCGCCGGGGATGCCTTGCAGCGCATTCATCCAGTAGGTCACGCAGAGACCGTCGCCTCTGTCTCCCCTTGGTCCCAGGTAATTCCAACTCGACCACGCGGCCCGCCGTCTCGGCATCAAGGAAGCGTCGGAGTGGAGCACCGCGCGATTGCGGCTGTAGCGGAACGCGCCGAGTATTTTGGTTTCTTGCGGCGACGGATCGGCCAGAAGCGCCAGGGCTTCGTCGGCGTGGCTGGCGACGACGACATGATCGAAACGGCTGGTCTGTCCGCTTGAGTCTCGGACCTCAACGCCGGCTGAATCCCGCGTGATGGCGACGGCGGCGCAATTCAAGCGCACACGGTCTCCGAAGCCCGCCGTCAGTTTGGACAAATAGGCCTTGCTGCCGCCCACGACTGTCCGCCAAGCGGGGCGGTCCTTCAGTTTCAGCAGGCCGTGATTGTCGAAAAAGCGGATGAAGGAGGCGGCCGGATAGTCCAATAGTATTTCCGGCGGCGCTGACCAGATGGCGCCCGCCATAGGCAGCAAATGATCCCGCTGAAAGGCCGCGCTGAAGCCGTGGCGTTGCAGGTAATCGCCGAGCGAGAGGTCAGGGTCCGTGATTCGCGGAAGATCTCGCGGCGCCCGCCGATAGAAGCGCAACAGACCCGACACCATCGACCAAAATCGCGGACGGAAGAGGTTTTTTTTCTGCGCGAACAAGCTCTTCACGCTGTTCCCTGCGTATTCGAAGGCGCCGTCGCCGAGCGAGACGGCGAAGCCCATGTTGGATGATTTTGTCGGAACGTCAAGATTCTGGAACAGCTCTGTTAGGTTAGGATAGTTGACAGTGTTATAGACGATGAAGCCGGTGTCGATGGGAATGCGTCCGTCCGGGCTCTCGACCTCGACAGTGTTGGTATGTCCGCCAAGACGGGGGGCCTTCTCGAAAACCGTCACCCGGTGTTGCTGGGCGAGGAGCCAAGCCGCCGAAAGACCGCTGATGCCGGTGCCGATGACGGCGATTTCGAGGGGCTGTTTTTCGGAGGACTGCATGAGGCGTCTATTCCAAGCAGAGGTCGAGGTGGCGCGCGGGAGACAGGGACCCAGTTGCGACGACATGCGCCGGAAGCCTCCGCGGCGCATCTTGGTGGGTGTAGCCGGAGGAACGCAAGGGCGATGAGCCTTCCCACGATACTCACCGTGATATTCGCGCAGATGGCCGCGCTTTCGCTGATCATGGCGGGCGCCTGGGCCGTTCAGCAGCAGACGCGCAACAGCGGTTTCGTGGATGCAGTGTGGACCTTTGGCCTCGGCTTAGTCGGCATCCTCTCGGCGCTGTTACCGCTCAGCGGCGAGACGACGACGCGCCAGATCATCGTTGTCGTCATCATGCTTGCCTGGTCATTGCGCCTCGGTCTCCACATCGTGCGTCGCAGCTTAGAGCGTGCCGACGATCCGCGTTACGGGTTGCTAATCCGCCAATGGGGTTCTCATGCCCGCCGGCAAATGTTCATCCTGTTGCAGAAGCAGGCGCTGGTCACTTTGCCCTTGGCCATTGCCATCTTCGTGGCGGCCCACAACCCAGCGCCGTTCGGCCGGTTTCAAGATTGGCTCGGGGTTCTCGTGATCGTTCTCGGCATCATGGGTGAAGCGCTTTCGGATCAACAACTGAACGCGTGGCTCAAATCGCGCAGAGAGGGCGATCGTATTTGTGATCGTGGGTTATGGGGATGGTCTCGACATCCGAACTACTTCTTCGAATGGGTGTTCTGGCTTGCATTTCCTCTTTTCGCCATCAGCCTCGCCGGCTACCTCAGCGGATGGCTGGCGCTGGGGGCGCCCGTCTGCATGTACTGGCTGCTCGTCCACGTCTCGGGCGTGCCGCCCTTGGAGCAGCACATGGTTGCCAAACATGGTGACGCATATCGCGCCTACCAGGCGCGCACGAGCGCGTTCTTTCCGTGTCCCCCGGCCGAGAGTTCGGCATGAGTCTCAAGGGAGCCGCTCTCGGCGCCTTCGAGCGAGTGCCTCTTCCGGATATGGTGATGCGCTTGGCCATCGAGACTTTGGTTGGCCGGACGCGGCGCGCCATGCCGGAGGATCCGTCCGAGGTCACCCGCGACTTCACGCGCGCCATGCAAGCGTGCCCCATCGCAGTCCACACAGAGGCAGCAAACGCACAGCACTACGAGGTCCCAGCTGAGTTCTTCGAGTTGGTGCTTGGGCCGCGACGCAAATACTCGTGCTGCTTATACGAAGACAGCGCCACCACACTCGCCGAGGCCGAGGAGCGTGCGCTGGCCGAGACATCGGCGCACGCGCGGCTCGGCGAGGGACAGAAAATCCTCGAACTCGGTTGCGGCTGGGGATCGCTGTCGCTGTTCATGGCCGAGATGTTTCCGAGCAGCAGCATTCTGGCCGTTTCGAACTCGCGATCTCAGCGCGCCTATATCGAGAGCGAGGCCAAGTCCCGGGGGCTCGACAATCTCCGTGTGGTTACCGCCGACGTGAGCACATTTGAGCCGCAAGGGTCATTCGACCGGGTGGTGTCTGTTGAGATGTTCGAGCACGTGTCCAACTGGCAGGCGCTGCTGTCGAACACCAGATCCTGGCTAAAGCCTGACGGCTTGTTGTTCATGCATGTGTTCAGCCACGCCCGTGTCCCCTACGCCTTCGATCACACCGATCAAACTGACTGGATCGCCCAACATTTCTTCACCGGTGGCGTGATGCCAAGCCACGATCTCATACGGGAGTTCGACAGTTTGTTCGAGGTCGCCGATGAATGGCGGTGGAGCGGTGTCCACTATGCGCGAACCGCGAATGACTGGCTCGCCAACATGGACGCAAACGAGAAGGCCGTGGCGCGGGTGCTCCGGCCGGTCTACGGCGCTGACGTCAAGCTTTGGCAGCGGCGCTGGCGGCTCTTCTTCCTGGCCACCGCGGGGCTGTTCGGGCATCGGGCGGGGCAGGAATGGGGCGTGAGCCACTATCTGCTCCGGCCTGTTTCGACCTAGGCATTACCCCGGAGTCCGTCCGAGCCACTGCAGGATCAGCGTCGTGACCACGGCCACGACGGCGACCACCACCGCGCCGTAGGCGAGATCGATGACGGTGATCTTGAGCGTCCAGTTGCGCAAGGTGGCGAAGTTGGTGAGGTCGTAGGTCCCATAGGTCACGAGGCCGAGGAGGGCGCCGTAGGCGGCTGCCTCAGCAGCCGAACCGGATCTCAACCCTGGCGCCACGGCGAACACCACGATGCCGATCGGGAACAGCAGATAGAAGGCGATGGCCGGCCCCAGCTTGACAGCCGGCGCCAGGACATCGCCGAGGGTGGCGCGATAAAGCGAGGCCCCCATGGTCGAGAGCCAGAGCGCGTCCATGACCCCGAACAGGACCAGCGCGATCACGTAAGCGAGCAAATAAGTCAGCATTCTTGGGGCCTCCTAGGCAGCTACAGTTACAGCGAACATCACGCGTGACGGGGACGTGCTAAAGCATCGCATAAGCGAAGTTCAGTTAGAAGCAGAGGTCTTGCGCGATTACGCGCCAGCAAGGCGGTAAGAGGGGTTGCGGCAATGGTCATGACAGTAGGCAGCATCCTCAAGATCAAAGGTCGAGTTTATAAGACCGTCAGGCCGGACGAGACCGTCCAAGAGTTCGCGCGCCATTTAAAGGATGAACGAATTGGCGCCATGATCGTCATTCATGACGGATCCGTACTCGAGGGGATCATTTCCGAGCGCGATATTGCCTATGGCCTTTCCAAGCACGGACAAAAATTGTCGGATATGAAGGTGTCGGATCTGATGACGAAGGTTGTCATTGTCTGCACCTCCGAGGACAGCATTGACGATGTCATGAATCTAATGACTCAACGCCGCATTCGCCATTTGCCGGTGAAGGACAACGACGAGCTCGTTGGAATTATCAGTATGGGAGATGTTGTGAAGGCGCATCTGACGGGGCGGCTGATGGCCGCCCGCATGGGTCGCTAGTCGTTAGACCTAAGTTCGTTTCCACGATTGAAACCACGAAGCAGAAGGATAGCACGAATGAGGAAAGCGGCTCTTATTGGGTTGCTCTGTACTGCGGCTACGATCTCATTGACCCCGGCGACATCGGACGCAGCCGATGCGGAAGCGGGCAAGGCTGCCTTCGCGAAATGCGGCATTTGCCATCAAGTCGGTCCAAACGCGCAAAATCTCATTGGACCGCCGCTCAACGGCGTGGTCGGAAGCAAGGCGGCCAGTGTCGAGGGTTTCGCCTATTCTCCTGGCATGAAGAAGCTCGGCGATGAAGGCTATGTCTGGACCGAAGAGCACATCGACGGCTGGATCGCCAATCCAAAGGCGCTGCTGCCCGCATCGACGATGGCGCTGGCGTTCCCAGGTATTTCGGACGCCGGCGAGCGGGCAAACATCATTGCCTACCTGAAAACCTTCTCGGAGTAGATAGTCGCGAAACTCCGAATTCTTCGCTAGTGACCGTTTGCTGACGCCAGAGGCTATGCTTCTGCGGGGGGCGTGAGGTCATGCCCGCTCACGGGTATCGAGAAATTCGATGGCCGGCCATTGATCGGTTGCCCGGTTGAGCTCCCACTGGTCACGGGCGAGAAAGACAGGCTGGCCGTCGCGGTCCGTAGCCATCGCGCTTCGCTGGCGTTCCAAGAATCGCTTGAGCATGGATCCATCGCCGCTCCTGATCCAACGCGCCGTTTGGTAGGGAGCAGGCTCGAGCGCGACCTGGATCTGATATTCACAGCGCATGCGCTCCGTCAGCACGTCCAGCTGTAATTGGCCCACGACCCCGATGATCCAAGCGGCGCCGGAGACCGGCCGGAACACCTGGGTGACGCCTTCTTCGGCGAAGTCGTCGAGCGCTCGCTTGAGCTGCTTCGCGCGTATGGGGTCGTCGAGGCGGATGCGTCGCAAAATCTCGGGCGCGAAGTTCGGGATTCCGGTGAACTTCACATCAGCACCCTCGCACAGCGTATCGCCCACACGCAGGGTGCCGTGATTCGGAATGCCGATGATGTCTCCAGGAAGCGCCTCTTCGGCAAGCCCGCGTTCTTTCGCGAAGAAGAAGATCGGGTTGTTCACGGCGATCATTTTACCGGTTCCAACCTGCTTGAACTTCATGCCGCGTTGGAAACGGCCGGAGCAAAGCCGGACGAACGCGACCCGATCGCGATGATTGGGATCCATATTCGCCTGAACCTTGAACACAAATCCGGTCACGCGCTCTTCAGAAGGCTCGACGGCTTGCGGTTCGGCTGGTTGCGGCTGAGGCGGCGGCGCATAGCGGGTGAGCATCTGGAGCAGCTGGGGCACGGCGTAGTCCTTCAGCGCGCTGCCAAAGAGGACGGGAGTCATATGACCCTCCCGGTAGGACTGGAGATCGAGCCTCTTGTAAGCCGAGGTCGCCAGCTCCGCTGCTTCCCGAAAATGCGCCAGGAGATGGTCAGGAACGAGATCGCTCAATTTAGGATCGTCGATCCCTTGGCAGTCGACCTCAAGATCGTAAGTGCCGCCCTTTCCCGCCGAGGAGGTAAGGAACTTGGAAGCAATTAGATCGAAGCAGCCGTGGAAATCGACGCCTGTCCCAACCGGCCACGTCACGGGAGAAACATCGAGGGCCAATGTGCTTTCGATCTCGTCCAACAACTCAAGCGGGTCTCGTCCCTCGCGATCCATCTTGTTGATGAAGGTGATGATCGGAATGTCCCGCAGCCGGCAGACCTCGAATAGCTTGCGCGTCTGGTTTTCGATGCCTTTGGCTGCATCGATCACCATGATCGCCGAGTCCACGGCGCTGAGCGTGCGGTAGGTATCCTCGCTGAAGTCCTGGTGGCCCGGGGTGTCGAGCAAATTGAACACCAGCCCCTCATGCTCGAAAGTCATGACAGAGCTCGAGATGGAAATCCCCCGGGCCCGCTCCATTTCCATCCAGTCGGACTGCGTGCGGCGCCGCTCACCGCGCGCCTTCACATGGCCGGCAAGCCGGATCGCCCCGCCGAAAAGCAGAAGCTCTTCCGTCAACGTCGTCTTGCCGGCGTCAGGATGGGAGATGATCGCGAAGGTGCGCCGATTGGCCGGCTCAGTTGCGATAAGGTCGTCGGTGGTCGTCAAGAAAGGCCTCTTGAAATTGGTGTAACGCCCGAAGCGCCAGCGGATAGCAGATATATACCATCACTACGAGGAAGGACTCCCGCCGAGCCGACTTGAAGGGCTTTGCCTTACTTTCAGTTATGCGTTTCAAACGCTTGGTCGCATTGGCTTTCCGTCTGATATCTTAGATCAGCTGGTCCAATTGCGGGCGTCCGCCTGTCGCGTGATCCGGGCATTCCGGCTTGGCACCCGCTTGCCTGGCTTCTAGTCTTGTCGTGCGTTCCGGGGGAACAATATGGGCCAACCACTGCGGAGTATCACCATCGTCGGCGGCGGCACGGCGGGCTGGCTTGCGGCCAGTGTTCTCAACCGCTTCTGCAAGTCGAAAGATCCGAAACACCCGCTCAAAATCACGCTAATCGAATCGCCGTCGATACCGATTGTGGGCGTCGGAGAAGCCAGCCTGCCTGGCATGGTCGTGCTGCTCAACCAGCTCGGAATTTCTGAAGCCGAATTCTTCGAACGTACGGATGCGACCTTCAAAGTCGCGGCGCATTTCATCAACTGGAACCATGACGACAAGGGCAAGCCGGTCGAGTTTCTGAACATCCTGAACGCGCCCAGCGCGATCGACGGCCGTTCACTCGCGGACTACTTCGTTACCTTCGATCCGGCGCGCGCCGCATCGGATGCCGGTATGGCCTATGTGCGCGCGTTCTCGCCGGTAGCGGAGATCGTGCGCGGCAATCTTGCGCCACGCCGTCCCGGCGATCCGGAGTTCAGCGGCGAAGTTGGCTACACCTATCATTTCGACGCGACGAAGCTCGCCGCGATTCTGAGTGAGGTCGCCACGAGCCGCGGGGTGAACCACATCCGCGACGATGTGGACGAGGTCAATCTCGACGAGCGCGGCTTCGTCAAATCGCTCTCACTGCGCCGCCAGGGCGAGCATGAAGTCGACCTCGTCATTGATTGCACCGGTTTCCGCGGATCGATTCTGCAGCAGGCGTTGGGCGAGCCGTTCGGACCGTATGGCGACTACCTGCTGAACGACCGTGCTGCCGTCGTTCAGATTCCGCACAAAGATGCCCGCATCATCGCGCCGACAACACGGGCGACGGGCTTGTCCGCGGGTTGGAATTTCAATATCCCCCTGACGACGCGCGTCGGGACGGGCTACATCTTCTCCAGCCGGTTCATCTCCGACGACGAAGCCATGGAGGAGCTTCTCGCCTTCTACGGCGATCAGGCAAAGGGCTGCGAGCCGCGCATCATTCCCATAAAGACGGGGCGCGTGCGCAATGCTTGGGTGAAGAACTGCGTCGCATTGGGCCTCTCCGGCGGCTTCATCGAGCCGCTTGAGGCGACAGCGATCTTCATGACCGATCTCGGGGCGCGCTGGCTCCAGCATTATTTGCCGACGCAGGATTTCGAACCTGAGCTCGCCGCCGCCTATAATCGCCAGGTCGCCCGCGTCTACGAAGAGGTGCGCGACTTCATCCAGGCGCACTATCACCTGAATAATCGTCAGGATTCCGAGTACTGGATAACGGCGCGCGAAGGCATGAAGCTGTCCGACCGCCTCCAGGAAAATCTGAAAGTCTGGCGGCACACGACGCCAGAGGCTCTCGACCTCGACAGCGCCTATCTCTTCAGCAACCCGGTTTACGCGCTGCTCCTCATCGCCAAGGGATTCTACAAGGATCGTCGCTTGGCGAAGGCCTCGTCTTTGAGCCGCACGGCGTATGAGCGTTACGGCGCCGCCGAGCGCAAGGCGCGTCCCGGTCAGCTAGCGGGTCTCATCGGCCATGCAGAGTTTCTCAAAACCGGAGGTAAGGCGCCGGCCGGCCCGCTGGCGATGCCGCGCCCGGGAGAGATGCCGGCCTTCGCAACAGGCGGCACCAAGATCAGGCTTCCGGCCCAGCCAAAATTTTCACCGGCCCGCCGCAAGCCGAAGCGTCGTTGAGTGCCGTGGCTTCTCGATCGTCTTGGGCGATGCCGCGTAACCTAGCGCCGCGTCAAGCATCGACGGTCTTCTCATAGCTGTCCCGCAAGTGGCGCCGCAACAATTTTCCGTTCGGCCCCCTCGGCAACGCCTCGACGCGCGTGTAGAGGCGCGGGCATTTGTAGCGGGCAAGGCGCCCGGCGACGAAGTGCTCCAAATCATCCGTCTCCACGGGATCCTTGGCGACATAGAAAACGGCGATGACCGTGGTATCGGCCTTCACGGTGACTTCCGCGGCGGCGCATTCGACGACGGCGGGATGCGCGTTCAGCGCGGTTTCGACTTCGATCGGCGAAACGCGGATACCGCCCGCGTTCATCATGTCGTCGGCCCGGCCGAGATAGGTGAGTGCGCCATCCTCCGCCATGCTCACAAGGTCGCCTGTCAGGAACCATTCGCCCTGGAAGCGCCGGCGTGTTTCATCATCGGCCCCCCAATAGCCCAGCATCAGCCCCGGATCGCGGCGCGAGACGCTAAGGACGCCCGGCGTGTCGAACGCCACCGGTGCGTCCCCGTTCGATGGCGCGTCGTCGGCCAAGACGGCGACCCGGCGCCCTTGTTGCGGATAGCCAAGCGTGCCGGGTGGGGCCGGACGGGTGGGTGAGCCGGAGATGAAGGTCGAGCATTCCGACATGCCGAAGGCCTCGTAGACCGGCGTGCCGGTGGCGCACTCCCAAGCGGCCCGGGTCGCGTCGGGCAGCTTCTCGCCGGCCGAGAGTCCGTGGCGCAAGCAAGGAAGCGTTGGTGGCGTGCTTCTTAGGAGCTGGCGATATATCCCCGGCGCGGCGGCGAAGAGCGTCGCCTCGTACTGCGCCATGAGCGCGCCGAGCATCTCCGGCGCAGCGTCGGGTCCGGGGATCAGTGCCGTGGCGCCGCGCGTCCAAGGATCGAGGAGGCCGGTCCCCAGCGTATAGGTCCAGTTGAACGCGCCAGCGTGCAGCAGCCGGTCGTGCTCGGTCAGCCCATACCAGCCCTCCCACATCATCCGCCGCGCCCAGATCGTGCGATGGGCGTGGGTGACGGCCCGTGGCTCTCCCGAGGTGCCGGACGTATATATGATATATGCGGGGCGGTCGGAATCGCCCATGGCGTAGGACGCGGGCGGCAGATCGTACATATTGCGCATGGCCTCGGCGGACAGGACAGGGCAGGGGGGCTCTAGTGGAAGCGCGAGGCCGTCTTCGGCCACGATCAGCCGTGGCGAGATATCCGCCGCAATCTGTGTCACCTCGGGCGACGTAAGGAGCGACGAGGTCGGCACCGGGATGATGTCGGCCGCGAGCGCGGCGAGATAGCAGATCGGAAACTCTACGCTGTTCCCGACCCGCATGAGCAACCGGTCTCCGGGCCTTAAACCCGCGGAGAGAAATCCGGTTGCGGTTCCGCGCACGGCCGCCTCGAGCTGCGCATAGCGCCATTGCTCCGCACCGTCCGGGCGCATCACCACGAGCGCGGTCTTGTCGCCAGTCTCCTCCGCGCGCCCGAGCACATAGGCCGCGAGATTGAAGGCGGCCGGGCAGGGTGGCGGCGGGCCTTGGTCGAAGATCGCCTGCATGCCGCGCCTGCTAAGCCCTTACGCCGCGCGTTGCAAGCACAAGGTATGGACAACAGAGCGCGCGAACCACCTCGGACTAAAAATGCGGCAGGCGAACAAGTCTTCGGCAGCCTTAGCCTGAAGGTTAGGCACGACATTCAAGGCAACTTGATCAATGTGAAGCAACTGAGAAAAATTGCCGAGGGAGGGCCCAAGGCGTCGAACAAACATGGTCCCACACATGTAAGGACCCGCCATGGCGCGCCAAGCGGCTCAATTAGAGTCACCAGTAGTTTCCCCGAGCGACATCGCGCTCACCGGAATCTACGAAGTATCGAAGATCCTCAACACGTCGAGCCGGCTCGAGACCACGCTCTCGAACGTCGTGAACCTGTTGTCGTCGTTCATGCAGATGCGCCACGGCGTCATCTCGCTTCTCGCCGACGACGACATTCCCGAAATTGCGGTTGGCGCCGGCTGGAACGAAGGCTCGGACGAGCGATACCGCGCGCGTCTGCCGGAGCGGGCGATCCGTCAGATGGTGACCACGGCCGTCCCGCTCGTGGTCGAGAATGTGACCAGCCATCCTTTGTTTTCCCGGCGAGACGTGGCCCTGTTGGGTGCTGACGAGCGCACGAAAGTCTCTTTTCTCGGCGTCCCGATCCGCATCGGCGCGCGCGTCGTGGGAACACTGACCATCGACCGTATCTGGGACAGCCGGGCGGTGTTCCGGCTTGACGCCGATGTCCGCTTCCTGACCATGATCGCCAACCTGATCGACCAGACTGTGCAGCTCCAGCGTGTCGGGTCGCGCGACCGCGAGCGTCTCATCGCGGAGAGTCACCGTCTCCAGAAGGAGCTCTTGGAGCTCAAGCCGCGAAAGGAGCGCAGGAAAACGCGGGTCGACGGCAGTGTCGGCGACAGCCCCGTGATCCGCGCGCTCCTCGACAAGGTGACGATTATCGCCAAGTCCCATTCGCCGGTCCTGCTGCGCGGCGAATCCGGCACTGGCAAGGAGCTGATCGCCAAGGCGATTCACGAGCTGTCGCCGCAGGCCAAAGGCCCCTTCATCAAAATGAACTGCGCGGCGCTGCCCGAGTCGGTGCTGGAATCGGAATTGTTTGGACATGAGAAGGGCGCCTTCACCGGCGCGATCAACGCGCGCAAGGGCCGCTTCGAGCTGGCCGACAAGGGCACGCTGTTCCTCGACGAAATCGGTGAGATTTCCGCATCCTTCCAGGCAAAGCTGCTGCGCGTGCTGCAAGAGCAGGAATTCGAGCGCGTTGGCGGCAACAACACGTTGAAAGTCAACGTTCGGGTCATCACGGCGACCAACAAGAATCTGGAAGAGGCCGTGCTGCGCAATGAATTCCGCGCCGATCTCTATTGCCGCATCAGCGTCGTGCCGCTCATGCTGCCGCCATTGCGCGAACGCAAGACGGACATTCCTTTATTGGCGGACGAATTCCTTAGGCGGTTCAACGAGGAGAACGAACGCCATCTCGCCTTCGGGCCCGGCGCCCTCGACGTGCTCGTGGCCTGCTACTTTCCCGGCAATGTCCGCAAGCTGGACTTGGCCTCCACGGGGTAATCTGAACGCGGCCTCTGTTCAGGTTCGGCTAGGCCTTCGAGTCGCCTCGCGACGGCGCGGGCTCCGGTGTCAGGATCAGCGTCGCCAGCGGCGGCAAGGTCAGCTCGAGCGAATAGGGACGGCCGTGCCAGCTCGTCTTGCTGGCCGTCACCGTGCCGCCATTGCCGACACCGGACCCGCCATAGTCCTTCGAGTCCGTGTTGATGCGCTCGCGCCAGCGTCCGCCGCTCGGCACGCCGATGCGATAGCCCTGGCGCGGCACCGGGGTGAAATTACACACCACCAGGGCCGGCGGATCGTCATCGTTCCCTAAGCGCAAGAAGGAAAGCACACTCGCTTCGTTGTCGGATGCATCGACCCATTCGAAACCGCGAGCCTCGCTGTCGAAGACATGAAGCGCCGGCGTCTCACGGTAGAGCCGGTTGAGATCTCCGATCAGAGACTGCACGCCACGATGCAGGCCGTCATCGAGCAAATGCCAATCGAGGCTGTGGTCGTGGTTCCACTCCGCCTCTTGCGCGAACTCGCCGCCCATGAACATCAGCTTCTTGCCGGGATGGCCCCACATGAAGCCGAGATACGTGCGCAAGTTTGCGAATTTCTGCCAACGGTCGCCGGGCATCTTGCCGATCAGCGATCCCTTGCCGTGCACCACCTCGTCATGTGACAGCGGCAGCACGAAGTTCTCGGAGAACGCGTAGAGCAGGCCGAAAGTCAGCTTGTCGTGGTGATAGCGCCGGTGAATCGGGTCCTCTTGCATGTAGCTGAGCGTGTCGTGCATCCAGCCCATGTTCCATTTGAAACCGAAGCCGAGGCCGCCGAGATAGGTCGGCCGCGATACGCCGGGCCAAGCTGTCGACTCCTCGGCAACGGTCGTGGTTCCGGGCCGCTCGGAGAACACCAGCTCGTTGAGCCGTTTGAGAAAGGCGACGGCGTCGAGATTCTCGTTGCCGCCGAACTTGTTGGGCACCCATTCGCCGGGCTCGCGGCTATAGTCGAGATAGAGCATGGAGGCGACCGCATCGACGCGCAGGCCGTCAATGCCGAAGCGCTCCAGCCAGAACAGCGCATTCGCCAGAAGGAAGTTGAGGACCTCCCGGCGCCCATAATTATAGATGAGCGTGTTCCAGCCCTTGTGAAAGCCCATGCGCGGGTCTTCGTGCTCATAAAGCGCGGTACCGTCGAAACGGCCGAGCCCATGCGCATCGCTCGGGAAATGCGCAGGCACCCAATCCACCAGCACGCCGATGCCGGCCGCGTGAAAGCGCGACACGAAGTTGGCGAAGTCTTCCGGCGTCCCAAACCGCGAGGTCGGGGCGAACAGGCCGACGGGCTGATAGCCCCAAGAGCCGTCGAACGGGAACTCGCTGACAGGCATCAGCTCGATATGGGTGAAGCCCAGATCCTGCACATAGGGAATCAGCCGGTCGGCAAGCTCGGCATAGCTCAGGAAAGTGTTGCCGTCGCCGCGCATCCAGGAGCCGAGATGCAGCTCGTAGATGGAGATCGGCGCCTGGATGCTCTGTAGCCGTTCACGCTCCGTCTGCCAGGACCCGATGGGTGCCGGCCGTCGGGGCAGGCCATGCACGACGGAGGCGGTGGCCGGCGGATGTTCGTGCTGGAAGCCGAACGGGTCGGCCTTCAGAAGAAGAAGCTTCTTGTCCGGCCCGAGCAGTTCATACTTATAGAGCGCTCCGACCGGCAGGCCGGGGATGAAGATCTCCCAGACGCCGATATCCGTCCGCTTGCGCATCGCATGGCGGCGTCCGTCCCAGTCGTTGAAGGGGCCGACCACGCTGACCCGCGTGGCATTCGGCGCCCAGACCGCGAAGCTGATGCCGTCGACACCTTCGTGTTGAATGGCATGCGCGCCCATCTTCTCGTAGAGGCGCAAATGATTACCCTCGCCGAGGAGGTGAAGATCGAGCTCACCGAGCACGGGGCCGAAGCGGTACGGGTCTTCGGTCTCGATGGTCTCGCCATCCCGCGTCGCGCGCAGGCGGTAGCTTTGCGAAAATGTCGCAGGCACTTCTGCGCCGAACACGCCGGCATCGTGCACCCTATCCAGCGCGATCTCGTCACCCGTCTTTGGATCGACTGCCGAGACGGAGTCGGCTCCGGGCACAAAGGCGCGTACGGATGTACCCGTGCTGTCGCGGTGCAGCCCGAGCACCGAGAACGGGTCGCCATGCTCGCCGCGCACAAGGGCCTCGAGGCTTGAGCGGTTTGGCGCCCAGTTGTTGCGCCGCTCTTGAGCGGTCAGCGTCACGATGGTCCTCTCATGCGTAACGGGAGAAGCGAGGAGAGAATGCGGCCCAAGGTTGTCTTAGCCCCAAGATTGTCTTGGGCCAAAACTGTCTCGGGTGTTGGCCTCCGAGCCCAGGCATGCTCGCCAAGAGCAGCCTTAGGGCAAACCATGCGTGCAGTCTATCGTCCCAGGCCCGAAAGGAAAAGGCCGGGCGACACACGGCCACGCTGCGTGGAAGCGTCAGGCCCAGCGCCCGGCAGCGGCCCGGTCGGTAAACCAGATGACGTCACCGATGGGCCGAATGTGAGAGGCGGGAAAGCCCGTATCGCCCGACAGGATCTTGTCGAGAATGTCGCGCTTACCGTCGCCGGACACCAGAAACGCGACCACGGCGCTTGAATCGAGCGCGGGATAGGTGAGGGTGATGCGCTCCTCCGTGCGGCCCTCCGGCACCGGCGCAACCCACCTGTCGCACACCTCAAGCACGGGTTCGCCAGGCAGAAGGGAGGCCGTGTGCCCGTCGTCGCCAAGCCCGAGGAAGTTGAGGCTGAGCAGCGGTCGCCCCGGTTGAAGCGTGTCGGCACCATAAAGCCTCTTCAAAATCGCTTCGTAACGCGCCGCCGCCTCGTCGAGGGTCACGCCGACCGTCTCGACGGGGTGCACGTTCTCGGGCGGCACCGGCACGTGGTTCAGAAACGCCGCGCGCGCCATGCCGTAATTGCTTGCCGGATCGGACGGCGGCACGAAGCGCTCATCGCCGAGAACCCAGTGGACGCGGTCCCAGGGCAGGCGCGACTTGATCGGCTCCTGTCCCAGATGCTCGTAAAGCGGTTTGGGGGTGTTGCCGCCGGAAAGCGCCACGATCATGCTGCCCTCATGGCCCGCAGCGAGGTCACATAGAAAATTCGCGCCGGCGCGGGCCAGATCGGCGGCATCCTCGCAAACCCGAAGCGTTCCAAATGCTGGTTTCATGCGCCGTGCCTCGTCTCCTCGCGCGAATTGAAGAGAACGATAGGGCCAAAAAATTAAGGGCGCTGCAAGATGCGCTAGGTAAGGTCCTGATGCCACCCGGTTTCATGCCGTGTCGACTCGGTCTAGGCTCAGTCCACGCGAGAAGCGCCATGACCCACGACATCATCATTGCGCCATCCATCCTTTCCGCCGACTTCGCCAAGCTCGGCGAGGCGGTTCGCGCCGTGGACAAGGCCGGCGCCGACTGGATTCACATCGACGTCATGGACGGGCATTTCGTGCCCAACATCACCATCGGGCCGGACGTGGTCAAAGCGCTCAGGCCGCATACCGAGAAGCCCTTCGATGTGCATTTGATGATCGCGCCCTGCGATCCCTACATCGAGTCTTTCGCCGATGCCGGCGCGGACATGATCACGGTTCATGCCGAAGCCGGGCCGCATCTCGACCGCTCGCTCCAGCTCATTAGAAGCTTCGGCAAGCGCGCGGGCGTCAGTCTCACGCCGTCGACCCCGGAGACCGCTATCGAATATGTCATCGACAAGGTCGACCATATCCTGGTGATGACGGTGAACCCCGGTTTCGGCGGTCAGACCTTCATTCCGCTGCAGCTTCAGAAGATCCGCGCGATACGGGAGATGGTCGGGTCGCGGCCGATCCATATCGAGGTGGATGGCGGCATCCATTTGGAGACCGCGCCGCTCGTGGTCGAGGCCGGCGCCAATGCGCTTGTCTCGGGCTCCGGCGTGTTCGCCGACGGCCGTTACGCGGAGAACATCAAAGCGATACGCGCCGCCGCCATGCGTGGCCGAATGGCCGTGGCGTAACAGCCTACGAAGATTTGTGCTTTCGGTAGCGTTCGATCAGCGCGTTGGTCGATGAGTCGTGGGTGAGCTTCGGCGCGTCCTTGGCTTCGAGTTCCGGAATGATGCGGTTGGCCAGCACCTTGCCAAGCTCCACACCCCACTGATCGAACGAGTCGATATCCCACACCGCGCCTTGGGTGAACACGCTGTGCTCGTAGAGCGCCACCAGCCGCCCCAAGGTTTTGGGATCGAGTTTCTCCGCCAGGATCATATTGGTCGGACGGTTGCCTTCCGTGACGCGAAATGGCGTCTGCGCCGGCGGTGAGCCTTCCGCGGTCAACTCCGCGGCGGTCTTGCCAAAAGCCAGCGCCTCGGCCTGCGCGAACAAGTTCGCCATCAACAGATCGTGGTGATCGGCAAGCGGGCTCAACGGCGTGAGGAAACCGATGAGGTCGCAAGGGATCAGCTTCGTGCCCTGATGGATCAGCTGATAGAAGGAGTGCTGCCCGTCCGTGCCGGGCTCGCCCCAGATGATCGGGCCCGTCTGCGCTTCCACATGCGCCGCGGCGAGATCCACGTGCTTGCCGTTGCTCTCCATCTGCAGCTGCTGGAGATAAGCCGGGAAGCGCTTCATATGCTCCGAGTAGGGGAGCACCGCGAGCGTCTGTGCCCCGAAGAAATTGTTGTACCAGACCGTCAGCAGGCCCATCAGCATCGGCAGGTTCTTCTCGACCGGCGCCGTCCGAAAATGCTCGTCCATCTCGTGGAAGCCGGCGAGCATCTCGCGATAGTTGTCGGGCCCGATGGCGATCATGGTCGACAGCCCGATCGCCGAATCCATGGAATAGCGGCCGCCCACCCAGTCCCAGAATTCGAACATATTGGCGGTGTCGATCCCGAATTTCTCAACCCCCGCCGTGTTGGTCGACACGGCGACGAAATGCTTGGCCACAGCCGCCTCGTCGCCGAGCTTCTCCACCGCCCAGGCGCGCGCCGTCGCGGCATTGGTCATGGTCTCGAGCGTGGTGAAGGTCTTGGACGAGATAATGAACAGCGTCTCTTCCGCGTTGAGGTCGCGCGTCGCCTCATCGAAACAGGCGCCATCCACGTTTGAGATGAAGCGGAAGGTCATGTCGCGGTCCGAATAAGGACGCAGCGCGAGATAGGCCATCTCCGGCCCGAGATAGGACCCGCCGATGCCGATATTGATCACGTTCTTGATGGGCTTCCCCGTATGGCCCTTCCACGCGCCGCTGCGGACCTTGTCGGCAAACGCCGCCATGCGGTCGAGCACCGCGTGCACGTCCGGCACCACATTGTGCCCATCGACCTCGATTGCTTCATCGGCCGGAGCGCGCAAGGCGACATGCAGCACCGCGCGGTCCTCCGACACGTTGATCTTATCGCCGCGGAACATGGCGTCGCGCCGCTCGGCGACTTTGCGTTCCTTGGCGAGATCGGCCAGGAGCGCAACCGTCTCCTCGATCACGCGGTTCTTCGAGTAGTCGAGGGAAAGGCCGGCCGCATCCACCGTGAAGCGGGCCGCGCGGTCGGGATCGTCGGCGAAGAGCTGCCGCAAATGCGCGTCCTTGATCTTGGCATGGTGCGTTTTAAGCGCTTGCCAGGCCGGCGTGTCGGTCGGTTGGGTGGGCATTGCGGTCTCCTTAAGCCAGCGCTTTGGTCTTGGTCTCGATGGCTTTCAGCAGATCCTGCCATGAGGCCACGAAGGAGTCGGCCCCTTCCTTTTGCAGCTGGGCGGCCAGAGCCGAGACCGAAATACCGGCCTTTTCATAGGCCGCGAGCACGTCCTCGCAATTGCCGCCGTCGGGCGAAAGCGCCCCTTCCAGCGTGCCGTGATCGGCGAAGGCGAGCAGCGTCTTGTCCGGCATGGTGTTGACGGTATTGGGCGCCGCCAGACCGCATGTATATAAAGTGTCGGGTGCGCGGGGGTCCTTGTTGCTGGTGCTGGCGAAAAGGAGCCGCTGGGGCCGCGCGCCGAAGGATTCAAGCCGCTGCCAGCGGTCGGAATCGAGCATGGCGCGATAATCGCGATAGGCCTGATGCGCGACGGCGATGCCGAGCTTGTCGCGGAGATCGTCCGGCACCTTGTCCATCACCGCCTTGTCCCAGCGGCTGATGAAGATGGAAGCCACCGAGCGCACATCCGGATCAAGCCCGGCTTCCACCCGCCGCTCCAGCCCCTTCATATAGGCGTCGGCCGCGGCCACGCAGTGCTCCGAAAAGAACAGCAAGGTCACATTGACCGTAATGCCCGAGAAGATCGCTTCCTCGATGGCCGGCAGGCCTTCCTGTGTCCCGGGGATCTTGATGAATAGGTTCGGCTTATTCGCCCGCGCATAAAGCCGTTTCGCTTCGGCGATCGTGGCTTTCGTGTCATAGGCGAGCAGCGGCGAGACCTCGAGCGAGACGAAGCCGTCCACGCTTGCCGTGCGTTGATGGGCCGGTAGGAACATGTCCGCGGCGCGCGCCAAATCCTGCAAAGCCAGCTCGAAGAATAGCGCCTCGCCGATATAGCCTGCGCTCGACAGGCGCTTGATCTCCGGGTCGTAGCTGTCGCTCTTGGAAATCGCGTTGTCGAAGATCGTCGGATTGGACGTGAGCCCCGTGACCGAAAGCTCGTCGATATATTTTTTGAGCGTGCCGCTATCGAGCATGTCACGGGTGATGTCGTCGATCCATAGGCTTTGGCCGAGATCATGCAGAGCTTTTGTTGGTTTCACTTGTCTCTCCTCCTCAGGCCGCTACGAGCGTCGAAAAATCGTGCTCCATTAGGTCGGCGATGCGCGCGATCTCGATATCCGCCGGCGGAAAGCTGGTCAGGGTCTTTGCGTCATTGGCGTAGTGCCCTTGGCGCGGGAAGATGGTGGTTACGCGGTCGCCCCACGCCTTCTTCACCGCATCCAAGAGGCTGAGCTTGTCGTCGATCAAGACATAGTGCTCCGCCGGATAGGCCTGGCGCACCGACTCGAGCTCTTCTTCCTTATGAACGTAGTTCAGCACGTGCCCGCCAAACGCGTCCAACAGCCCGGCGCGCTCCAGCTTATGCGGCTGGAACACCCCGTCGCCGTCCGTCAGGATCACTGGCAGACCCCATTGGCGCACATGGCGCACGGCGCCCAGCGCGTCCGGGTAGAGACGCTCGATAAACGGGTAATCCATGACCCAGTTGGAAAACCGCAACACACGCGGGTCCTCTAGATGAGCGAGGCGGAACTTCTCCAGCGTGCCGAGAAAGTCGGCATAGCCATGCTTGGCCCGCTCTTCCTCGTAAAGCGCCCAGAGCTGCTCGTCGGCCTTCTTGCCGAACACGGCTTCCACATGGGCGCTGAGATCGCCCTTCATGCGGTCGTTGTCGAGCAACGTGTTGTCCACGTCGAACAGGAAGATAACTTGGTGTGTCTCGGACATGCGGTGGCTTAGGCGGGTTTGGGGTTGAGCCAGTGTCCGTCCGTGCCGACGAGCTGATCGGCCTCGGCCGGTCCCCAGGTGCCGGTTTTGTACCGGTAGACCGGCGTCACATTGCCGAGCACGCCGTCCACGATGCGCCATTCCGCGTCGACGATGTCCTCTCTGGTGAAAAGGTCGCTGATGCCGTGCATGGCGTCGCCGAGAAGACGTTGGTAAGGCGGCTTGTCGCAGGCCGGCTGCCGGGTCAGGATCAATTCCACGTCACTGCCGATCATGCGGTCGCCGGGCACCTTGACGCGCGTCCCGAGCGCGATGGTCACGTCGGGCTGGATGCGGAAGCGCACGTGACCGCATCCGATCGAGCTGATCTCGCCGAACGTCTCGCGCGGCGGCCGTTTGAACTGCACCACCGCTTCGGCAATGCTGACAGGCAGGTACTTGCCGGTGCGGATATAGATGGGCACGCCTTCCCAGCGCCAACTGTCGATGGCGAGCTTGGCCGCGGCATAGGTTTCCACCGTCGAGCCTGGACGTACGCCGGGCACCTTTTCGTAGCCTTCGTATTGACCGCGCACGAGATCGGTGGGCCCGAGCGCGCGGACGGATTTCAGCAGGCTGGCCTTGCGGTCACGGATTGCTTCATGCTCCTGGCCGGTGGGCGGGTCCATGGTCAGCGACGCCAGAATCTGCAGCATATGGTTCTGCAACACGTCGCGGATCGCGCCGGCCTCGTTATAGAATGCGCCGCGGTCCTGTACCCCGAAATTCTCCGCCATGGTGATCTGGATGCTGCGCACATGATTGCGGTTCCACAGCGGCTCGAAAATCGAATTGGCGAAGCGGGTGTAGAGGATGTTCTGCACCGGCTCCTTGCCGAGATAGTGATCGATGCGGAAGATGTCTTCTTCCGAAAAATACTCATCCAGGATGCGGCTCAGCTCGTCGGCCGACTTGCGGTCGCGGCCAAAGGGTTTCTCCACCACCAGCCGCGCATTCTCCGCGCAGCCCGACTTGGCGAGTTGCGAGGCGACCTCGGAGAACAAGGTCGGCGGGATGGCCAGATAGTGCAGGGGGCGCTTGGCGTCACCCAGATCCTTGCGCAGCGCCTTGAAGGTCTTCGCGTCGGCGTAGTCGCCGTCCACATATTGGAGATGGCCCACCAGCTTCTTGAACGCATCCGAGGTGATATCGCCGCCATGAGCCTTGACGCTGTCGGCGGCGCGCTTCTTGAGCCACTCTGAACCCCGTCCGCCTCTGGCAACGCCGATGATCGGCGTGGACAGGCCTTCGTCGCGCACCAGTCCGTACAGCGCGGGAAAGATCTGCTTATAGGCGAGATCGCCCGTTGCGCCGAAGAACACGAGCGCGTCGGATTCGCCTCCATTCGACTGCCTCATGGTGCCTTCTTCTCCAGGTGTCCGCCGAACTCATAGCGCATGGCAGACATCAGCTTGTCGGCGAAGTCCGCGTTGCCGCGCGAGGCGAAGCGCGAGAACAGCGCCGATGAGATCACGGGGGCGGGGACCCCTTCGTCGATCGCCGCTTGCAACGTCCAGCGGCCTTCGCCGGAGTCCGACACGCGGCCTTCGAAATTCGCCAGGTCGGGGCTTGCCCGCAGCGCGCTCGCCGTGAGGTCGAGCAGCCAGGAGCCGATCACGCTGCCGCGCCGCCACACTTCGGCGACGCCCGGAAGATCGATGTCGTATTGATAATATTCGGGATTGCGCAGCGGCGTGGTCTCCGCGTCGGTCTCTTGCTTGTGCTTTCCGACATTGCCCTTCTTGAGGATGTTCAGGCCTTCCGCATAGGCCGCCATGATCCCGTATTCGATGCCGTTATGCACCATCTTGACGAAATGCCCGGCGCCGTTCGGTCCGCAATGGAGATAGCCGTTCTCGGCCGGTGACGGCTCGCCGGTGGCGCCCGGCGTGCGCGCCGTGTCGCCGACGCCCGGCGCCAGCGCCTTGAAGATGGGGTCGAGCCGCGCCACCACCTCGTCCTCGCCGCCGATCATCATGCAATAGCCGCGATCGAGCCCCCACACGCCGCCGCTGACGCCCACGTCGACGTAGTGGATATCTTTTGCTTTCAGCGCTTTAGCTTGGCGCAGGTCGTTGTGATAATAGGAGTTGCCGCCGTCTATTATAATGTCGCCGGCCTCCAGCAGCGGCGTGAGCTCCGCAATTACCGCGTCGACCGCACCCGCCGGCACCATCATCCACACGGCCCGGGGCTTATCGAGCCCCTTCACGAACTCGCTCAATTTCGTGCTGCCTGTGGCGCCCTTGTCGGTCAGCGCCTTCACGGCGTCCGCGTGGGTATCGAAGACGTGGCAGTCGTGGCCGGCCTTCATCGCCCGCACGACCATGTTGGCACCCATTCGACCGAGGCCGATCATGCCGAGTTGCATTGTTTCTCTCCTCGTTTCGCGTTCGTCAGGGACGCTCCGGGACAGGAACGCATGAGATTAAAGGCCCATTGCCATTTTCGCCGCGACTGCGACCCGCTCCGGCGTGAAGCCAAAATGCTCGGAGACGACTTTCAGCGGCGCCGACAAGCCAAACGTGTTCATGCCCAGCACAATGCCCTTCGGCCCCGCATAGCGGTCCCAGCCGATCGGCGAGGCTTCCTCGACCGTGACGCGCGCCGTGATGGCCGACGGCAGCACGGACTCCCGATAGGCTTCGTCCTGGGCATCGAACAGTTCGCGGCAAGGCATTGAAACGACTCGCGCTTTGACCTTGTCCTTGGCCAAGAGATCGCGCGCCGCAAGACACAACGCCACCTCGCTGCCGGTGCCGATCAGGATCACGTCGGGCTTGCCGTCGTCCGCGTCGGCCAACACGTAAGCGCCTTTGGCGAGGCCGCTCGCCGGACCGAGCTTCGACCGGTCGAAGATCGGCAGCGCCTGACGGGACAGGATCAGTGCCACGGGCCGGCTCTTATGCGGCATCGCGAGGCGATAGGCCTCCACCGTCTCGTTGGCGTCGGCCGGACGGATCACCATTATGCCGGGGATCGCGCGGAGCGACACCAATTGCTCGATCGGCTGATGCGTCGGGCCGTCTTGGCCAAGACTGATGGAGTCGTGCGTCCAGATATGCAGGACGGGCAAGTCCATCAGCGAAGCCAGCCGGATCGCGCCGCGCGCATAGTCGGTGAAGATCAGATAGCAGGAATCGTAGGCGCGCATGCCCGTGAGCACCATGCCGTTGACGATGGCGCACATGGCGTGCTCGCGGATGCCGTAGCGCAGATTGTGGCCGCCATAGTCGCCGAGCTCGCCGTAAGGCTGGAACTCGCGCGCGTCTTGATAGTCCAAGATCACCTTGGTGCTGCCGGCGACGTCCGCCGCGCCGCCCATGACCCAGGGCACCTTCGCCGCGATGGCGTTGAGCACTTTGCCGGAGGCCTCGCGCGTGGCGATTCCCTTGGCATTGGGCGCGAAGTCCGGGATATCGCTGTCCCACCCCTCGGGCAGGCCGCGGTCGCGGATCAGTTCGATCTGCTTGGCCTCGGCCGCGTGGGTCTTGGCATAATCGGCGAACAGCGCCTCCCAACGTGCGCGCGCGTCGGCGCCGCGCTGCCCCATATGGGTGGTGAAGTGCTGGCGCACCGCGCCCGGCACCACAAAGAACTTGTCCGGATCGAAGCCGAGAAATTCCTTGGTGCGGCGCACCTCTTCTACGCCCAGCGGCTCGCCATGGGCGGCCGGCGTGTCGTGCTTGCCGGGTGAGCCGTAGCCGATATGGCTGCGCACATGAATAAGCGTCGGGCGATCGTCGGTCGCCAGGAATTCTTTGTAGGCCGCCGCGACCTGGCCGAGATCGTTGGCATCGGCGACCTCGGCGATATGCCAGCCATAAGCCTTGAAGCGCGCGATCACGTCCTCGGTGAAGGTGATGTCGGTGTGGCCGTCGATGGTCACGTTGTTGTTGTCGAAGATCCAGCACAGGTTGGACAGCTTCAAATGCCCGGCGAGCGAGGCCGCCTCGCTGCCGACGCCCTCCATCAGGCAGCCTTCACCGCAAAGCGCATAGACATTGAAGTTGAACAGCTCGAAGTTGGGCTTGTTGTAGGTGGCGGCGAGCCATTTCCCGGCCATTGCCATGCCCACGCTGGTCGCCACCCCTTGGCCGAGCGGGCCGGTCGTGGCTTCGACGCCCGTCGTCCAGCCATATTCGGGATGCCCGGGGCAGCGGCTGTTCTCCTCGCGGAAGCTCTCGATATCGGCGAGCGAGACCGCTTCCCCGCCCTTCGACTGATACGAGGTCTCCGCCGCCTCGATCCCCGCCAGGTGGATCAGGCTGTAGAGCAGCATCGAGGCATGCCCCGCCGACAGCACGAAGCGGTCGCGGTTCATCCAGTGCGTCGCCTTCGGGTCGTAGCGCAGGACGTGCTGCCACAGCGTGTAGGCGTTGGGCGCGGCGTCCATCACCGTGCCGGGATGACCGGAATTGGCTTTCTGAATGGCATCGATGGAGAGCGTGCGGATCGTATTGATCGCCAGCTCGTCGAGCTCGTCTTGGGTCTGCGCCACCGCCGCCGTTCCTCCCTAAGCTCTAAGTTACCGTCACAAAGGCGGATGACACGCCGGTGAAGCTCTGATCCATCGCCTTATCCCAAACCTTCACGCCGCCGGTGATTCCGTCTTCGTTCGACACCGTCCGCACAGTGTCCGGCAACGGCTTTTCGATCAAGCGCGCGTTGCCGCCGCCGATATAGAGCATGTCGTAATTGATGACGGTCGCGAGGATCCCGATGATCTCGCGCACGCGCTTGTTCCAATCTTTGGCGCCGACAGCTTCCAGCGCTTTCTCGCCAAGATATTGATCGTACGTCGTGTTTGTCTTGATGGGGTGCTGGCTCATCTCGAGATGCGGCGCCAAGCGCCCATGCTCGAACAGCGCGAAGCCGAAACCCGTCCCCATGGTCAGCGCACATTCGACGCCGTTGCCGGAGACGGCGCCCAAGCCTTGGACGCTCGCATCGTTGAGCATGCGCACCGGCTTCTTCATCCGCTGGTGTAGGATTGCGGCGAGCTCGAAGCCCTGCCACAGCTCGGTGCCGAGATTGGGGGCCGTGACCACGTAGTCGGCGCGCACGACGCCGGGAAAACCGACGGTGATACGGTCATGAGGCCCGAGCGCTGCGGCGAGGCCCGTAAGCGCCTCGACCACCTCTTGCGGAGCGGTGGGGTGAGGCGTGACCACCTGGTTCGGCCCCTTCAGCATTTTCCCCTTCGGCGAGAGGATGCCCGCCTTCAGATGGCTGCCGCCGATATCGAAGGCGAGCGTGAGGGGACCTTGGTGTTCGTCGCGGGTCACCTGCGGCTCCTCAGGTTTGCGTTGTCGGCGTTTGTCGCTGCAGCCGACTTACGATGCCGGTCTCAATATAAGATGAAGCAATCGGATCAGAGTCTTAGAACTGACGTACGTTTCCCATAAAGGATTTGGGTCTTTGCTGTCCGCGCGAGGAAGTACGCGCTCCCGCCGTGCTCAAGACTACTGTATGCGGGTGCCCGCCGGCTGGCGGCCCGCCAGGCCATCGTCAGCCGGCTCGCCGTCATCGAGGAACTGGCCGGCGTCGGCGTGCTGTGCTCCGACAAGACGGGCACGCTCACCCAGAACAAGCTCACGCTCGGCGATCCGGTCTGCGTCGGCAAGGTCTCGCGCGACGAACTCGTTTTGGATGGCGCGCTCGCTTCCCGCGCCGAAGACCAAGACACCATCGACATGGCGGTCATCGCTGGCGTCACCAACCAGGCGGCGCTCAAGAGTTTTGCCACCACCCACTACCAGCCTTTCGATCCGGTCCATAAGCGTACCGAGGCGACGGTGAAGGACGCCGATGGCAAGACTTTTAAAGTCACCAAGGGCGCCGTACAGGTCATCCTCGCGCTGTCAAAGAATGCGGACAAAGTCCGCGATGAGGTGACCAAGGCGACCGATGCGCTGGCGAAGCGCGGTTATCGCGCGCTCGGCGTGGCCAAAGCATCAGGGGAAGGAGAGGGCGATTGGCAGTTTCTCGGCGTGCTGCCGCTTTACGATCCGCCGCGCCCCGACTCCAAGGAGATGATCGCCGAGGCCGAGGCGCTCGGCATCGACGTCAAGATGATCACCGGCGATCAACTGGCCATCGCCAAGGAAATTGCCGGTCAGCTTGGGCTCGGCACCAACATTCTCGACGCCACCGGCTTCGAGGACACCAAGCCCCATCAGCAGGCCGCGCTCGATCAACAAATCGAGCTGGCCGATGGCTTCGCCCAGGTTTTCCCTGAGCACAAGTTCCACATCATCGATGTCTTGCAGAAGGACGGGCACATCGTCGGCATGACGGGAGACGGCGTGAACGTTGCGCCGCCGCTGAAGCAGGCCGATTGCGGCATCGCTGTTTCCGGCGCCACCGACGCCGCCCGCGCCGCGGCCGCCATCGTCCTCCTGACGCCGGGTCTCACGGTCATCGTCGAGGCCGTCAAGGAAGCGCGCAAGATCTTCCAGCGCATGAACAGCTACGCGATCTATCGCATCGCCGAGACGATCCGCGTCCTTCTATTCATGACGCTGGCCATCCTGGTGTTCAATCTCTACCCCGTCACCGCGATCATGATCGTGCTGCTCGCGCTCCTCAATGACGGCGCGATCCTGTCCATTGCTTATGACAATGTGCGCCCGTCGCCGAAGCCGGAAGCCTGGAACATGCATCGCGTGCTCGGCGTCTCGACCATGCTCGGCATCGCCGGCGTCATCGCCTCGTTCGGCATGTTCTATATCGCTGAGCGCGTGCTGCATCTCGATTGCGAGGTGGTGCAGACGCTGATGTATCTAAAGTTGTCTGTCGCGGGCCATCTGAACATCTTCGTTACCCGCACGCGCGGACCGTTCTGGTCGATCATGCCGGCGCGCATTCTGTTGATCGCGGTGTTCGGCACCCAAGCGCTCGCCACCATCATCGCGGTCTCCAGGCTGTTGATGCCGGCCATCAGTTGGGAACTCGCAGGCCTGGTTTGGGGCTACGCGCTGGTGTGGTTCCTGATCAACGATCAGGTGAAGCTGCTCGGCTACCGCATTCTCGATCCCAAAGGCGCGCCGGTCATCGCCCAGCGCGGCCCTGCCAAGGCCGTGACCGCCGTGCCGAGTCCGTGAGCGTCGGCCCGTATTTGCCTTACGGGTCCCGCGTGTCGTGTTCCTGAAACCACAGGTCGAAGACGTCCGGGAAAGCCAAGCTGGCGACCAAAACAGCGGCGCCACTCCAGCACAAAAGCGAAACCGTCCAAATCATGGTCATGGGGGGACCCTCCTCAAGGTTGAGGGTGCACGCTAGGACCGGAACATTGCCGCCGTTCTTCGCCTGTGTTTCCCAACATTTCGGGCCGGGGAAATTTGTGTCGAAATGTTTCCGGCGCGCCGAAAAGCCGGTTTTCGTAACAAAAATCTCCGCTGGGGCCTGCCTTGAGGCGGCACGACTTGACCTGAGAGAAGCCCGCCTCCGCTGGGGCCAGTAGAATCGTCGTTGAGGTCTGCAGGGTCGCGGATGAACGAGCTGACGCCGTCGAAGAAGATCAAGGCCGACATCGAGACGGTGCTGGGGCTCGACAAGGCTCTGATCGGGGTTGTGTTCGGTTATTTTCCGGCGCGCCGCGCAGCGCAGCTCAACCCCATCGATGCGCTGCGCCACGAATGATCCAAGTCAAAGCCCTCCGGCGGATGGCGGGTTTGGATGTCTGCGCGCGGACTTGGTCTTTCGCCAGGTTGCGTCGCGGTGAGTACTGAGAGGAACGCGTAATGCAGAAGCTATGGGTTGGTGTGTTGGCGCTCTGTGCGCTCGTCGCATTTGCGGTCACGTCTCCTTCGGCCCGCGCCGGCGGCGATAGGGAGAACTGTTTGGTCGTCAGCGGCGAAGCGAACGCTAGGAACCAATGGGTCTCCAAGAGGCGCGCGGAGAAAAGACTGGCGGAGAAAATCGCCGTTCACATGAAAGACCCGTCAGGCGTGACGGTAAGCCCGACCACCTTCCACTGCATCCTCAGGGCCTGTGAGGCCACCGCCGTCGTTTGCCACCCTTACTAGCCGGCGGGCTTGAGGCGGCGGCTTTTCGGCCGTCAGGCTACGCGGCCTGCGTAATCCACAGGCGTGCCTTGGCCGCCTCGGCATTCGGATAGACGCGCATCACGCTCGGCATGAAGAAGCCGAACAGCTGCATCGAATGCTTGATCCATTCGATGTCGGTGATCACCGCCACCCGCTCCCAGCGGGAGATGTGCTCCATGCCGACCTTGAAATCCTCCCACGCGGCGCTCGCGTCGTAGCTGGTAAAGTCCGTGCCGATTTCATAGAGCAGCCGAACCTTGTCGTGCGACTGGAGCGCCTTGTCGACGGCGGGGATCAGCACCGTCTCGTAGTCTTGCTTCGTCACCTCGCCATGCGCGCTGATCGCCACGACATTGTCGGGAAAGCCCTTGAGCAGCTCGATCATGAAGCCTCCGCGCGCAGGGTTTCTACTCTGATTTTGATGCGCACTTGCTGTCCGCGCTGTTCCAAGCACAGCCGAACGAGCTTGAGTTACAGATGGACTCGCTGCCATGCACTGCGCATCGATCCTCATCGGGCCGCGGCCCCGGAAGGCATCCCTTATTGTTGGTCGCGTCGTACCAGCAGGTTGGTTCCGACACGCACATGGCCGAGTCGCGGATGGCTTGGCAGCGTACCTCCTCCGCCTCGGCGGCCGTCCCGCCAAGGGTCAGGGCGAAAATCGCGAGCGAAAACGCAACGAATGTGGAGCGCATGAAAATTCCTCTTGGTTCAATAGCGATTGCGCGATGGCTTGGGCGCTGTTTTAGCCGAACCGGGCCCGGTATGAACAGCCCCGAGCCGGGGGCTTAGTCCGGCTCCTGAGGGGGCGCAGGATTGGCGAAGCGCCTCACCACGGCCGGCAAGGTAAGACCCTGCACGATAAGCGTGAAAAGCACCACGGCATAGGTCGCGGCCAGGATTTGCGGCCGTTCGGCAACGAGTGGAATGGACAGCGCCAGCGCCACGGAAATACCGCCGCGCACGCCGCCCCAGGTGAGAATGGGCACGGTGCCCTTCACGAATTGTTGCTTGGCTCTGACGAAGGCCATGGGCAGCGCGACCGACAAAAGGCGCGCGACGAAGGACGATAGGGATCGCGGCAATCGTCAGCGGCAGCAGCGAGACATCGAATCGTAAGACGATCACTTCGAGCCCGATCAGCAGGAACAGGACCGAGTTCAGGATTTCGTCGATCAGGCTCCAGAAGTCGAACAAATAGCGTTGCGTCTCTTCGCTCATCGCGAATTTCTTGCCGCGGTTGCCGATGAGAACGCCGGCGGAGACCACGGCGATGGGGCCGCTGACATGGACCGTGTTGGCAAGTGCGTAAGTACCGGTAACGAGACCGAGCGAGATCAGAACCAAGCGAACAGCGCGGTGAGGGTCAGCAGCCCTGCGATCATGTCGAAGACTGAGAGCACGTCGAGCCTTTCCCGAAAGACGCCAGGGTAGGCGGCGGCACAGCGGATCGGAAGGCTTGATCGCTGGCGGACGCCCGGCGGCCTCACCATGCCGCAGGGCGCGGAACTGGCAAGTTTATTCCGTGGGACCGCCAGAGATGAGGCAAAGCGATTGAGGCACCACCTGGACGGCTGGCAGCGTAGGGGCTAAGCGAGGCGCATGACCGGCACGGCCTTGCCATGATCAGCGTCGATGTGGCGCTCAAGCTCGGCGCCTTCGATCTCGACGTCGCCTTCGAGAACGAGGCGGGCATCACCTGCCTGTTCGGGCGATCGGGCGCGGGCAAGTCCACCATCATCAGCCTGATCGCAGGCCTCGTCCGTCCCGATCGCGGCCGTATCGTGCTCGATGGCCGCACGCTGGTGGACACGGGGACCGGCACCTTCGTTCCGCCCCATCGGCGGCGCATCGGGCTCGTGTTCCAGGATGCCCGGCTGTTTCCGCATCTCACCGTGAAGCAGAACCTCCTCTACGGACGCTGGTTCGCTGGCAGGGAGACGGCGCGTGCGGCGTTCGACCCCGTGGTCGAGACGCTGGGGATTGGACACCTGCTCGGACGAAGGCCGGCGCTTCTGTCCGGGGGCGAGAAGCAGCGTGTGGCCATCGGCCGGGCGCTTCTTGCCTCCCCATCGCTCCTCCTCATGGATGAGCCGCTCGCCTCGCTCGACACCGAGCGAAAACAAGAGATCCTGCCGTTGATCGAATCCTTGCGCGATCGGTTCGGCATCCCGATCGTCTACGTGTCTCATGCCGTGGAAGAGGTTGCGCGCCTCGCCGCACGCGTCGTGGCGCTGGAGAACGGCCGCGTCGCCACGGTGGGATCGGTCGAGGAAGCCCTTGGGGCGGCGCTGAAAGGCGCCGGGATCAGCCGTTTCGCGCGGTCCTCGGTGGTCGCCGGCACGCTCAAAGCCGTCGATGAGGATTACGGGCTCACCGAGATTTCCCACCCCGCCGGCAGCATCTGGCTGGCAGCCCGGGCCGGGCCCGCAGGCCGCGCGGTGCGCGTCGTGGTCAAATCGACCGACATCACATTATCAAAGGCTTCATCCCAGAACCTCAGTATCCGCAATGCCCTAACCGGCACGGTGACTAATATCGAGACCGAGGACGGCCCGTTCGCCGGAGTTTCCATAGATTTGGATGGCCACGGCCATCTTTTCGCCCTAGCCACCCGCAAAGCCATCGACGAGCTTAAGATGGGCCCCGGTGATCGGGTCTTTGCCTTGATCAAGACGGTGGCCCTCGACGAGCGCGCGGTGGCGCTGGTGGAGCCCTAAAGGAGTACGACAGTCAATGAACCTTCTCGCGATCCCGGTTGGCGACAACCCGCCACACGAGGTCAATGTCATCATCGAGATCCCGCAAGGCGGGTCACCGGTGAAATACGAGATCGACAAGAGGTCGGGCGCCCTGTTCGTCGACCGCTTCCTGCATACCTCGATGTTCTATCCGGCGAACTACGGCTTCATTCCCCATACCTTGTCGGAGGATGGTGATCCTGTGGATTGCATGGTCATCGCCCCCACCCCGGTCGCCTCGGGCGTGGTTATCCGCGCGCGCCCCATCGGTGCGCTTCTCATGGAGGATGAGAAAGGCATCGACGAGAAGATCATCGCCGTGCCGATCGACGAGCTGCATCCCTTCTATAAGCGCGTAACCAGCTATCGCGACTTGCCGGAGATCTTGATCGAGCAGATCGGGCATTTCTTCGAGCACTACAAGGACTTGGAGAAGGGCAAGTGGGTCAAGGTCGTACGTTGGGCCGAGCATGCCGAGGCCGGCGATCTCATCCGCGCTGGAATTGAGCGGGCGAAGACGGAGGACTAGGCGCTCTTTTTGGCAAAGTGCCCCGGGAAATACGGGGTTCGTTAAACTTATCCGAAAATTCTGGCGGTGGCGTGAAGCCTACCGTGAGTACCCGTCTTGCGGTCGCAGCGAGTTCAATCCCGCTACGCGAGCGACCATGCATCTCGACATGATCACGATGTCGGCCGTGGACATCACGGTGACCACGGTCCTGGGCCTCGTGCTGCTGTTTACCTGGCTGAAACAGCGCAGCGCACGCCTCGTGGGCTGGTGGGGTTTGATCATGGTCCTGCAGGTCGCCGGCCTCGTCGTGGTGTCCGCCGGCGCCTTGACCAACAACCCGCCAATCATAGTCGTCGGCCTCGCGGTCATGCTGCTGTCGGACAGCTTCAAATGGACCGCGTCGCGCGATTTCGTGGATCGTCGGGTGCCCGCGGCCTGGACGCTCATGGTCCCATTCGTGCTGCTCTTCGCGGCCTTTTCCGGCGCACTCGAGGAGTTTCGCTCCCTGTTCGTGCTCTTCAGCGCGCTGACGGCGTTCGTCAATCTGGGCGCGGCTCTTGAACTTGCC
>Ga0307379_10000820_pt1 | contig 50513 bp, 37 predicted proteins | sample UN2MG_FD_202237 | JGI IMG/M metagenome (GOLD analysis project Ga0307379, IMG submission 202237) | Soil microbial communities from Risofladan, Vaasa, Finland - UN-2 | ecosystem: Environmental > Terrestrial > Soil > Coastal area > Acid sulfate soil | place: Finland: Risofladan, Vaasa | collected... | reverse complement strand
GCAGATGTCACTTCAAGAGTATATTCTTCAGTCTCCTTCACCGGTTGTATCTTTTCTCCCGGACCTGTGCACTGGATCTCCAAGACGGCCTTGGAGGCATCCTCTTCCAAACCTAAAGGGAGGGGTATTCCCGTTTGAGCGCTCAACCGTTCGATCAATCTGTGTGTGGCCCTTTCCAGCCTGGATTCTGTGTATCCTGTCAGTGCAACACGAAATCCAGAATCAATACCCATCCAGCCCAGTCCCAGAGAAATCTTTTTCGGGACAGGTACGATATCAATACTCTCTTTTTGGGATGCAGAATTAATGGCGTTCAATTCCAATGAAAGAAAGACTACCAAAATAGCCATCACAATAGACCTAAACATCATTTGTCTACAGAGTACCATTTAACCTCCCCTTACAGAGTTTTGAAAGATGAAACAATATTGAGGATATTCCATTTTTTCCAAAGCTATCGCCGTGAGAGAAAAAAGTCAAGCTCAATAGCACAGGCATTTTATCCAGAATAGCGCATGAAGAGAATATTCATCCTAATCCACATCCATCCGAAAAATCAAAAGTTGCTAAAAACAAACGTAAAGTATTATTTCTGCAGAAAAATTGTTAAGAACTCTTCTGATTGCTAAATACAATGGGATGATGTTTATTGCGACCAGTCTGAGGGCTCGCGGTCCCACCGATGCACACGCAACCTCTTGTGAAAATCTTCCGCTAAGGGGCCCGCATCACTGGCTGACATGTTCGACTTCACATGGCTCGGCTTTCTCATACCGGGGATTATTGTGCTCACATCTTGATTATTAAGGATGAAACGCAGTGCCATCTCAGGCATTGCCATTCCTTCTGGCAGAAGTTTTTTTAATTTGTCGGCACGTTCTACACTTGGGATAAGGTTTTCTGGAACGAAATAAGTGTTGCGCCAGTCTCCCTCAGGCCAGCTGCTATCTTTAGTCAGCGAGCCGGTTAATGTCCCTTCATCAAAAGGCACACGGACAATGACCGCAACCTGCATCTCAACGCAGGCAGGGAAGAGTTCATCTTCGGGGTTCTGGTCGAATATGTTATAGATCACTTGAACCGCATCTATCATGCCACTCTTCACAGTCTTTATTCCATTCCATGGCTCCCAGCGGTTTAAGCTGATTCCTACAGAATTGAGCAATCCTTGACTCTTAAGCTCGGTAATCTTATTTATCCACCGCTCATCCTCTAGCCATTCATCTTCCCAGGTATGGAATTGAACGACATCAAAACATTCCAATCCAGCATTATCCAGACTTCTATGGATGTATTCTTCGATGTGCTCTGGCGGAAAGCAGTCGTCTAAAGTGAATTCACGTCGACTGGGCCATTGAAGATTCTTGGGTGGAATTTTGGTGGCTATGTAGATCTTTGTCTTTGAATTGGCTTTCACCAATTGGCCTAACAGTTTTTCACTGTGCCCATCACCGTATGCCCATGCTGTATCAAAAAAGTTACATCCCAAATCTACAGCAAGCTGGAGAGAACGCATGGATTCTTCATCATCAGAGCCTTTCCAATCCGCCATACCCCACATGCCGTAGCCTATTTCGCTCACCATCCAGCCTAATCTTCCGAACCGCCTGTATTTCAAAGTGTCCTCCTGATAAGAGATTCAGGTCTAGGATTATAGCATTCTTTACCTTCAAATACACTTCTCCCCGGCATGATGTAAGCATCTCCAACACCGTGATGGCATTGAATGCCTATTGCGTTATTGGGTGTCCCTAATTGTGTGGTGGAGAAGACCGTGAGAAGGGCTCCATGCGGGCATGGGACATCTCCCAAGGGGAGATGTTAGGGAAGCCCCTTTGTCCGAGCGAAGTTTCCTCGCGGGAGACTGAGGAGGAATTTCGTTTTCGAAATCACTAATTGGAACGCTCGGAATTTCATTCATCACATTTTTGGAGATGCTTCCAGATATCTGTTTCATTTAAGCATGAAGTTCCTGTATATTTACACTGTGCGATCAATGCTCATATAGGGAGGCTCGAAATGTTCGCCAAATACATCCGACTTTTAACCACAGCTTTCGTTTTATGCCTGTGCAGTTCTCTGTGTCTTGGAGAGATTGAGATCACTCCGGGGGGATATTTCGAAACACCGGGATTCACGTTTCTCGTTTATCACAACGACTATATTGTGGGGAAAAGGGGCGGCCTCCAAATGTTCCTCCACGGGAAGAGAGTTATGGACGCCGGCGAACTCGTGTGTTCCACAGGACTCGGCCCTCTCTTGGACTACAGTGCCAAAAACATCGGAGAAAGGGATGTGGACGAGCAAAGCCGAACCTCCACCATGCGTGGAAAATTTTTGCCTGTGGATATCGATTACAGCTTGATGTGCCGCACGGATGGAAGCTCAATCATCCTGACTGTCGATTTCGACAAGACAATCGACTGGGCAAAGATCGCCAATTTTATGCTCAAATTCGAGATCTATCCCAATGAATACAAATATAAAACATACAGGAGTGGAGATACATTTGACTATTTTCCTGAGAGATTCATGGGAAAAGAGATACTGATCCCCGGGGCCGAAAAAATCCAGATCGCACCCGAGGACGATTTGAGAGCCTTCGCTATAGAGGCTGTAGAGAATTGTGTTTTAAGCCTTATGGACGGAAGAGGCCGGGCTAATCATGCAGGATATACGGTATTCGCAACTCTCACTCACAGGTCTCCCAGTAAGCGCTTTACAGTAAAAATCACACCCAGGATCGACCCAAACTGGCAGCGGGAACCAGTCATACAGGTCTCGCAATTAGGTTATCACCCCAAGCAAAGAAAGCAAGCGGTTCTCGAACTGGATCCGAGGACCACGCCAATAGAACAAATGATACTTTCCCGCCTCGCTGAAGACGGGGAAAAGATAATCGTCAAAAAAACACTACCCAAGAAGTGGGGAGAGTTGTTTGAATTCGCTTATCATACCTTTGATTTCACTGAGATTACAAAACCGGGCCAATACTTCCTCCAATACAAGGACCAGGAAACCGGTCCTTTTCTCATTCACTCAAATGTCTATAAAGAGGCCTGGCACCCGACAATGGACGTGTTCTTTCCCGTTCAGATGTGTCACGTTGAAGTCTGGCAGGGAGAACAAGCCTGGCACGGCGCCTGCCATCTGGATGATGGAATTCAGGCCCCCCCGAATACAGAACACTTTGACAGCTACAGGCAGAAGGCCGTAACGGAAACACCTTTCGAGGCTAACGAACATATACCCGGACTCGACTGGGGAGGGTGGCATGATGCCGCCGATTATGACCTCCCTTTCGGGAGTATCGCATGGACTGTCCTCTGGATGGCTCTTGCGCATGAAGAGTTTGAGGCTCGAAGAGACAGAACCACAATCAACAGAGATCTAAGGCGGGTCGACATCTTCCGGCCGGATAGAAAGGACGATATGTTGCAGCAAATCGCCTTCGGTATGGAATTCCTGCTGGCGCTTTACAGTTCGACAGGCCATGTCTCTCCGGGGATCATCGAGAACAAAATCCTGGACTACGTTGTCGTCGGGGATCCTGTGAATGTCACGGATGGGCTGATTTATGACCCGGCTCTAAAAACAACCGAGGCAAAAGATGGCCGATCGGGAAAATTCGACGACCGATGGGTGTTCACCAACAGGAACACAGGCGGACAATACCAGTTCGCTCAAGTGGCCGCCATCGCTTCCCGGGTTCTTCGGGGATTCGATGATGGCCTCGCAACAGAGTGTCTCCAAGCGGCCGAAGACGTATGGGTGTATGAGCAATCCCATGATCCCGTTCATTATGAAGTGTCCTACCAACCTCAGGAAGATGAATACCACTCCTTGGAGCTTGCCGCTGCTGCTGAGCTTTACCTAACTACAGGCAAGGCTGTATACAAAGACCGGCTTCTTTCGCTTGCCCCATCCGTGAGGAACATGCCTGCCCTCGATTTTTGGCAGATTTCAGGCCATACGCTCGTCAGGGCACTGGCAAAAGTCGAGGACTCGACATATAAAACGATCATCACTAAAAAGCTGGAGGAAGTCAAAGGCTACATGGAGGAAGAATTTGCGAAGAATCCCTACAGAGTCTATTTCGATTACAAGATCTGGGGGAATAACTGGGATGTTTTAGTTTTAGGCGCAAACGCCTATTTCTTCATCAAATATTTTCCTGAGATTATTGATGAAGAATGTCTTTATTCCGCACTGAATTATAACTACGGACACCATCCGGCATCCAATCACTCCTATGTCTCCGGAGTCGGCATAAATTCAGCCACTGTCGGGTATGGTTTCAACCGGTCAGAATGGACATACATCCCGGGCGGAGTCGTTTCCGGTGCTTCTTTCATGAGGCCCAAATTTATCGAGTACCGCTCGAATGCCTGGGACTGGTATGAAACCGAGTATGTGATATGGGGTTCAGCGGCGTATGTTTTTAACGTATTGGCCGCCGATTTTCTTTTAAACCGAAAAATAGACTGAACCTCACTCCTTCTTCTTAAGCGAGACGAGAGTTTTTTTGATATTCTCATGGTCCGAGTTGATCTCTAACGACCTTTTCCAAATTTCCACAGCTCTTTCTGTGTCCTCCAAACGATAATGGCAGGTAGAGGTCACATCTTCTTTGAGAAATGGCGGTAGAGTAAGATGGTCAGGAAAAAGGAAATAAGGAGTACCACCAGAGGTATAATAATACCCACCATCGTTAATCTCCTTTATCCTTGTGCTTTTTCTTGTATGAATAATACGCCAGAAGAAGGCCGAGAAAAGAGAAGAAATACGCAATCGACATTCCTATAACGACAGCAAATCCTTGATTCATCTTATTCCTCCCACCTGACAATTTTTTCTAAATCCTCTAGGTATTTTTTCTGTTTCGTTTCGTAATCTTCTGAGATCGCCTTCAGCTTTGGATCGATAATTTTAATCATAACGATTAGCAGGATTATACTCACTCCCAACATGACCCAACCATACCACAGGAGCAGCAAGGAAAAAGCTACACCGAGGGCTAACAAGACATAGATCAGAGGAGAGATGATGAATGTGATATAGTCTTCCTTCGTCCATCTATCCGCCTGTTCCGGCGTCCATTTTGTTTTTATCCAGCCCATTTTAATTCCCTCCTCTGCTGCAGTGGTCTTCAAGCTTGAGTAATCCTCTGCGCTCAGCTTCTTGGGCAACCGGCTTCCACCACCCCAACGGACGGGACATCACATAATATTTGACCAGCCGATCCATATCTTCGGGTTTTGTCAGGAATGTGATGGGGATATAGATCACCGCACCCAAAACCATCATACTCCAGAATTGAAGATAATCCGGGAGGACCGGAATGATCTTGAACTCCGGAAGAACCCAGACGATAAGCCAGCTGAATCCGAGGTTGGCAATCCATGAGGATAAGTATCCCCAGGCATTAAAACGCCACCAGATGACCTGGAGTATGTTCGGAAGCCATATCCCCGCAGCCATAATCCAGAGGGCAAAGATAAGCCACTGAGTGATCTCCTGCATCATCAGACCATAAAGAAAAGAACCCAGGAGAAGTATGAGCGTGGTGATTCTTCCCACCCAGACTAACTCTTTATCGCTCGCCTTAGGCTTAAAATAGTGGTGGTAGAGATCCCTGGTCGCATAGGAGGCCCCCAGGTTCAGATGAGTGGAAATCGTAGAAAGGTGAATGGCCACGATTGCCGCAAAGAAAAAGCCCACCATTCCGACAGGCAAAAATTCAAATCCCAGACGATACCAGGCCATTTCGTACTCGGCTGTCGATTGAATCCGAGGGTACAGGGAAAAAAAGGCAAGAATGGCAACGGCCCAAAGTGAGTTCCTGACAATGATCAAAGCGGAACCCGCCCAAATGCTGTAGCTGGAATCTCGAACCGTTTTCGCGGATTGAATGCGCTGTGCCTCGGGATACCAATCGATGGCCGTCCCCATGCCAAAGCCGCCTATAACAGCTATGACCATCATGGTCAGAAACCATGCCAAAGGAAAATCACCGGAAGTCACTCCTGAGAACGCAAAAGGATTCAATCGCCAGGTCTCGCCCAAAGCATCGAGTTTTGCCGTGATTCCGCTAGGACCTCCGGCAGCCACTATCCCCCAAAGAGAAACAATGATGATGACTGAAAACGCGATCACTCCTTGCTGGAAGTCCGCCATGACAACACCCCAGTATCCGGCTGCCAGGACATATATGGCGCATAATGAGGAAAAGAGGATCAATCCTATCCATTCGGGCCAGCCGAAAAGGAATCCACAGAGTTTTCCCATAGCAATTCCAACCCAGCCAAGCACAAACATGTTCATAAAAACCTGCCAGCCGGCAATCCATCCTCTCAAGAGTTCCGCCCCCAATCCTGAATAGCGAAGCGTCTGCCATTCGGCTTGGGTATAAGCTAGAGAACGTCGAAAGATGCGGGTCGAGGCAAAGGCGGAGATGGCGCACCAGGCCGAAAAAAACGTGTACCAGATGCCGCGCATTCCATACTTGTAGATGACGCCGCTGATCCACATCGGTGTGTCTGTAGCAGAGTGGGTGGCGTAGACAGAGGCTGCAGGCAACCACCAAGGCAGTCCTCGACCGGCTAGAAAAAAATCCGACAGCGACCTCTTTCCAAGCCTGTAGAAAAGCACCCCACAGAACACCATGAGAAGAATGAAAGCAACAAGCCAAAACCAGTCTAAAAAGGCGAAATTGACCATGCGTAACCTCGTTCAGAATAACATTGACCTGCCCGTCATCAATATACTGCCTGCAAAGTTATATTTTTAGCTTCAAAAGCCTCTGGGGCTGGTGGTTTGTACCCCAAAGAACTGTGAGGCCGATACCTTATTATTACCTCCGCCAGCGATCTGTAAGCACTCTGGCTTCGAACAGCGTATCAAATATCTCTCTATTCAGCAACTCATCTCTGAGCTTCCCGATAAACGACTCGACATAGCCATTTTCCCATGGACTTCCGGGTTCTATGTACAGAATCGTTACCCCGAGATTTCTTTGCCATCTTTCACAGCTTTGGCGGTGAATTCCGGTGCAAGGGAATAAACATCTCCTCTCACAAACAGGATGCTGCTAGACATGATAGTCATAGGAATGTCATAATAAAGAACTCATGAGAAACATTAGAGTCTGCTTTATCCTCATTTTTTTGCTTGTTTTTTTTCTGTTTTGCACGACAATCATCAAAAAGGGTGAAAGATCGTTTTCTCCGAGTCCTCCTGCTCCCTTGAAAGCTAATCAGGTTCCGTTGTTCGTGGTCTTCGGTTTTGATGACAACGGAATATCAGGCTTAGACGATCCAAGAGAATCAGGAGGAGTCAAGTTCATCACCGATGTTTTTGCATCTCGATACAATCCTATGGGCTTGGGGAACAAAAGAACCTACGATGGAAAACAGACCCACTTCTCCATGTACTGCACCACTCGATATATCGCCAATACGGAGATCGAGAATCCTGTCTTGGTCAAAAGAGCGTGGAAGGGAGCGATTCTCGACGGAAATGAGATCGGAATCCATACACACCTGCATTCGCATGGAAGTCGGCTCAGTGTCGAGGAGTGGGAGCAGGAAATTCAGACGTGTATAGATTGGTTGATAAAGCCTTATGATCCCCAAGAATCTTTGGGTGAACCTGACCCTACCAAGGGAATCGGCATAGACCGCTCAAATATATACGGCTTCCGCGCACCCTATTTGGAGTATAACGATAACGCCCTACAAGCTGTCTTCGACAAAGGCCTCCTGTACGATACCAGTATCGAGGAAGGATTTCAGGACGATCAGGATGGAAAAAATTATTTCTGGCCTTACAGGCTGTACAACAGTAGCAAGGGAGACAAGCTCACGCCTCTTTTATTCAACGGGAAACCCGAATCCAATTATCCAGACCTCTGGGAAATCCCGATATATGCGGTCATTGTCCCGCCAGATAGTCAATGTGCTCAATATGGAGTCAAACCTGGCTTCAGAAAAAAAATGAAGCAGGTACAGGATTATTTTAGAGAAGACAGCGGAAAAATATCAGGACTCGACTGGAATCTTTGGAATGAATTTGAGATGACCAAAGAAGAGTTTGTGGCCACCTTAAAATACACGCTCGACCTGCGGCTTCAAGGAAACAGATGCCCCTTTATCTTCGGAGCGCACAGTGATATGTATTCACCAAAATACAACAAAGTTCCGAATGTTACGGTCGATGAAAGACAGCAAGCCCTGATCGAATTTATCGACTATGTTTTGACTCTGCCTGACGTCAGAATTATCAGCGCCAAGGAGCTGATCGACTGGATGAAGGCTCCATCACCTATAAGGAGATAAAGCACTTTTCAGCTTAATTAAAATTTTCTAAAAGCTCTAAAATCAGACCCAGCTTCGATACACCATCCATATAACAATAGCGGCCTCCTTCGTAATCCCCTTTCTGTAGCGGAGACATGCCCCCTGCCGTAAGAAGCTCGATTTTTTTATCCATGTCCTTAATTTCAAAGGCGATATGGTGGATGCCTTCTCCCTTGTTTTCTAAAAACTCCTGCCATGTACTGGGCCCTCCTACAGGCTCGATGAGCTCGATGGTGATGTTTCCCAATTCGAAGAAGGCCAGCTTGGCTCTGGCTTCAGTTGAATCTCCTTTAAAAACCGTATGCGTCTTGTCGACATTATCAGTTAAAACCCACTGTGGCTTGTCAATACCTAGGAACACGGCATAGGCTTGAGACGCATTTTCGATATCATGGACCACAACACCGATTTGAGCGACTCTCCCACCGCCAAAAATATTCACGCTCTTTTCTGAAACCTTGCCATTGGAAAAGGGGAAAATTGAAAAAAACAGGATCAGGAAGGGAACGATGAAGAGTTTTTTCATTTCCAACCTCCTTAACACATCTATGATTTTAAGTGGGGATATATTTCTCTTGTATTCAGCGATTGGACTTGCGCTCGTTCTTTTTCTGCAGGGACTGGACTAGTTTTTTGATGTTTTCCTGATCTGGATTGATTTCAAGGGATCTTTGCCAGGCCTGAAGCGCTTCCGCGGCGTTACCCTTCTGGTAGTGCACTGTCCCCAATAGGTTGAGAATCTCCAGGTTCAGCCCGAAGCGGGAAATGTAATCCGCATAATCGGCAATCGCCTCGTCCAGTTGTCCCAGAGAATGGACGGATTTCCCGAGGAAGTAAAGCACAAGGTCCGTCGCCTTTTCCTCTCTAAACGGGGTAAGAATGTCTTTGACCCTCTGGTATTGCCCCTCAGCAAAAAGGCCTTGACTTAATCCTAAGCCGTATTTGAGCTGGGCCGGATTCTTGGCATACGCCTTCTCCAGATAAAACAGGGCGTCCTTGTTTCTTCCGAGGTTGAGCAGCTGGAGGCCCACATCACAATCGTATTCCTCTTTGCCAAAGCCAGGCTGAACCTTGGACACAATGACCGGACGGCTGATGACTGGGGCCGCCGTAATCTCGAAGTCCTCTTCCCCGTTTAGGAGCTCAGTTCCCCGGGAATCCAGCAGGGAGACTTTGATTTTGTAATAGTCCGGCGGAAAATTGCGGAGAGGAAAAACTTCGAGGAAATCCGGCCTGGTGCCATACTCGTCGATTTTTTTTGTTTGACTCAGAAACAGAGCATCCGTGCGGAAAATGGCATATTTCAGCTCTCCCACAGCCTGGAGTCCCGGAGAAAGCCCCAGGACCTGAAAAAACACGATCAGATCCTCTTTCTGGGCAAAGGTCTTCCGGGCCGGGATCAGCAATTGGCCGTGTTTGACCTTGAAGGGAAGGGATTCGGGCGCCAGAGAGGTGTTTTTCTCCAACCGGTATCCCAGCAAAGGCGAGGTCATGGCTGGCAGGGCGCTTTCCTCCGGAATCGTGATGTTCGCTTCGAAGGTCGTGAATTGTTTAGAAACTGTGTTTTTGAGCAGAAAGTCGAATTTATAAGTCCCAGGCACTAAGGGAAAGAGGTCCTGGATGGCCAGCGATTTGGCGGATAGGTCGTTGATTTCCTCGGCATTGAAAGTCAGCGGGAATTCTTTCATGTATTGATAAACTGTGTTCCCATCGAGGTCGGAGATTCGGCCGTCGAGCTCAAAATTTGTGCTGAAAGTTTCACCGTAGGCTCCAACAGATATCCTCTTCGGCTCGATAGAATAATGAACCATAAAAAATCCGGCCTCATCCTTGATGATCTGCAGAGAAGTATCGCTGTCGATATAGTTGGCCGAGTAATCGACTTCGATGACATCTTTGTATTTGAGGAGCATCTCGGCATACTGATCTTCCACCTTTTTAAGGGGATAGGAAAAGACATTTCCAATCAGCTTCGTGGAGGCAAGGGAGACCGTCCCCTCCATCACTCTTTCCCCCGGAATGAGCGAAAGAGTCTGGTAGGCCAAATTAGGGGCAAGCTTGACCAGTTGTTGATAACCGGCCTGCTGATTCCCGGTATTTTGCGGATAATCAGCAGTCAAGCCCGTTCCCCAATCAGCGATCAGGCTTTCCGGCCCGTCACTCGCGGGAGAGTAGAGGACATATTCTCCCATTCCATGTCTTTTGAAAAAGATAATGTTAAATCCAGTGGGCAGGCCATAATTCGGGTCGCCAGAGTAAGACCATATTTGGACGGGGTAGATACCGTTGATATTCGTATGGTTCTCGATATTCAGAGGCGGACCCAGAATAATATAGATTCTTCCCTGTTCGGTCTTCCACCCTGGAAGCGGAGTCCCCCGGCCGTAGAACTCGTTGGCGTATTTCCTCCTTTGATAATGCTCCTCCCTAAATTCATTGCGGGGAGTCCCCGGGGTTGGGTCCCTTTGCTTCCAGAAGGCTTCGATGAAAATCTCTCTTTCCTTGTCTGTCTGGAGCTTCTGAAAAACATCGCGCTCCTTGGCGGTGATAATGTAAATCACTTCTTCTTCCAGCCACTGTCGGTAGTGTTCGGACATCTTCAGGTCGGATTTCGACTGAGGAAACACGAAAATAGGGTAAAAACATGCGAGCAGTATGCAAATAAGGATTTTCTTGAACATTCTCGTCAAATTCTAATTTAACTCATTTTTGTCTTTTCTTCAAATTTAAAAACCGAAGATGAGCAATACTCTTCTTCTAAAATAAAAGAGCCTGGAAGGCCTAAACCTTCCAGGCTCTAGAGATCGAAAGGCGCGTCTTCTTAGAACTTGAACATTAAGCTGAGACGGAACCTGCGGGCGTCTGAGAGACCCGTGATCCGGCCCCAATTTCCAATATCGATGTTCGTCACGTTTGCTGCATTGAAGGCGTTTAGAATGTCGAGGACAACATGGAAGGCACCATAATTACTGATCCTGAACGCTTTTTCGAGCCTGAAGTCGAAGAGAGCGAGGCTTGGTAAATAAATGGGCTCTGTGTCTTTGATGACCCTGTTGAACCCAAAGGGAGAGATGGCTCCGTTTTCAGGACCGCCCCACTGGCTGCGCGTGGGAAAGCCCGCCCACTCCCAAAGAGGACGGCCGGTGTGCATCCTGAAACGGAGGCCGAAATCCAGCTCGATGCGTGGAATGGTGTAGGATCCCGAGGCTTTGAGCTCCAGCTTGGGAACGAACGGCAACGGCCCGTCCATGTTGTTGATGGTGTAATTCAGGTTGCCCATCCAGGTGTCGTCGGTGACCATCGGGCCCATCATGTTGTCGTCCTGCCGCTGCGTCCTCTGGGCCGTGCCGTTTGACCAGGAGTAGACGACCGAGGCCAGGCCCTGCCAGCGGTCGGAATATCTCTTGTTCAAAACCAGTTGGAAAGCCTGATAGGTCCTCTGCGGCTTCTTCCCGTCATACGTCTGCATGTTCTCGACACGAAAATCATTGTGCTCACCGATCCAGGCAATATCCTGGCCATCTGCGACACCGTCCCCGTTGTAGTCTTTAAGGACGATGCTGTAGAGATTGACCGTGTTTCCGGGCTCAATCTCGAACGGAATCCTCTCGTACTCCCACTCCTGCCCCGTCTCTTCATTGATGGGAACATTGACGAATAAGTTGGCCGCGTGTTTGTAAATATAGGTCGCGCTGAGAGAAAAGTTCGCAAAGATCTCCCTCTCGAGGTTCACCGAGATCTGGTCCGTGTACATATCCTTGACATTGGGTGCGACATTGAGCTCCCAGGAATAATCCACCTCTGATAGGCTCTCGGAAAGAGGATCCCTGCCATAAATCTGCCTGACGGCCTCTTGGAGTTCGCTGCCGGGGGGGTGGATGTCGATGTAATTGTCTCCGTTTAAATCAACAAGATTCCAGGGGATTAGATAGACCTGATAAGCTCTGTTTACAAATGGCATATCCGGGCCGAACCGGCGAAGGTACTCCACGGCCAGCGGCATGTAATAACGGCCATAGCTCGCCCGGAGAACTGTCTTCCCGTCACCTGTCAACTGATAGGTGATACCGATACGCGGAGACCACGTCTTGAAATCGAAGATGTTATCCGACGACGCCCGGTCGCGGATGACAGGAGGGGGTCCGTTGATCTCTTCAGGAGATGTGACAAATTCATAGACCTTGCCCGCTCCGTACTTTGTTGTCATTTGATCATAGCGAATACCCAGATTGAGTGTCAGGCGGTCGGTCAACGACCACTGGTCGTCGATGAAGAATCCCAGGGAATCCGCCGTGCGTACCGTCAGGAATGGATTTAACTCCTCCCTCCGGTTGTAGAGAAGCAAGCCGTCCTGGATCGCATTGTCGTAATACCACGTATAGCCCTTTAGATAATCGATATTTAGCCGGCCGGTGTCATATCCCCACCAGCCTCCCATCGGATAGGTGAAGTTGGCATAGTTCTGGAAATAACCTCCCATCCAGTTCCCCCGGCCCTTGGTGTACTGGGCGCCGAACTTGATGTCGTGTTCCCCGAGAAAGTCTTCGGCAAAGTAGGTCATGTCCCCCTGGAAGGTCTGGCGGCTGGACTTCTGGGCTTCCACATAGGGAAAATCCCCCGCGATCCCGTACTGGGTCCCCCACTTCCACCAGTTGATGTAGCCGGGATGGCCTACGCCACCCTCTGGAACAGTCGGCTGGTCGTCGGTCCAGAATCCCAGGTACTTGCCCGTAAAGATCATCGTGCTCGAAGCCATATACTGCCACTGGGCCGAGATGGTGTGATTGTAAGTCTTGACACCATAGGTCATGGTTGTATCCCATTCCGGCTCAAGGCCCCAACTCCAACCCGTGCCGGTGTTGTGTTCATAATGATAGTTGATCCAGGCCCGGTTGTTCTGAAAAGGCTCAACGGAGATCTTGCCGTCAAAATACCGGCCCGTGTAGGTATTGAGTAAGCTCCAATTCACCGGCAGCGAGTCGTCGCGGATATAATCGAAAGCGCCGAAGAACCAAAGTCTGTCCTTGAGGATGGGTCCGCCCAGGGTAACGTTTCCTTCCCAGTTTGTTTTGGTCGTGCCGGCAAGGACATCCCCCGTCTGAACGAATAGCCAATCGCTTCCCTCGAGGGGGCCGTAGGACGGCTGGTTGGTTTTGAACCAGTCCTTGATCTCCATATAGTAAGCAACGTTTCCTTGAAAGCGATTGCTCCCGGACTTGGTCAGCACATCGATCGCCGCGCCGGAGTAGCTTCCGTATTCCGCCTTGGAGCCGAGGGCCACGATCCGGACTTCCTCGACCGCGTTGTAATTGACTGTGACCAGCGATCCGAAGGCCGCACCCCGGGGATTCGTGGTGTTGACGCCGTTCACCAGGAAGACATTCTCCATGCTGGAGCCGCCGTAAGCTGTCGGACTGGGGAGCCAGGAGCCGGAACTGGCGACATCGAACATTCCCGGAGTGGTCAAGGATAGGTCGTAGAACGCATCCCGTGAGGTTGGCAGTTTTGCCAGCATATCTTTTTCGAGCCGCGAATCGACAGTCGAGGTCTTGACGTCGACAATGGGGCTGGCGGCGATAACCGTCACCTCTTCCTCGACTGCGCCAATCTCCATGATCACTTTGATCTCAACCGAGCTTCCTGCCCCTAGGATGATGTTTTCCTGCACAGATGTCTTGAAACCGGGTAAAGAAGCCGTCAGCCTAAATGTCCCTGGAGTGACATTCAAGAAAACAAAGCTTCCTCTGGCCGATGTGACGACGGAACGTGTGCCCATGATGCTGGGGCTCGTTATTTCCACAGTCGCTCCGGGAAGCAACTCACCTTGGTCATCTGCGACCGTACCCGTCAATTTCCCTTCGAGGACGGATTGCGCCTGAACAAGGTTCACGTTTATAGCGGTCAGGAACAGAGCAAGAAAACAGGCAATGAATAAGATTTTCTTCCCCTTTTGCATTTTTCCTCCTATGTATAATTCTGCCTCAAACCCTGCTTCTGCCGGACATTCCGGCAGAAACAACCTAATGACTTTCCCTTTTGTTTCTCTCGTGATTTGACCTCCTCAAGAATATATTTGTATAGACATCCGCCTTTTTTGCGGAAAATTCCCCAAAGCTATAGAATCGATAATTAATTATTATAATACCAATTTCAACTTGTCAACCCCCATTTTTGCCCCATTCCATAATTGGCCAGTCAGTTCATTCTTTTATCTGTTCCTTCAATTTCGCGATTAAGTCTTCCAGAAATTTGATCTTTTCCGGGTCTGAATATCCAGTTTTGGCTTTCTCCAGGTATTCGATCGCCTTCACTAGGTTGCCCTGGTGAATCACGCACCGGCCGGCCATCTCGAGGTAAGCCGGATCGTCCGGCCTCAGGCTCACCGCTTTTTCGAAAAAGGCCATGGCCTCGTCCACTTGGTTCTGCTCGAAGAGGATCAATCCCGCGTTATAGGCGGCATCGGGATTATTCGAGTCCAGTTCGAGCGTTTTCCGGTAGTGCTCGAGCGCCGTATCCTTATCTCCTCGATTTTGATAGCAGATCGCCAGTTCGAACTGGGCCGGGGCGAAATTCGGGGCCAACTGGACGACCTGGGTCAGGGCCTCTATGGCCTCCGTATACATCTGCTTCTTGGAGTAGCTCATTCCAATGAGGTAAAGGGCGTTGGGGTCCTTGGGATCCTTGGCCAACACATCCTTGAGCATGGTGATGGCTCCGTCGTAATCCCCCTGCCTGATCTTTTCTTTCGCCTCCTTGACTACGCCCTCCATCTCTTTCAACCGCATCGCTTCCTGGAGTTGCGTTTCGGAAACGAGGGTGACCGGGGGGATCTCGACCTTCTGCATGGTGTTATGGCGTGTCGCGAACCTCCATTCGTCCTCCTTCAGGGCGTAACCTTCTTTTTTGAAGGTAACCTTGTAGATACCGTGAGGAAGACCGGCCAGCTTGAACTCTCCCTTTTTGTTGGTCTTGACGCTGTAGCTTCGGCTCGTATCGACATCCCGGAGCAAAATCTCAACATCGGCCAGAGGTTCTTTTTGCGGATCGATGACCTTCCCATAAAAATAGTACTCACGGAATTGACCGTGGACGGGATGGAACTGCGCCAGAATTAAAAGTGCTATCAGAACCAGGATGCAGCGGTGAATGCGATAACTCATTGGATACTCCTATTGGATTTGAAGGCGTTGGCCTTTTTTAGGGCCTCGCTCATTTTTTCCGGCTCCTGACGGCGGTTGTAGATATCGGCCAGGAGAAAATAACCGAGGGCCTTGAGCTCGTTCGTTTCAGCTAGAGAAAGACCTTGCTCGACTTCTGCCTGGACCTCTTCGAGCGGAACGTCCTCATAGAGCAGGCCGCGAGCGAGGAGGAGATGGCCCTCAGCCAACTTGGGAGTGATCTTAACGACTTCCCGCATTTGAGCCAGAGAGCCGGGTCTGTCTCCGAGCTTGAAAAGAAGCTTCCCCAGATTGAACCGGGCCTTGAATTCAACCGGATAATTGGCGACCTCCTCGGTGTAAGAGGCCCGGGCCTCTTCGAGCCTTCCTGTCTCCTCATAGAGAAGCCCCAGGTTAAAATGGGCCAGGGGGTATTTTGGGGCTTCCTGGACGACCTGTTTGAGTTCCGCCTCCGCCCTGTCGTATTGCTTGAAACCCAACAGACACGCTCCCAGGGTGAAACGGTTCCGGGTCACTTTCGGTTGAATCTCGACCGCCCTTTCGAGATGAGGAAGCGCCTCGCTATATTTCAGCTGACCCAAATAGATCTCTCCGATGAGCACATGAGCCTGGGTGTTCTGCTCGTCCAAGGAGAGCGTTTGCTTGCAAAGGGTTATAACATCTTCGTCCTTCTTTTCCTCGAGCAGAATGTTGGCCATGCTGATCAGGGCGGGAATGTTCTCAGGATCCTCTTTCAAGAGGAGATCGAGTTTGGCTTTCGCTTCCTCCGTCCTCCCCAGCTCCACATAACATGTCGACAGGACGAGCAGCGCTTGGGGGATCATCGGCTCCTCCTGGAGTGCAGACTCAAGCTTGACGGCGGCCTCTGCATACTTTTGTTCCAAAACCATTGCACCGGCCGAGGTGACGGCCTGGAAAACCGGAAACTTATCTTTGGGGTCGGCCAGAGGTCCCGCTCCGCCGGACGCTTTCTTGGTCGCAACGGGAGCTCCGATATAACCCAACGCGGATAGCCTTTCTATTGTTTCCTTGTCCAGATTGGCAGCCTGAGGGGTCGGCGCATCCCGGGCTGTTTCCTCCATGAGCCGATCCAACGTTTCTTTCATTTCCCGGGCAATATCCGGATATTGCCGCAAGAGGTTCGTTAACTCGCCGGGATCCCGAGTGAGGTCATAGAGCTCCGCCTTTGGCGTATCGATATATTTGTATTGCGTCGTTCGCAGAGAGTGGATAGAACTCCAGCCGAACTGAAGGTTGGGAGACATGGATTCCGCGTAGGCGAATTCGTCCTCTTCCTTCTGCGGCCGGAACATCAGGGGAAGCAGGGAGCGGCCCTGAGTTTCGGCAGGGGGGATAACTGCAGCTATGTCCATGAGCGTCGGGAAAATGTCGATGATCCGGACCTGGGAGGAAACGCGGACGCCCCGCAACTCCTCGAAGGGCGTCACGATGATGAGGGGCACGTGGATGGCGTAATCGTAGATGAAATAGCCGTGCGTTCCCTCGCCGTGGCTCCCCAATCCCTCGCCGTGGTCGCCGACGAGGATCAGGATCGTGCTTTTGTCCAGCCCGTTATTTTCGAGCCAACTGAGGCAGCGTCCGATCTGTTCGTCCATGAAGGCGATCTCGCCGTCGTACAATCCGTGGAGACTTTTCGGGCCATATTCGGATCGATAAGGTTCCGGAGGATCATAAGGAGTGTGGGGATCGTAGAGATGGATCCAGGCGAAAAAAGGCGAATTCTTCTGTTTCTCTAGCCAGTCGAGCGCGATGTCCATGACCTCGTTGCCCGGCCTTTGGACGGCCCCGAGGTCAATGTGCTTGTATTTTTTAAGGTCGAACTGGTCGTCGTAATGCTGGAATCCCTGTCTGAGGCCCCAGCGGCCGTCGAGGACGAAGGCACCGATAAAGGCCCCGCACTGGTAACCCTGGCCTGAAAGGACCTCGGCGATCGTCGTTTGCTCCTCGTTGAGGGCTGTGTTCCCGTTGATCCGGACACCATGGTAAGTCGGATACATCCCAGTCAATATCGAGCAATGAGCCGGGAGTGTCAGCGGCGAGTTCGTGGCGGCCTGTTCAAAGAGGACTCCCCGGCGGGCCAGAGAATCAAGATTGGGAGTTCTCACACCGGGATAGCCATAACAGGCGAGGTGGTCGGCGCGCGTCGTATCCAGCGTTAAAAGGATGACATTGGGCTTCTCGACGGCGCTCTCAGACCAGAGCTTCTCTAACCGGACTGCTGGGCTCTCTTTGAGCCGCAAGATCAGCCATAGCAAGATTCCGGCGGCTAGGACGCCGACAATGAGAATGATTATTTTTCGCGACATTTTTGAGCTCTTGGCGTCGAATTTTTAAGATAACACTTCAGGAAATGTTTTTCAACAGAACCTCGTAAAGCGTAAGCATCTCCAGAACCGTGATTGCATAATTCACATTGCGTTATTGAGTGATCCAATTGTGTGGTGAAGAAAACCGTGAGAAGGGCTGGACGGGCATGGTACATCTCCAGAGAGGAGATGTGAGGGAAGCCCGGATCCGAGCGAAGTTTCCTCGCTGGGGAAACTGAGAGTGTTTTCGAAATCACCATTTGGAGCACTCGTAACTTCAATCATCACGGATTTGGGGATGCTTCCTCGTAAAGCGCCCAGACCGCGCGAAGTGGAAACGTCGTTCCAAGGCAGTCCCCTAAGGCCGCTTGAGCTTGCTGAGCGACTCCTTGAGCCACTTGACGTATTCGGGCCGCTGGATAAGGCTTTCGACACGGAAGACTCTTATGCCCGCCATCTTGCCTTCGTTGACTTTTTCGACGAAAAAGTCCATCAATCCCCTGAACTCCTGTTCGGTCAGCCACCGGCCTTCACTGCCTGCATCCAGGTACAGAGATCCCAGAATCGGTTTTCCCTTGAACTTTTTCAGTGCCCGGTCGAGTAGTAGCTCGTGGTTTTGAAGCTGTGTCGTGTCGTAGAAACTGAAGATGATCGCGTCGATGTCAAAGTCATACGGCTTGTCCAAATCCTGGGGCGGGTAGCAGGGAGCCCAGATTGCAAGCCGGGGATTGATCGCTTTTGTTTTGGCGATAATCTGGCGAAATTCTTGCGTAGAATGGCCTCCCTTGGCGGTTTCCTCTATCTCTTCGTAGAAATCGTTCAGGTACAAACCGATGATTTCCTTGTGAGTGAGCGATAGTTCTGCGATCCATGCCGCATGCCGCATGGCCTCATCAAACGTCCATCCCCAGATCCCTCTCTCGATTTTAGCGATGATGTACTTGATCCCCGATGTCTTCATATGCCTGAACATCAGGGTATCTTCAAGCTTCATTTTTCCGTCGTAGGGCTTGTCGTGAGTCCACACCGTGTTGAACCCGATTTCCTTGACTATCGGAGCAATGTTGACTTTGTCTTCGTGCTCCCAGACTGAAATCAGGGGTTCGGAGGGGAAGTCGATCTGGTCAGGAGCGAACGCCGGAATCACGCACGGCATCGATAGAATCGCTCCCAGAAGCACAGTATGCAGAATGTGCCGCGGTACGATAGACCAACCGGGGAGATAAGTCATCCGTTTACAAGTATTCATTTTGAGCACTCCTTTGATAGCAAAATCAATTATCCCTAAACAAAGAATTTTATGTAACTATTTCTTGCCTTTCATTTGAAGGAGGGCTTCATGCACAGCCCAAATGGCGCCGGGACGCATGTACTTCATCGCGCGGAACAGTTTTTCCCCATATTTGGTCTCAGGATCATCCCAGACACCCTCTTCAGGATCGTTGTAGGCCTCGGGAGTCTTGAAGAAATATCCCTGTCCGTAAGGGCTGTAGACCACATGATAAACGCCGTAGGCCGCATGCATGCCTTCTTTGATCAGGCCGTGAAGAATACAATTTGAAGCGAAAGAATATGTTGTTCCTGCCCAGACTTCATCCCCTTGCTGGCTGAAAAGCTGCTTTCCCGTCGCATCCCGGCCGTTCACGGTACCCATCAAACCACGGCCAAAACCCAGCACATTCTTTTCATAAACAGCTTGTAGAGATTTCTTTGCCTGGTCTATGGGAATAATCCGGTCTTCTTCTCCATCTTCAAGTCCTAATATCCTGGTGTACCAGATACCGAAGAGCTGGTCGGTCATGATGTCGTCCGTGTATGCATCGATGTTAAAGTAGCCGCCTTCCTCGTTCCACAGATTCTGGAGAGCATTCCGTCCCTTGTCGAACCAGTCACTGAATTTCCGGACAGTTTTCTGAATGTTTATCAAATCGACTTCAGAGATGCCCATGTTTATCAAATCTTGCCCCATGTTCATTGTTGTTTTCAGTGCGGCGAGCCACAATATGCTCACATAGGCACTTTCCCCTCTCATCTTCCATGTATCGTATGTTTGGTCGGGAATACCCTCGGTGAGCGGGATATGGCTGTCGGAATCGCCAAACCTTTTTTCCAGCGTGTCCAGAGCGATCACGGATGTTCGAAACATTTTCCTGAGAAAATCATAATCTTTCTTCTTAGAATACAAGAAATCCCTGTAAGCACGGAGTGGAAACTTGGGATTCAGGTCCTTCCAGACATTTCCGTTCTGCCAATCGAAAGCATTGAGAACGATCCACGGACGAACGCGGGGCGAGCCGATATCATGAGGGATCATGCCAAAGACCTTGTTCGTATTCCAGTAGTAGTGCATTTTATCTTCTGGGACTTCTCCCTGCATAACATCGGGATAGATATACCGCTTGTAAGTCGGATCCTCCCAATCCACAGTTTTGGCAAAAAACCGCATATTTCCGAATTCGAGTTCCGGCCAGAGTTTGAGCAGATGCCAGGAGGAGTAGGCATCCACGTCGAATGTGCCGTACATCAGGTAATCGATACTTTCCAAATACGTGTGAAGATTTGTAGACGCATCCCAAACACTGGTTTCTGCTAAGATGTAGAGTTCGTTGAAAAGCGCTTGTTTGAACCAGTCGGGAAAAGACAAATCTTGAGTAATATCGTTCTGCCAGTTGTCTATGTCTTCCTCCCATTCTTTGTATTTTTCAAGAGCCTCACACGCAATGGCGAATGCATTCTCCCCGCTTGCGTCGAAAAACTCCGTGTATTTCTTCCTGTACTTCACTCCAGTTTCAAATTCCGCATAGGGAAAATCCCAGGCCACCACTATCGGGAATTCAGCGCGCTCTCCGGGCTTCAGTGTGATTTTTACGGCAATAGCTCCTGCAGTGGCTTCGTCTTTACCAACTTCCTGTGAATCCGAAGAATTCAAAAGCGTCCCGTCTTTGGAAAAAGGCTCCCAAACCTCCTCTCCCGTCCCCATTGGGTCAAAAGCTGTCTGGTAAAAAACGTCTACCTGACCTGGGATCTCTTCGGCCGCAATACACATGGTCCCAGTCATGTCATTGCCTGTTTTCAGATTCATATCTTTCTTCCGAAAGACAACCCCCTTTTTTGTGCCTTCCTGTGCGAACTGATTGAAGTTCCCCGCGCTGTTTTTGTCCCACATAAAATCAGTCGGTATGGTTACGGCTGTGGCTCTGGCCTGCCAGCCAATGATGTTCTGCCAGGTGAGCATGATGCTGACTTCAACCGGTTCATCGGATGGGTTTTCCGCGATCCACTTAAAGACACCAACAGGAAAGCTTGTTTCACGGTAGTTGTGTGGGAAAATCGGCGAATACTGCGTGACTGCCAGCTTGGCAGGAAAAGCCTCATTCTTTTCGTATGAAAATCCGGATTTAGGAAATAACGCATAGTAGCTTCCCTTTCCCGAAGGATAATTCCAATTCCAGCTCTGGAGTCTTTCAGTGGGAGGAGCATCGGTGGAAAGGGTCTGCAAGATAGTGTTTTCTCCTTTTTTTAAGTATATATGAAACTGATCGGCCCAAACCGTATCATCCACCATCCAGCCAAGCTTCAAAAACCAGTACCGGAAGTTGCCGCTGATGGTGCGCTCAAAGGACCCGGCGCCTATGCCTCCCACAGGACAGGCGCTCGCCTCAGCCTTAGCATCGATATTCGAATCCGCTTTGGTGTGTCCAAAATTTGTCAGTTTGTGTCCGATCGGGCGGTCGAAGGCACAGGGGGGAAAATTTCCAAGGTTTGTCTTTGCGTAGTTCAATTGGTCAAGAGTATCTTTCACAATATCTTTGTCTTTCTTGAATCCTTTGTCTCTGGCGTGCAAGATCAATTGACCCAATCGATCTTCGATTTCCGTTCCCTGATCATCACAGATCCCTTTTTCCATCAACAACTGCATATGGCTCTTGCGCAGCTGATTCTTGACATCTTTGTCTGACCCGAATAAATCGCTGTCAAAGCCGAAAAAAACGATACAGAGACAAAGTGCCACAGAAAGGTAAAGACACCTATTCCTTCTTATTTCACTGACTCTCATTCTTTCCTCCCCCATCTATTCTTTTTTACCAAGCTTCCGGTAATCTGTCAGTTGGATGCCCCGTTTTTCGATAATTCTTTTAATAGCTTTACTGGTCAAGGCATCTGTAACAGCAGCCCTATTGAGGGCCACATCGGGCAGGCCTTCCGGATTGATATCCTCCAGAGCTCTCTCTTCGGGTGTATCGAGACCTGGATGCACGACCAGTAGCCACAATCCCGATTCCAGCTGTTTCAGTTTCTCGGCAAGGGCTTTTCCTTTCTCTTTATAGGGGACTTCATAGATGCTCATCTGTTGTTCTCCAGATTCTCTCGACAGCGGGAGGTCATAATCCTGACAGATTTTCAGGACGATCTCCCTGAGTTCGGGCGTCGAACGGGCTGTATCCATGTGCGTGTCGATGTACTGGACATCGATTCCGCGCTTGAGAGCCAGCTCCATTTGGGCACGCAGTTCTCTTTCCACCTCTTGTAAATTTGGGGAAGCCTCTAGGAACTCCTCGGTTGTGGGATAAAAATAACCATCCTTATCTATCAAACTGAGTACTTCACTGTAAGGAGTGATCGGCTTCCACCTGTAATCGCGCCATTCACTGTTCAAGGTGAGGTGAACGCCGATGCACCACTCCGGATGTTCACGACACATTCTCGCCGCCTCCTCGAACCAGGGAGAGGGCACTAAGATCGAAGCACAGGTCAATATTCCTTCTTGAAAATTCTTCTTAACAGCTAGATTGCAGGTATGGGTCATACCCATATCATCACCCCGGACGATGAGCTCCACAGGTTCTGCAGTCTTTTGAAGAGAGGGCCCACAGGCAACTCCAGCCAAAAAAGACACAAGCAATGCCACAATAATAAACCTCACTGACTTTTTCATGTTTTCAACCTCCTTCCCTTTAAAAAAGTGGACCTTGTGAGCTAAAAGAGCACATTCAAAACTATGAGTATTTATGACTCTTCAAAGTTTTCTGAATCAACACCAGAACGAATATAATCATACTACAATTAAAAACGGGAATGAACATTGCCTTCTGAATGCTGTAGACATGAGCTATTTTTCCTGCCAGCCAGGGGGACAACATCCCGCCGGTTAAAGCGATAACAAAGATGATCCCAAAAGCAGTTCCGGTCAATGAGGGAAAGGTCCCGCCAACTATCGCAAGGGTCGTGGGAAATATGGCTGCGAATCCGAGGCCGAGCAAAATGACACCCAATGAAGATAGCTCCTTGGATGGTGCTGCGACAACCAAAATAGCGGCAAAAAAAGAGAGGACTCCACTCCCTAGGATCAGATTTTCGTTCTTCACAAGTTTCACGATTCTGCTCGAGACCAGACGACCGCTCATGATTGCCGCCCAATAGCCGGCCAGCAGAAAAGAGGCAGTGGTAGGAGTCAGGCCGAAATGTTCATTGAGATATGTGGAGATCCAGCCGCCTACCGTGAATTCATTCCCGGATTGGAAGAACAGAAGGAGTCCACACAGCCACAAAAGAGGGTGTTTGATAACCTTTTTTGCCTCTAGGAGCGGAAATCCTTGCTCATGTTTTGGCTTGGGAAATGAAAAACTCACGAACAAGATAAAGGGAATAAGGCTTAAAAATGTGGCAAACATTAGAATGGGATCGAGCCCCACTCGTCCAAGAAATGCGCCGATCAGAAATGGAATCGTAAGGGCTCCAAATCCAAAAAAGATACCCAACACATTGAGAGCCGCACTCCGCTTTTCAGGATGAATATCGCTTGCCAACGCATTCGTCCCGCCGTTCAAACCTCCCCCTCCAAAGCCGAGGATAATAGCCGCGATAAGAACGATCGTGTAGTTTGTGGCTGTCGTAAAGAGGAAAAATGAGAAGGCCACCAGGAGAGAACAGACGGCGAGAAATATCTTGAAGCCAAAACGATCGACCACAGGTCCAAACAAAAGAGACATGACCAGCATGGAGAGATTCATGGTGAAGAACAGATCCCCTGCTTCGCTCTTGTTGAACTGAACTTCCGAAAAAAGAGTGGGGAGTATGGCCCCCAGAATGGCCATTACAATCCCAAAAACAAACATACCAGCACAAGCCGAAGACATCAATTTGTAAGAACGAATTTGTTTCTGATTCAATGGATCGTTCACACTAAATTTCTCCTGCTCTGAGTTACCGAATATTTAAAATTTATTGCTTCATCGGCCTGCGGTAATAAAATTCAGTGAAAGCCTGGTAGACCTTTTGCATATGTCCTTTTTCCACGCCCTTAACATTTGGAGAGACAAAAGTCGGTGTCATTTTTCCTACCGCTGCAAGGTTGGCCGCGGTTTCTGCCACGAGCGACATGGCAATCGATACGGCTGCGACAGTTGAGCCTGCGGCAACTTTTTCCAATTGGCTGACGTCGACCAAAGCATCCTCTGGAGGCACACAATTGTCAATAGCGATATCAGCAATATCAGGGAGCATTTTCCCGGAGGGATGAATTCTTTTTGCTGACTTTGCATTTTTGAGAGAAGACACACTGATCACTTTTAATCCTATTTTTTTTGCTATCAAGGCGATTTCGATGGGTGCCGTGTTCAATCCCCCATGTGAGAAAACAAGCATGCAGTCCCGTGATTCCAAAGGATAGCTCTGTAAGAAAATCTCGGCATACCCTTCCTGTCTCTCTAACCACAAAAGTTCCCGAGCACCGCCAGGCCCAATGACATTGAACCACATCAATCGGGGATCATAAAGGGGAAAAAATCCAACATAACTTCCGTATCTTGGGAAAATATCCAGAACAGGGATGACGGAATGGCCGCTTCCGAACATATAAACTCTCCCCTCATTCTCTATCGACTCGGCCATGAGTTTACTCGCCTCTTCAATTTTTGCCATCTCCTTAGTCTTGATCTCCTCAACGATATCTTGGATTTGATTCAGATAGTCTAAAGCAGACATAACTTAACTCCTTTCTGTGAATGTATTTCTTCCTGTGTCCACTATTCCTCGATGGAAAAGCCAAAACTCAATGATCTCTATTTCCATCAATTTGTATGCCAAGCCAACTTTCCGGCCCCGTACAGACCAGCATCTTCACCCAGAGCGGACAGCTCAATTTTAACACTTTTGGCCGCAATGGGCTGAGCCCATCTCTGAAACTCTTCACGGATTGGATCGAGGAGCAGATCTCCAGCCTGAAACAAGCCCCCGCCAAGGACTATCATCTGAGGGTTCAGAATGCTGACGATATTTGCGATTCCCATAGACAGGTATTTCACCGTGGAATCGATGACTTTCATGGCGAGGACATCGCCTTTCCGAGCGGCCTCCACGACTGTCTTGGCAGTGACCCCTTCCAGGTTCCCATTAACCAGCTCAAGTAAAAGAGATGATTCTCCCCCTTTGATAAGCTGGATGGCTTTTCTTGCAACGGCATTGCCAGAAGCTTCCGCCTCAAAACACCCCATTTCTTCGTATTCTTCTCTAAATACGGGGTCAAGAGCAAACCATCCAACCGCACCGGCGATGTCTTCACTTCCCCGGCAGAGGAGTCCATCTACGATTATGCCTGCACCTATCCCGGTCCCCACAGCCAGAAACACGACATCCCTCAGACCTCTGGCGATCCCACACCATTGTTCGCCCAAGACATAGGCACTTCTGTCGCTGTCGAGGGTTATCGGTATCTTTATTTCTCTCCGAAGATTATCCCTCAAAGAATAGTGGTCCCATCCCGGAATGTTCGGCGCCCAGACTTTCCCCGTGTTTTGATAGACAATTCCTGGAATGGCGATACCGACAGCCTTGATTCCCGCCTTTTCCTTCCCGGCATGAGACTCCAAATCTCTGATAATTTGTACGATCTGAAAAAGCGTTTTTTCAGGATTTGATGTATCGATAGGATTCTTGGTTCTCGAGGACATCTCTCCTTCTGGAGTGAATAAAGCTGCGGATATCTTTGTTCCACCTACATCAATGCCGATGGTGAATGTTCTCATCTGGTGTTCTTCCAGCACTATTGCGCTCATTTTTGATCCAAAAGCACAACCCAGACTTCCTGAGGCTCCATCGGTTTTTCCAGCACAGCACGCTCCCCTAAAAATCTGATGGTCACAGCTCTCTCTGATTCCAAATTTTTAGCGGTCCAGTTCTGTCCCGTCACGGCGACTTCAAATTTCGCAGAGGTCCTTTTTTTCCCCCGATTGAACCCGAATAAAATCTTACGCTTCTGGCCTTCAAGAACTCTCGCTTCCACCAAAACTTCCTTTTCTAAAGAGGAGACCTCCACAGGATTGGAAATGCCCAACCATTGAGCTAATCCAGTAAGAAATTTGGCGTTGTTCGAATTTTGGAAATGATGGTAAGCGGATCCGATGAAAGATCCCACTATAATCGCTTTTCCTTTTCCATAAGAGGCATAGACCATCGCCGGCTTTCCGTTTTCGAATTCAGCCAGAACAACGCTCTTATCATCGATCAGTTCAAAAGATTCCTCAAAAAAAAGTGCATCCAGAACATCTCCTGATCTCAGATCAGGAAGAGTTTCATGAGGGATTTTAATTATGATCTTTGACGTTTTTCGTAAAGGTTTGAGCGAGGCTTCCCGGCAGCCGAACACCTCGTGCAGTCCTCCTCCAGGGTAAACATCACTCGAAAATCCCCGCTCATCGATCCAGCCACAGCGCGCTTCGGCCACTAATGTCCCTCCCTCTCTGACAAAATTTATGAGCCGCTGGATATTCGCCTTCGACATCATGACCGGATAGGGCACGATCAACAATCTATACTCGTTCAATCTCTCCGGAATGAGGTCCATGACATGGAGAAAATCAACCAGGATTCCCCGCTCAAAAAATGCCCGATGTATGCCCTGAAGGGATTCGCTCAGATTGTTATAGCCGATGGATTGTCCCTCTCCCGTAAAGGACTGCTGGCCTCCAACCATGTGGGACAGAGGATTGTAAAGCACAGCCACTTTGGCCTTCGGGGGGTGAGCCTCGAGGAAAAGACCCATGTTTTTCGTGACCACCTTGGCGACTTTACCGGCTGCAATGGCTCTGTCGGTCACCTTCCCATCCAGTTCGATTAATCCATATCCTCCGGATTCATAACCGGAGCTCATCGGATAATAGGCATATATATTGACCGCTCGGGCGCCGTAAGCCACGGACGTCCACATCCAATCACGCATATCCATAGGGATGACAGGTTCGCTCACCTTCATGCCAAAAACGCCATAGCCGGCCTGCAATTCACCGATGTAGAATCCTCCATTTGTAAGAGTCATAGAGCGTGTAAAATCATGCCCGGAGGCACGGAAATAAGGTGACCAAGGTTTAATCGTCCAGGCATGTTTGGGATAGATCGATGCTCCGTAATAGTCGACGCTGTCTGCCATTTTACGGTCGTCCGGAGTGCCGTTCCAGTTGGGTTTCGTGAGTAATCCGGGTATAGCCGAATGGCTGGTGATAACACCCTGGGGAACCACCTCTCGCACGGCATCTGCTTTCATAGCCAGGTCTTCGGCCAGTTTGTCTGCAATAAAATTCTTCCAGTCGATGTAATCCGTGTAGGTCAAAATGGTCCCAAAACGTGGGGGTTCCACTTCCTCCCAGTTCTGGAAGGTGCGGTACCAGGCTCCATTCAGGTCATCCAGTGTCTTATACTTCACCTTCAACCACTCGCGGAAACGGGCCATAGTCGAATGACAATAACAGAACTGCATATATTCCGCGTTTCCCAGGTGATAAACCTCAGCCCAGTTGATGATGTGAGGTTCACTCCATAAGTCCCAGCCATAAAAGGCCGGTTTATCCTTTACGGCTTTGGCCGCTTCTGTGAAAAAACTCAAGATCTTCTTTCGCACTTCAAGATGATCGAAACAAAATCCAGGAGATGCCTGGGATTCGACAGGGAGTCCATTGCTGGCAACAAACTTTGAATCAGGATACTTTTGACCCACCCAATCAGGCGCAGAATCGATGTAGACCTGCACGATCACTCTCAAGCCGACTTCGCCGGCGAGATCGACAATTGCATTGAGGGTACTGAAGTTGTATTGTCCCTCGACAGGCTCGTTGTTCGTCCATTCGACCCAGCAGCGGACCGTATTAAAGCCCAAATCTTTGATCTGCTGCAGGTCTTTCCTCCAGAGTGGGATTTTTTCGGGGGTGACTTTCTCGAGCATAGGGGCCCTCGCTTTTCCTCCGGCATACCACACAGAAACGGGATAATGACCTCTATGCTTCTCTTCAGGGAAGCACACTGCCAAACAAAAAAGCAAACTCATAAAAATTCTTAGAGATCCTAAGCCATAACGGACTATCTTGTGTTTTATCTTCATGCCATGACTCCTCAATTGTGCAGTGACTGAGAATATGTTTCCAATTTCAAACCGATCTGTCAATAAAAAAAGGTGCCATCCCTATTTTGGTCCCAATTTTTTGAGCTTGACAAAAAGCTAACAATTGTTAATTCTATCCTCATAAAAATTCTATCTCTCTGGGTGATCTAAGACCATGAAAACTTTAAAAAAACGACTCCATTTTTTTTCGATTATTTTTTTGGCCACACTTTTCAATTTGACTTACTGTCAAAAGGCATACGTCAAGCCCACACCCGAAGTACAGCCCAGTCCCAAAAATATTATTTACGCCGGTGTCCGGTCCTCTAGCTATGGCATTGAGCCTTTCCCCGAACCCCAAGGATGGGAAAAAGCCATGCAAACCATGAGCGGCTATTTTGAAGGTTCGTCTCCCTGTGCCATCTGGATCGTGGGCAAATTCGAAAGGAACAAGGCCTGCCATCTCTTTTTTCCCTCAGACGGCAAAGCCTACACAAATATCGAATTTGAAGATGTCGATACACACGAAAGATTCTTGAGCCATTTCGACAATGTGGGGATTAAAGTCTTCCTCCAGGTCGAACCTGCCAGTGCAGATTTGCCCACACTTATCGACCTTGTGCTCAATAGATACAAACACCATGCGTGTGTCATCGGATTCGGCGTGGACGCGGAATGGCACCGGGAATCGGAAAATCCTGAATGGGGAGTCGCAGTTAGTGACCAGCAGGCCGAAATGTGGGAAAAAAGAGTGAAAGCGCACAATCCCCAATATAAACTCTTCTTGAAGCACTGGGACAGGAAGTGGATGCCTGAGAATTATAGAGGTGATATCGTCTTCGTTGATGACAGTCAGATTCTTCCAAACTTTGATGCCATGCTCGAAGAGTTTGTAGACTACTGGTCGGCCTATTTTTACCCCAATATGGTCTTCTTCCAGATCGGTTACCCATCGGACAAACCCTGGTGGCAGAAACTGGACAATCCACCTACAGATATTGGCAAAGCCATTGCAAGTCGAATCAATCAAGATTGCGGAATTTTCTGGGTCGATTTCACCCTGAGAGATGTTTTGCCAATAAAATAAAGACACAACACCAATGAAAACGAAAGGGATTATCTCCTTGATCGTTATCGCTTTTTCCTGTACGGGCTTATTTTTCTGCACGGGCAAACGAGATGAATTCAAGAAGAAGGATGAGCTCATAATTGGAGTGAAGATCTATGAATTTGAAGGAAAGCTAGAGAATTTGTTTGAGGAATGGCGCTCTTTGGGAATCAATACAGCCTTTGTGAGTGAATCTCTATTATCGAATCAAAAATTCAGAGACTTAGCGAAAAAAAACTCTATCACAACTTTCGTTATTCTTCCCATATTTTATAATCCGGACGCATTAAAAAGGGATCCTGACCTGTATGCCATTACAGATAAAGGAGAAATAGCAAAAGAAGAGTGGGTCGAATTCGTTTGCCCCACAAGGGAGGAGTTTAGAGAGCAGAGGATCGCAGACATCGAGCAAATCGTACAAGAATTCAACCCGGACGGGATCAGCATAGACTTTATTCGCCATTTTGTCTTCTGGGAAAAAGTCTATCCGGAGAGGACATTAAACTCCATCCCCAATACATGCTTTGACTCGCACTGCCTGAATGTTTTCGAAAAAGAGACGGGCATCGTCATCCCTCAGGAATTGACAGCCACCCAGCAAAAAGCAAATTGGGTCAAAAATAATGTCTTACAAGAATGGGTCAAGTGGAAATGTTCTGTTATCACTAGAATGGTGCAAGAAATCACAGACGCAGCAAAAGCGATAAAACCTGATATAGCAATAAATGTCCATGCCGTTCCATGGAGGGCCAATGATTTTGAGGGAGCGGCCAGAATCGTAACCGGACAAAATCTCGCTGCAATCTCTCTACACACAGACTTAATTTCACCGATGTGTTATTCTCATATGGTAAAATGTCCTGCTTCCTGGATTAGCTCTGTTGTGGACGATATGTACAGCCAGACACAGAGTAAAATCGTTCCCAGCATTCAAGTTAAAGAGGCTTATCTGGCTGATATCCTATCTGTTATTGAATTCGAGGATACTCTCGTGGAAGCTCTTAAAGCACCCTCCGAAGGAGTCATATTCTGGTCCTGGGATGCACTGGACAAAGACCCTGAAAAGAAGGATGTGATTAAAGATCTTATAAAAAAACGGGCAAAATAAACTTTGGTCATCATTTATAGAGAAAAATTTTCTTGTGAGGAGGATTGAAACGATGATATCGAATAAACTTAGAAAGAAGTTTTTTTGTGCCTTGACACTCGTGCTTTTCTTCCTGGTTTCATTTTGTAGCAAAAAAACCCCCGAAGCACCAGAATTCGAAATTGTTCTCAATGAGGGGTGGCATATACAGTCCTCCGCAGGATTATTAAAAACGGGAGAATCCATTTCGAGCACTGGCTTCGATGTGCAAAACTGGTATCCTTCAAGTGCTCCGCGGACAATATTGGCAGCTTTATTGGAAAATGAGGTTTACACGGATCCCTTCTTTGGAAAAAACCTGGAGAATATCCCGACCGAACAGTTCAAACAGCCATGGTGGTACCGGAAAGAATTTACACTGGAAGATAAGAATGCCGTTTCTTCTGTCCGCCTCATCTTCGAAGGGATCAACTACAGCGCCAACATCTGGCTCAACGGGAAGAAGATCGCTTCGGCAGATACGATTTTGGGCGCTTTCCGAATGTTCGATATTGATATAACAGAGACCGTTGTGCAGGGTATGAATACACTCGCCGTTGAGGTTTTCCCGCCGAAACCCGGCGATTTTACCATCGGATTCGTGGATTGGAATCCCCGGCCGCCAGACGAGAATATGGGAATCTGGCGGGAAGTCAAATTACGAATGAGTGGCCCCGTATCCGTCAATAATCTGTTTGTCCAGAGTAAGATCGATCTGAACACGCAGGAGGAGGCCCGACTGACAGTGTCTGCTGATCTGATCAATCACAGCGATAATCAGGTATCGGGGATGCTACAAGGAGAGATCGAAGAGATCTCATTCAGCCAGCCCTTTAACCTGAATCCGCGCGAAAAGCGTAAAATCACATTCGAGCCGGACGATCATAACACGTTGATTCTTTCGAAGCCCCGCTTGTGGTGGCCGAACAATCTGGGAGATCCAAACCTCTATTCGCTAAATCTCACCGCAACCGTAAACAATCAAAAATCGGATGAACGATCCACTCGATTCGGGATCCGAGAGGTGGCCGACTACATCAACGAAGAGGGCCACCGCGGTTACAAAATCAACGGGGAAAAAGTGCTCATCCGTGGAGGTGGCTGGGTGGACGATCTCTTCCTTGTCGAGGATCCAAAAAAGATCGAAGCCCAGGTCGAATATGCCAAACACATGAACCTGAATGCCATCCGACTGGAAGGACTCTGGGGAAGCAGCCAGACACTTTATGACATGGCCGATCTTTATGGCATTCTTTTGATGGCGGGCTGGAGCTGCCACTGGGAATGGGAGGGTTATCTGGGAAAGCCTGTGGATGAATTTGGCGGAATAAAAACTCCGGAAGAAATGGATTTGATCTCACGCTCTCTTCAGGATCAAGTCCTATGGCTACGCAACCATCCCAGCATATTCGTTTGGGTGCTCGGGAGCGACATGCTGCCCCGCCCGGAACTTGAAGAGAAGTATAAGACCGACTTAGAGGACATCGATCCCACCCGTCCGACTCTCTCAGCTTGTGGATATTCTGTCTCCGATATCAGCGGGCCGACCGCGGTCAAGATGAACGGGCCTTACGACTACGTGACGCCGAACTACTGGTATATGGATAAAAAAAACGGCGGAGCGTATGGCTTCAACACCGAAACAGGGCCAGGACCCCAGCCTCCACCTCTTGAAAGCATCAAAAGAATGATTCCCGAAGACCATCTGTGGCCCATAGACGATGTTTGGGATTTTCACTGTGGCCGGAACGAATTCAACACACTCAACCGGTATATAAATGCGCTCCATCACCGTTATGGGGAACCCGAATCTGTCGAGGAGTTCGCCAAGGTAGCTCAAGTCGCCAATTACGAGGCGATTCGGGCTATGTTTGAGGCCTTCGGGGTGAACAAGCCCAACACCACCGGGCTCATCCAATGGATGTATAATTCAGCTTGGCCGGAAATGTACTGGCAGCTCTTCGATTACTACTTGATGCCGAACGGGGCTTTCTATGGCACACAAACCGGTTCTGCGCCTCTCAACATTGTCTACAATTATGGAGACAAGGACATATATGTCGTGAATGACACACTCCGAGCTTATGAAGGGCTAAAAGCGGAAGTTCGCGTTTTGAATAGCGAGGCACGTGTTCTCTTCTCGAAGGATATCCAGGTTGACATGGATAAAAACGTATCGGCAAAAATCCTTGAAATGCCCCAGATCGATGGCCTGAGCACTGTTTATTTTATCGATCTTAAGCTAAAAGACTCCTCGGGAAATATCCTTGGCCGCAACTTTTACTGGCTGTCGACCAAAGAAGACATTCTGGACCAAAAAAACACTCTTTGGTTTGTCACCCCTAACAAGTCATTCGCCGATTTTTCGGGTCTCAAAGATCTTCCTGACGTTCAAATCAATGTAAAACATCAGTTTATTGAAAGAGAAGAGGAAGAGGAGATTCAGGTCGAACTGGAAAATCCATCGGATGCCCTCGCTTTTTTCATCGAGCTGAACGTCTATGGCACAGAGAGCGGACATTCTGTACTGCCCATATTTTGGGACGATAATTACATTTCGCTGCTGCCTGGCGAAACCAGGGAAATCCACGCCCGTTTCTCCAAAGAGGATCTGGAAGGAGAAACGCCCGCATTCCGATTCAGCGGCTGGAATGTTAAAAGCGATTAACCAACTCCCAAGCCTCAAAGACATTTTAAAGGGCTATTGAAAATAAAGCCCATAGAACATAAATAAAAAGGAGATCAAGTGCCATGAAGAGAAATTATTTCATCGTGGGTTTAATCTTACTGATATTCTTTGTCATATCCTTCCTAACGAACATCCTTGGCCCGCTGATCCCGGATATCATCGACAGCTTCAGCTTGAGCCTGACTCTGGCAGGGCTTCTCCCCTTTTCCTTTTTTATCGCCTACGGAGTGATGTCCATCCCGGCTGGATTCCTGGTGGACAAATACAAGGAGAAGAAGGTCATTTTCTCAGCCTTTGTCGTCGCATTTATCGGCGCGCTTCTTTTTGCGTTAACTTCGAACTTTCCAGCAGCGATGGCCTCCCTGTTCCTCATCGGCCTTGGAATGGCAATGCTACAGGTGGCCATCAATCCCCTCTTACGCGTGGCAGGAGGAAAAGAGCATTTCGCCTTCAATTCCGTTCTCGCACAGCTCATCTTCGGGCTGGCATCATTCATCAGCCCTCAAGTCTTTACCTATCTGGTGACAAACCTTAAGGACGACCCGGAGAGAGGAAACATTGTTATCAGGACACTGGCCAAAGTTGTTCCGGCAGACTTGCCCTGGATATCCCTCTATTGGGTCTTTACTGTAATCACTTTAGTCATGATTTTGATCATTGCTTCGATCAGATTTCCCAAAGTCAAACTCAAAGAAGACGAACGGGCAGGGGCCAGAGAGAGCTATGCCGAGCTCTTCAAGAATAAATTTGTGATCCTCTACTTTTTCGGGATCTTCGCTTATGTGGGATCTGAACAGGGTGTCGCGAACTGGATCTCGAAATTTTTGGCCACCTATCACAGATATGATCCGCAGACGGTGGGTGCCGATACAGTCTCCTACTTCTGGGGACTTTTGACTGCGGGCTGTTTGCTCGGACTTCTTTTGCTCAAGATTTTTGACAGCCGTAAAATCCTCATCTGGTTCACGAGTGCTTCTCTCATCAGCCTAACTTTTGCTCTCTTCGGGCCGGGAAATATCGCACTTATTGCTTTTCCCATGGTCGGCTTTTTTGCCTCTGTGATGTGGTCTGTGATCTTTTCATTGGCTCTCAATTCAGTGAAGACGCACCATGGATCATTTTCAGGGATCTTGTGTACCGGCATCATCGGTGGAGCCATTGTCCCCCTGATTATCGGATGGTTGGGAGATATGTTTAGCCTGCGTCTAGGTATGACATTTTTATACTTAACACTTGGCTTTATCCTGAGCATCGGCTTCTGGTCCAAACCCTTGATCACCAACGTGACGTTTAGAGACAAAAAAAAGTCACAAACGTCTTGATTTGAATCGAATTTTAACTGCATAAATTGAATTGGAATAGCTCATAGAAATGATTCGGGAGATTCAGTCATGACAAATAAAACCATAATCGGCGTTGACCTCGGAGGAACAAAAGTCAGCATCGGCAAAGTCGAAGAGAAACACATTGTCAAGCACGCATCCACAAACATAACCACTCAGGGTGAACAGGAACAGATCATGGGCGAGATTATCTCGGCCATTGAAGACGTATTTGATCAGAGTGTCGTGGGGATCGGCATAGGTGTTCCCAGCGTCATCGATGTGGAAAAAGGAATCGTTTACAATGTGCAGAATATCCCCTCTTGGAAAGAGGTCCCACTCAAAGACATCCTGGAAAACCATTTTCAACGGCCTGTTTATGTCAACAACGATGCCAATTGTTTTGCAGTAGGAGAAAAACACTTTGGCAAAGGAAAGGCATTCAAGAATTTGGTTGGCGTTACGCTCGGAACCGGTTTAGGCGCTGGGATCATCATCGATAACCGGCTATATTCCGGCCCAAACTGCGGGGCTGGGGAATTCGGCTCCATCTCGTATAAGGATCAGATTGTCGAATATTACTGCAGCGGACAGTTTTTTATCCAGGAACATGGCATCAAAGGACAACAGGTTTTTGAAAAAGCCAAACTGGGAGACAGAAAAGCCATAGCCATTTTCCAAGAGTATGGCACTCATCTCGGTGAAGCTATAAAGACAATAATGTTCGCTGTAGACCCGGAGGCTATCCTCTTGGGAGGATCTGTGTGTCAATCTTATCCTTTTTTCAAAAAAGCGATGTGGGAACAAATCCAAACATTTCCGTATACAAATTCCATTGACCGTCTCGTTATCGAAAGATCTGATGAGCCGCACATCGCCATCCTGGGTGCTGCAGCACTCTACTATGATTCCTTGCCGAGTCAAGAGGCATAGATAAAAATTGTGTTCTACTTCAATCAGGGGGTGATTCAAACATGAAGACCTTACATATTTTTTGCTTAACAACCTTGATCGGAATTTTAGGATTGGGCCATTTATCCGCTTTTGAGGACGTATCGGCGATAGAATTGCGTCAGGGAAAGAATTTCATTCAGACGACTGTGTACAGCGAGAAAGAAGACCTGGAGACCCTCAAACTGTTTGAGGGTTTACGGGTGGCAGATGTGTCCGATGGAATGGATAAATCCGGATTGCATGGGATTGGTTTGGTTGATCCCAGAATATCTCCACTATGGAAAGATTGCGAGTTTTTTACCCATCGGATTGTAGGAATTGCCGTGACCGCACGTTATGTTCCCACTCAAAGACCTCCCGCAGGTCAACTGGAACCCGCCGAATTCGATGAATGGGAAGGTCAGTTCTACACCGATTATTCCTCAGAACCTTTCGTCGACATCATTCGGATAGGTACAGTCCTTGTCTTAGACGATGCCAATGATGCAGATGTGGGGAGTATAGGTTCTTACAACATCATGGATTGGGCTTCCCGCGGTTGTGTGGGTGTGATCACAGACTCATCCGCTCGGGACACCGATGAAATAATCGCCGTCAAGATACCTCTCTATATGCGTGAAGTCGGCAGAGGAATCCGGCCCGGTAGGAATGAGATAGAATCTGTAAACCGTCCTGTGGAGATGGGAGGAGCTCTAGTTATGCCTGGGGATGTTATTGTTGCTGACGGTGATGGTGTTATCGTTGTGCCGCGTAAATATGCCCAAAAAGTTGCTCTCTTCGCTCGCGAAATCATGGATAAAGACAAAGAAGGGCGCAGGGAACTCTACAAGAGATTGGGATTGCCGCTGGATGAATCGGTGAAGAAGTAATATTTAAAAGCTCTTGTCGGAGAATTATATCACTGGTTTTCCATAAACGTATGTTTGCTTGACCTGAAAGTCTTTATCATACACAGTCAAGTTAGCACATTTCCCTTTTTCGACGCTTCCCATCTCTTGATCTAAACCGAGAACACGGGCAGGATTCAGAGATGCCATCTGTACAACTTGCTCGATGGAAAGATTCGTCCATTCGAGAACATTTTTCACAGCTTTGTTAAGAGTCAGTACACTTCCAGCTAATGAGCTGCCATCTCGAAGACGCGTTTCTTCTCCCCTCACGGTGATCTCAAGATCGCCCAGGATATAGTTCCCATCTCCCAATCCGGCAGCAAGGATGGAATCGGTGATCAGACAAACATTCTCTATGCCCTTTCGTTCGAGGACAAGCCTCACAGAGGCGGGATGGACATGGATCCCATCGCAGATGAGCTCTACCGTGACGTCCTCTGATTCGAGGACAGCGCCTACGACACCTGGGTCACGATGATGGAATTCAGGCATCGCATTGAAAAAATGAGTCGCATGCGATATTCCAGCCTTGATTCCCTCTAGAGTTTGTTCATAGGTTGCACCGGAATGCCCAATGGAAACGATAATTCCATTCTCACTGAGTGACTGGATAAACCGCATGTTGTCTTTGACTTCAGGAGCCAATGTCAGAATTGTTTTGATTCCCTGAGTGGCTTCGATCAAAACTCGGACATCTTCCTCTGTGATCTCCTTGATAAAATCAGCGTTCTGCGCTCCGCACTGCTTGACATTGAGGAAAGGCCCTTCGATATGAACGCCTAAAGGCTTAGACACCAGGGGATAAATGGGCGATCTTTTGACTGACTCGATGACTTTAAGAATCGATGGGAAAGGAGAAGAGAGAGTAGTCGCAAGATAACCGGAGACTCCAGCCCGGGCCAGATGGCCGCCGATGATATTGAAACTCTCCATGTCCGCATCCATGAAGTCCCTTCCCAACGCTCCATGGATGTGCAGATCGATAAATCCAGGCGAGATGTAGTGACCGCTGTAATCTAGAAAATAGCTCCGTCCGTCCCAAGTCCGGTCGCTCTGAGCATAGATGTCGGTGATCCTCTCACCCGTGATTTCGACAACTCCCTCGGATAGAACCCTATCCGGAAGAATGACTTCTCCCTTGATGATCGTTTTTTGTGCTGTGGAATCTCCGCTTTCTGTAAACATACTTCTTAAAGTACATCTTACTATATCCACCAGCACCGCTTTTTTCAATGTAAAAAAATGGGGACGATCCCATTTATTGTAGGGACCGTTTCCTAAACGGTCCGTTCGGGGAACGCACCCTTGAAAAATGGGTGACAGTCCCCTCTTTTCTTCACCCCTGGAAATAGGTGACAGTCCCCTATTTTTTTCAGTTAGACGGAGGGGAGACCATGACGTATAATGACGGCAGGACCGATGTCATTTCTGCAAAAGAATAAACTTCACACGTTCTTCTCCTTATCTTTTTTAGCTATCTTCTCGATCTTCAGCACAATCCTGTTGTATGGGAGAAGTGGTTCCGAAGATAAGCCCTACCTCAAAACCGCTCGAAAGATATACCGCAAAGGAATGAGTGAGCAGCATGCTTTCGAACTAGTGAAAAAAATCACGAGTTTAGGCCCCCGGCTTACCGGGTCACCGCAGGCTGAAGCTGCCGTTGAACTGACACGGCAACTCATGGAAGACATGGGCTTGGACAATGTCCATCTGGAGCCAACAGAAGTTCCGCATTGGGTGCGCGGAGAGTTGGAAGAAGGATGGATCACTTCTGCAGGATCGGGAACAATGTCTGTACCGATCGCAGCCATCGGTGGAAGCATAGCAACTCCCCCTGAAGGAATATCAGCACTGGTAGTCGAGATCAGATCCTTTAGTGAACTCAGCAAACTCGGCGATTCGGCAAAAGGAAAGATCATCTTTTTTAACAGGCCTATGGATTCAAAGCTTCCCAACACATTTCAAGCGTATACAGGGGCAGCTATTCAGAGAGTCAGAGGGGCCACAGAAGCGTCCAAGCACGGCGCAGTGGGCGCTCTTGTGAGGTCTCTGACAATGCGGGCTGACGACTATCCTCATACGGGTTTGTTGCAATACGACCCCCAAGTCACAAAAATCCCAGCGGCTTGTATCAGCACACGAGGCGCAGACCTCCTCTCCGGACTCCTCAAAAAGGATCCCTCTACAAAATTTGGGATGAAACTCTCTTGTGCAGAACTCGAACCCGTGGTCTCACACAATGTCGTCGGCGACATTACAGGAAGTGAATTGCCAGACGAGATCATTGTAGTAGGCGGTCATCTTGACAGCTGGGATTTGAGTCCTGGAGCGCACGACGACGCCGCAGGATGTGCGCACTCTCTGGAGGCGCTTCGTCTGATCAAAGAGCTGGACCTGAAACCGAAACGGACGATCAGGGCCGTGATGTTCATGAATGAGGAATTTGGGGGTTCCGGCGGCCGCGACTACTCCATATCAGAGAAAAGGCAAGGGGAAACACATCTGGCTGCTATCGAATCTGACCGAGGGGGTTTTCTCCCCCTGGGATTCGGTGTCGGCGACACCCAAACTGCTGAAAAATTCAAGAAGTGGGAATACCTTTTCCAATCGATAGGACTGTTCTGGCTCCGGCCGGGTGGAGGTGGTGTCGATATCGCCCCTCTGGGTCAACAGGGAACGCTGCTCATAGGTCTTGTGCCCGATTCCCAACGGTATTTCGATGTCCATCATTCAGGAAAGGATGTCGTCGAAACAGTTAATCCCAGAGAGTTGGAGCTTGGCGCGATCGCCATAGCTGTGTTTGCTTATGTTCTGTCTGAAGAAGGTGTCTAACGACGCTGCATATCCTCTAACGAAAACTTATCCTGCTTTGTATATCCTTCGGGAACGGTGTAGGTTCCGGCCGGTGCATCTTTCTTGGTGATCTCCATGACCTCCTGTACGGTCTTCATGTCTGTGCCCATCATGTTCATGGTCATCTCAGACCGCATCTGCCACCCTTTGATCTGTTTGAAAGCATTCAAGGCCTCTTCTCCGAGAGGCATGGTCGGGCTGAACATCTGGATCATTTTGTCCTGAAACTTCTTCCAGTCGAACGGCACATCTTCTGTAGCCCATATCTTCATCTTCATCTCCATGGTCATCATCATCATGATGGTCATGGTCACGTCATACTTTTCGCATGTCTTCCCTGCGATCGCCTCAGTAGCACCAGTGGGTTGGACGAGTACACTGATATTCATGTTGGCCATCATATCCGCCGCTTGCTCCGGAAGATACTTGGAAATATCCAGGGGCAATTCCATCTCTATATAAGTCTTTTTCTGGCTGTTGATCCAGAAGACCACATTGTTGTCCAGATCGATGATAAAAGATTGGTCCTCGCTCAAGCTCGCCATCTTGTTGTCTGCCAGCCACATGTGATTGATGACATCCTTGGCGGGCTGAGATTGGCCCATCACTTCGAACGCGTCAGTGTGTGTCTTCTGTTGGATGTAGACATCCGCGTGCACAAGGACGGTTGTAAAAAGAAAAAAAACGATTAAAGCCACTGCATATTTCTTCATAAAGCCTCCTTATCTTATAAGTGAATATTTAAAAATCAAATCAAACTCATCCGATCCTTCTGTACCAAGACTCCGTTTTTATCACAGGCAGATGGGGATGTCAATCAGAGAGCCCCTTAAGGATTGATTTCAATTCTGAGATATGTAAAATATAAATAGTAGATAATTTTTCTAGAACGACAGGAGGTTCCATGAATAAATGCGGTAAATTTTTTACACTCAGCGTATGTCTTCTTATCCTTTCGGCTTATGGCTTTTCCTATGGCCCAGGAAACACTTTTTTCTTTGGCCTGACAGCATATATTCCATCTGAGAACCAGATCAAAACCGGTTATGGGTCCGGCCTGGGGACGACCTTTATGCTCACTCAGAATGTCGTGTTTTCGCTTGAATTCAAATATGGGAGATTTTCTGTTGATCCAGAAGAGGGAAAGTTTTTGGCTGGGAATCTCACTCTCACTCCCATCGTCGCGAACTTTCAGTATTTCTTTAATCCGAATTCGAACTTTTCTCCCTACGTATTTGGAGGAGCCTGTTTTGTATTTGCGAGTTTCAAAACAAGCGCACGAGAAACTGAGGAAGACGCAATAATTACAAGACAAAGTCCTAAAGATGGCCTCGGATTTCAGGGCGGTTTTGGAGCCACATACAATGTCACTGAACAGTTAACCATATATTTTGAGGGGTATTACCTCTACAGAAAAACTGTCGTTGAGACTTCATTCTTAACGGGAGCCACAGGACAATTCGACACAAACCTAAGTCATTTGGGCGTGGTAGTCGGGCTCAAATACTACTACTAGATTCATAAGGGCTGCCTAGTAGACGCACTTTTTGGCTTCATCTGCGAATGCGTTGAGAAGGTCGATATCTGCCTCGAAAAAATGATCTGAGGGAGCCAGGATATAACCACCTCCCTTCCCCGCTTCTTCAAAACATCTCCTGACAGCTGCACGTGTTTCTTCTCCCTCAGAGTGGAACAGAAACGTACTTTTCCCCTCTCATAATTCCCGGTTGCAACAGTATACAGCAACGCTTTTTTTTTATTACTCAGAGTATAAAATCCGGTGTAATATTTTTTTTTAATATTTTTATATATTTCCCTTGACATGTATGTATTGTTCATGCATATATATGCATATGAGGACAACACTAAACATCGATGACAACCTCCTGGATAAGGCCTCTCAACTGACGGGAATCAATGAAAAAACATCGTTGGTCCGGCGAGGACTCGAAGCTCTTATTTCGCTGGAGAGCAGCAAGAGACTGGCGCGATTAGAGGGTACTGAAAAATTTCTTCGAGTTAGGAGCAACAGGAGTATCAGGAAAAGTTAGAATTAGATATGGTTCTTGCCGACACCTCCATTTGGGTCTCGCATTTTCGAGATAAAAATCCCCCTCATAAGTCATTGTTGATGGAAGGGCAGATCGTCTGTCATCCCTTTGTCATCGGCGATCTTGCATGCGGTAATTTGAAAAATCGAGACGAGATCCTGTCGCTTCTTGAAGCCCTTCCCGCGGCTACAAAAGCAAGCCACGAAGAGATCCTGCACTTTATTGAAACAAACCAGCTCATGGGAATCGATCTTGACTATGTCGACGTCCATCTTCTCGCCTCCGCTTTGCTTTCAGCGACTCTCTTGTGGACTAAAGACAAAAAGCTAAATGAGGCTGCAGACCTGCTGAATATCGCCTTTCATCCTATTTAAAAGGGGACTGTCACCTTTTTCCAGGGGTGAAGAGAAAAGGGGACTGTCACCTTTTTATTCGGAGGTTACGGTGAGGCCGGAAGATGAGAGGGAAAAACGGATTGATTTGATACCTCCGCCAATCGCATCGATCTCCCGGAGCATGGTTTCCCTGCTGTGGTAACTGCGGCTCCCAAGGATGGCCAAAGACCCTCCTTTGCCACCAGCTCCGTTGACCTTCCATCCTGCAGCACTGTATTTTTTTGCAATTTCAATCACTGAATCAGCTTCCTCAGACACGAGTCCTGGATGGAGGGAGCGCTGACATTCGTTATTCTGCACCATTATCCTTCCGTAACTGGTCAAATCACCTTTTTTTAAACAGTCCCTCGCCTTCTCTGCCAGATCTCTCATTTTAATGATCTCTTTAAATTGAGTGCCACCTCTTTCGAGGGTGGAGATCACATCTTCGTGGATATCGGATGAACGATGAGCTTTTCCAAGGAATATCAAGCTCAACCTTTGATTGAGCTCATCTCTCAAGCCCATGGGAAGGAATAACCGCGTGACTTTAGCTTCAGGATAACTCGGCATGTGAATAAAACAAACACCCCCATAAGCGGCACAGATCTGATCCTGGATCCCACTCTGCAATCCAAGTTTTTCTGATTCCACACGGTGGGCTAAAGATACGATCTCATCGGTAGAACGGGTTTGTGGCGAGAGAGCCGCGACCGCACCGATCAGTGCCACACACACAGCGGCAGACGTACCGATAGAACTTCCGGCTGGGACAGAAGCCGAAACACTCACTTCTAGCTCGTATCTTTTTGGGATGAGAAGGGAATTGATAGCCCCCTGAAGATAGGGATGAATGTTGTAATCTGGCTCCTCTGGATTCATCCAGAAAGAATCCCCATAATTTAAAGCTTGCACCAAAACCCTTCTTTCTCTATTTTTCTTGTTCGGGAAAGCTTTGATCTCCACCTCGACAGGGGGGGACATGGCCAGGTTCAACACTTTTCCTTCGCCTGAAAACCAGGTGTCCGTCCAGCCACCGATATCATTGATGCGCAGGGGGGCTGTGGCACGAATGACTAGAGAAGGTGTTCGTGTCATTTTTTATGGGAATTTGTTAGATATCTCAAATGAGCCGAGTTTGACGATGCGGCGGAATTGACCTGGACGTAAAGATCGCGGGGGCATGGGGCGAAGCCGTGGCAATTCCTGTTTGAGCTTGAAAGAAACATCCTTTGCATTCGGTTCCATAGTGAGGACAAGCCACGCGGAAGCTGTCCCTGTCCAGTTTGTTTTACCTTCAGGCGGAAATATCTGCACACGCATCAGATGGCTGCCGATAGGGACATCACGCTTGTACCATTTCCAGCGTCCTTCCTGAATTTCTGTTTGCATCCCGACTGGCTCTCCATTCAAGCTCATAACCACTGCTGGTTCCTCTCCATCTACAAAGACACCTGATGGCTCAAGGAGGAAGCAAAACGTGGCCGTTTTTGCGGGCTCATGAAGCCTGAAGCGGATATCGCTCCAGAATTGCCCCTCTCCGACATACTTCTGGACGGATATGCGATTCACCGGTTCGGGCAGCTCAACCACAGGAATCACCTCAATCGAAGGATCGAAACGCTTTCCATCATAAACGAGAGAGCTCACCATTTCCGGATTTAACAGGCGGGCCTCTCCCCCGCTGTCCAATACTCTTATCGTGTAGACATCTTTTGTTGCACGAGCCAGATCATATTTAATCCCAGCCAGAAGAGGCCTTTGGGCTTCATCCAGTGGATAGATCTCGAAAACGGCTGTTTCATACCCCTCAAGAGGAATCTCCAGTTCGACACCGGCAGGGATAAGATTGGGCGAAATATGCCGTACAGGATACACTTTTTCGACTACAAGATCCGTGGCAGAAGGATCCAAACCCAGTGAAGGCGAGAGCTCTATCTTTAGAGTTTTAGGCTCCATGAATGGATTGCGGGCTGCGATGATGCCTCTTTTTCCCTCAAAATGAACATACCCATAGGGATTTCTTCCCTCAGGATTTCCTCCCACCATCTCGGTGGAATCCAGGATAGGAAAACGATCTTTGGCCCAATGGATCGACATGGCCAATGCATCCCATTCCTCATCTGTAAGCAGATCGGGCGAGATGTAAAGCTCACCCATGGATATCCCGCGTGCAAAATACAGCAATGCATTATCTGTGAATTTATCGAGCGGTTCGGTCTCCCCTCCCAACTTCTGGAGATGCCCTTTGATGATGCCGTGGGTCATGAGGTTGGCGATGGGGAACCAAAATCTCTTATCCACCAGATCATCATAGAGGATGGTGTCCCGATAGGTCATGGCACGATCCCGTTGGCTGATCGAAGGGACATTGGCATAGCCATAATCCGAGCCCTGCATCCAGATGGTGTTAGCGTATTTCAGCCACCAGGGACTCAGCCAAGTCCCGGATGTGATGTTGAGGAAAACATCAGGACCTTCCGTACGAGCTGTCCGGCAGAGGTCGATTACGGCCTCCATCACAGCCCGTCGGGAATAGATATCAGGAAGATGGCCATGGCCGGGTTCGCTGCAGGAAAACTGGATCCCATCCCACTTGAAATATCGGATGCCGTCATTCCGAACAAAATCGGTCACACGTTCTTTGAGGAGAGCATGATATTTCTCCCCGGCCACACAAAACTGATCTCCGACAACTTCATATCCATTGGCCTTCATCCATTCGATTCGCCAATCCCTGTGGGAGTATCCGCCTATAGGGCCGATCCATATCCCCAGCTGACTCCCCATGCGCTGTAAAGCCGCAGACACTGGAGCCAGTCCATTTGGAAATTGTTCGGCATTCAACATCCAGTCGCTTTGATAAACATCCCAGCCATCGTCCAGGACAAAAGCATCCAGTTCGAGACCGCGTTCATTCACCATTCGTCGCCGAAAGGACTCTATCGTCCGAAGAATGTTCTTCTCGGTAAGAGCTCGCAATGGATCTTCAACCATAACCGGAGCTCTCAGGTCATACCAGCTGTTATAAAGCAGATAGGGTTTAAGGGGTGCGATACGGATACTGTCCAGATATTTCCAGAACCACTGTTTGACCTGAGAATTGGGTGAGAGTCCTTGGACGACCCACTCGCTTTCAATCCAAGGCGTGCCGATGCGCTCTCCGATGACCTGACCGCATTTCAGCTCCAAATTCCCCGCAGAGGTGTGCTGGAGAGAGTTCTCCGAGGTCGGGTACTCTAAACCAAAAAAAACACCGACATCTCCCTGCAGAAGAGCTACGGGCTGGCCAAATCCACCTGCCTTAAGGAGCGAAGTATTTCCCGGTATATATCCTCTCCGGGGCCAGATCCAGCGGAGGAAGTGAGAACCGAACTCCACATCACGAACGGCCAGTTGTCTATGCACATAAAAAGTACCGGGCTCCACACGATAAGTGACTCTGACCTCCAACGGCATCCTTTCTCGCTTAAAATGCAGCGCAAGTTCTACAGCGCCACCACGAGATTTTTTAAAGACATGCTGCACCATCCGGAAGTCTTGTTTTGTCAGAAGGACAGGATTCTCGGCGTTGTTCACTTTACCGGGAGCTCTCCACCTCGCCCACATCAGATCCAGAGCAAAATCCGCATCTGTTTTCACTCCGAGTAACTGAGTCCCATGCTCAGAGATCCAATCCGGGATCGCTGAGACTTGATCTTCCTTGAGAACCCCGTTTTTGACAGACACCGAACAGTGAATCTGGTCATTGCTGAGCCAGAAAACCTGGATCTCATCGACTTTCTTCTGGCCTGAACGAACAGAGTCGGCCTGTAGCCAGGAAGATTGAAGCAAAAACACAACAACGATCGATAATATTACGGAGCGGATCGATCTCATCACTTCCTCTTTAAACAAATTCGCCTTTGGCGATTTTAAACACTTTGCCGCCGACAAGCACGTCTATCGCATCTGCATTCATTTCAGCTTTGAGATAAAGAAGTGATGGTCTTCCGATCTCGTATCCCTGTTCCACCCGAACATTGATGCGGGTTCCCCCAAAGTAACGGTGTTTCACCAGGTACCCAGCGAGACACCCATTGGCGCTGCCTGTCGCCGGATCTTCGGAAATACCATAATAGTCCACAAATACTCGACAGTTGAGATCATTCTTTGGATTGTACGTCTCCGGGCAAAAAATAAGCGGAGCCTTGGCCTCGGTGTCGGCGATCAATCCAAAAAATACATCTCTGTTAGTCCTTGCTTTTTTGACTGCTTCCAGTGTTTTTAGGGGGACGATCATAAAAGGAAGGCCTGTGGAGACTTCCTGAACAGGAAACCTGTCATCGATATCTATCTCTTCAATACTCAAAGACCTGGCTATCACAGTTTTATCTATCTCTTGTCCGAATTCAGGGTGTTTCTGCTCCATCCAGAGATCGTCCACTTCTCCCTTGCTAAAGCTCAGGGTGACAGGGATCTGTCCGACACGAAGATTGAGTACCACTTTTTCGATAGGCTTTCGGATGATTTCCTGTTGGATGACAAAAGCTGTGCCAAGAGTCGGATGGCCGGCAAAGGGGATCTCCTCAGCAGGCGTAAAAATGCGGACATCATAGCCGCCCTTCCGTTTCTTGTCGGAAAGAATGAATGTGGTTTCGGAATAATTCATTTCCTTGGCGAAGAGCTGCATTTCTTCATCAGAAAGGTCACCCGCATCCGTAAATACTGCCAATTGATTTCCTGCATATTTCTTTTCGGCAAACACATCCACGATGGCAAAAGTATGTGTTCTCATGATTCCTCCCTCTTTTTCTCCGGAAAAGAGATGACGAACTCTGTTCCTTCTTCTCTCTTCAACTCGATGGTTCCCTCAAGCTGGTCGACCAGCATTGTCACCAACTGCATCCCAAGGGATTTGGTCTTCCGGAAATCAAGTTTTTTGGGAAAACCCGTTCCAGTGTCTTTCACGATCAGTGTGTACCGGCCATCATCCCCCGGGAATAGGGAAATTTTGACTTCCCCACGTCGCCCCCCCGGAAAGGCATGTTTAAGGGTGTTAGAGATCAGTTCATTGACGATCAATCCGCAAGGGATCCCTACCTGGACATCCAAGAACACATCTTTGACATCGGTCTTGAGTTGGACAGCATCAAAATCCACATTATAGGAATGGAACAGATGCTTCGTCAGTGTTTTTGTGTATTCCGCGAAGTTTATGTTGCCGAGGTCACTGGCCTTGTAGAGATTCTCGTGGATCAGAGCCATGGAACTGACGCGATCTCTGGTTTCGTTGAAGATCTCCCGAGCGCCATCATCATCCAGTTGCTGAGACTGGAGCTCGATCAACCCGGAGATCACCTGCATGTTGTTCTTCACACGATGGTGCAATTCTTTGAGCAGGATCTCCTTTTCTATGAGAGCTGCTTTGACCTTCTCTGTGGACTTTTTCCGGTCCGTGATGTCCATCACCATTCCTAAGATCTCATTTCCTGAGAGAGTGGCACTGAGGAGGACATTTTTTGTTTCTCCTGAATTGGTCACCATTTCGATCTCGTAATAACTTAACCTCCCCTTGTCTCTAAGTTCCTTGACGAATGTTTCACGCACAGTCGGGTCCTTGTACCTGACCAATGCGCCTTTCTCTATCATTGCCTCGGGCGAAGAGAATCCTACCAACGTTGAAAAAGCCTCATTGACAAAAAGGATATCGCCTGAGAGATTGGTCCTGTACACACCAACAAGGGCATTGTCAACAAGATCACGGTATTTCTGTTCTGAATCTTTGAGGGCTAATTCGATCCGTTTACGTTCGGTGATATTGCGCAGGATGCCTTCTATACCGGAAGGGACTTGGTTTTCATCCAAGATGATCCGGGCGCTTACCGATGTCTCGATAGGGGTTCCATCCTTGCCTTTGAGTTTCAACTCGTAATCGTTGATCCATCCTGTTTCTTTGATCTTATGGATAAAAACATCACGGGCCGAAGGTTCGACAAAAAAAGCGGTCACTGGATGGCCGATAACCTCATTCGGGTCATATCCTGCTTGTGAATGAATAGAAGGGCTGATATCGATGACCTTTCCATCCCCGTCCGTCTGGTAGTACACATCGTAGAAGGATTCAAAGATCGCCCGGTACTTCTCTTCGGATCGGTGGAGTTCCTCTTCCTTTTTCTGGGAAGTGACCAGGGCATTTTCCAGCTCGACGATCCTTTTGCGGAGAGCGATCAAATCGTCCTGAAGATTACTCTCAACTCCATTTTTTTTGATCATTACCAGCTCTTTTTGATGCTAGCGAACCTGCAAAAATTCTACCCCAGAGGCTCAAAACTCAATAAGCGCATAGCTATCTTTTGGTCTTTTTATATCAACATTAAAAAAAAAGTACAATCCCCCTTAGGGATGAAATTTAGCGGTGGGTGGGGGGGGTCTCGAATTCGCCTGTTTTGCGAGCAATGGCAAGGAGATGTTGAGTGGCGCCCAGAAGAGACAGTTCACCCTCGACCCAACGTAAAGCTTCAAGGAGCTGCGCACGCTTTTCGGAATCTTTCCAGCGTTCCTCAAAATCTTGTAACAGTCCCCCTAGGCTCTCGACTGGGAGGACCTTTTCACAGAGGAAATCCGCTTCTTCAATCTCGTCTCTCAATTCTTCAGGATGATGGAAGTATGCTGTCGTAAAATACAAAGGATGTTCGGTCGGATTTCTGTGTTGTCCATCCAAGAGGTCCTGTGTGACGATCTTAACGAAGTGAGGATCATCTAGAAAGCTAGAGAATAATCCATCGAGGACCGACGCAAATCGTGATATGGCTGCAACAAAAAGAATCCCTCCCTTCCTCAACACACGCGACGCTTCCTTCAATGCAATCCGCCGATTTTGCTTCTCGTTCAGGTGATACATCGGTCCAAAAAAAAGGATGAAATGTGCACTCTCGTCGGGAAAATCCAGGTGGCGGGAATCTCCGACTCGACAGCTTTTTATGGGATGTGAAGGATGTTGTCGGGAAGCATGCTCTGCTTTTGCTACATGGGAGGGAACCGGGTCGACAAGGTGAACCTCATACCCCAAATTAGCGAGCCAACAGGAGTAGATCCCGGCGGCACCGCCCACATCATAGATGACTGCAGGAGGAGGAGTCAGATAACGTTGGATGATTTCCTGTGATCGAGCCAATTCGAGTTGGCTTGTCCCAAGGAGAAGACGATGCTCTTCGTCAAAATCTTCGTAGTAGCTCTCTAGTTTTTCTTTTGGAGCCTTTTGGGATAATGAACCCTTTTTCATTTTCTTCTCCGAATACATTGGGGATTGTCCTTTTTTTCAACTTCGATCGACATATCAAACGTGGGAACAATCCCGCTACTGTAGGGTCCGCTCCCCGAGCGGACCGTTTGGGAAACGGTCCCTACATCTTCCAAAACGGTAACTAACTTTTTTATTCCAGATGACCGGATAGTGATCTCCAGGATGCCCCTGTTTTGTTGATCGCTAAAACACCCGCATTCTCGCCGCCCTCGATTCCCGGTCCATCTGTGCGCAGCCATCCTCCTGTGTTCAAGAGGGGATAAACTTTGCCATCAACGATTGCCCTGGATTTTTCCATATCCTCATCTTTAATAGGGATGTGTGTGTGGCCGAAGACAAAAGTGAAAGGCATGGGAATATCCGAATCCATCGGAAGGCCGAACTCTTTCGCTCTCCCTTTTTGATAGCGAGGGACGATGTATTGCCCGATATAATCTTCAATGCTCCTGATCAATTTCTCATCCACATCAGCTTTGTACAAACCGCTGTTCTCGTTCCATGAGATCTTCCTGAGCTTCTCCTTGAAAAAACATTTCAACACCCAAGCGCTCAGCCAACTGAGATAGTCTTTTTCCCTAAGTTGCCGAAAGATCTCATCGATCATGTTCTCCATTTCAGGATTGTCTATAGCTCCCCATCTCTGAAAGCTCTGTATAAACTTCCTGACAAAGGTCGAAAGCCTTCCGGCGTGCCCGATGTGATAGTCGAAGGATTCCAGCCAAAAATTATTAAACGCCTCCAACTCTTCCAGATGGGCCGGTTGAATGATATAGTTCACTGGCTTGTACAGGTCTTCCAGAAAGTGTCCGTGAGTGAGCAGATAAAACTTGTCCTTCTTATCATCCGATGAAATCCTGACAAAATGATGGGGATACTTGACCACGATCTGGGGCATGGGTTTGTGGTGTGGCCACACTTCAGAGAGAACTATCGGAGATGTTGGGTTAGACCCTGATACCGAAAACCGTTTATCCACGAAACATCTGGGATAATTGTGATGACCTGGGGGTTGAGAGCCCTTCCGGAGGTTTTCATTGATGAAGATTTCTTCGGCAAGCTCTCTCCAGAAATGATGGTCATGATTTCCAGGGATGAACACGATCCGTTCGTAGGGACCTGTTTCAGAGAGAATGGAGAAGAATTTCCTGGCATCTTGGTAGACTTCATCAAGAGATCCTATGGCCAGCTCTAGAAAATCGCCCAGGAGGATGACTTCGTCTTGAGATCCCAGCTCCAAAAGTAATGTCTCGAGCGCCTGACTGTTCCTTTTGAACCTCTCATCCTTGGAGTAGAGATAGCTCGTCTCCCATCCCAGATGAAGGTCGGACAAAACAATGGCGCTGCGTATTCGGCTCATATCTCTCGCTATCCTGATTTTAGGCTACATCTCTCCCCAAACTCTAAGACATATATATGCCAAGTGACCGGAGACGTCAAGACAAAGGCAAAAACGCTCTTTACTGACCAAGGAGAACTCTTTATAATCCTGGTTGAGTATTTCCAATTGGAGCTTGCAGAGGAGTCACAGAGATGATCAGCAAGGAAAAGATAATCGCGATCGTTTTCATTTTGGCCTGCCTGAGTTGTTCCCCAGCTACACAGGAGGACCACATCCGGTGGGTGACGTTCG
>Ga0307379_10000819_pt1 | contig 50514 bp, 76 predicted proteins | sample UN2MG_FD_202237 | JGI IMG/M metagenome (GOLD analysis project Ga0307379, IMG submission 202237) | Soil microbial communities from Risofladan, Vaasa, Finland - UN-2 | ecosystem: Environmental > Terrestrial > Soil > Coastal area > Acid sulfate soil | place: Finland: Risofladan, Vaasa | collected... | reverse complement strand
GGTGTGCATCGTGGGTGGTAACACAACGTGGTGTAAACATAATAAATGTAAATAAAATATAAATGGAAAGTGGTGAGCCAAAATTAATTTATGTAGATATTGATGGTACCATATGTAATTCAGATAATGGATATGTTAATGCAATCCCTATCGTAGAACATATTGAAAAAATAAATAAGTTATTTGATGAAGGCCACACCATTATATATTGGACAGCTAGAGGTGGGCATAGCAAAGTAGATTACACTGAATTAACCACAAAACAATTAGAAGAGTGGAATTGTAAATTTCACAATTTAATCATGAATCAAAAACCAAGTTATGATTTATTAATTTGTGATAAAACTAAACGAATTGAAGAAATATGAATATATGGGTAAATGGGTGTTTTGACATCATACATAGCGGCCACATAGATTTATTATGGTATGCGAAAAGATTTAAATCACATGATAATAAGTTAATTGTTGGTTTAGATGAAGATGAACGAATAAGACTAACTAAAGGTAAGAATAGACCAATTAATAATATTCTGGAACGTATTAAGATAATGGAAAATTTAAAAATGGTTGATGAAGTGGTTACATTTAACAGTGATGATGAATTAAAAAATTTAATACTAGAGTATAATATAGATTATATAATTATTGGTGACCAATATAAGGATAGAAAGATTATAGGTAGAGAAAATTCAAATTTTGGTATCCATTTATACCCAGTAAATGAATATTCAACTACAAATATAATAAATAAAATAACAAATAATGGTGATTAAAGAAACTAAGAAAAGAAGTATATTCAAATCTATTTCATGGAGGGTGGTAGCAGTGATTAATTCATGGACTGTGTTGTGTTTTAACTTAATTGATTCTAATTTATGGAATGCAATCATAATGAATATCAGTGGGTTTTTATTATTTTATATATTTGAAAGAATTTGGAGCAATATAACTTACGGTAGATATTATGAAAATTAAAATAATAAATGATTCAGAAAATTAAAAATATAATAAGGGAAGACCTTAAAGTTAAAACTAGAATGATTAGGGACGAGGTTTTGGTAGATAAAATTAATCAAATAGTTTTAGTCTGTCACCAAGCATTATCCAGAGGTAATGCAGTTTATTGGTGTGGAAATGGTGGTTCTGCCGCAGATGCACAACATTTGGCCGCAGAATTATCAGGTAGATTTTATTACGATAGGGACCCATTACCTTCGGATGCTTTACATTGCAACACATCTTATATTACAGCAGTAGCCAACGATTATCATTATGATATAATTTATTCAAGACTTATAAAAGGTATTGGTAAAAAAGGAGATGTATTAATCGGTTTATCAACATCAGGTAAATCAAATAATGTTGCCAATGCTTTCAACACAGCAAAACATATCGGAATGAGAACAATCGGTTTCACAGGTGAACAAAGTAATAAATTTGAATTCGTTTGTGATTTAGTATTAAACATTCCAAGTAGTGACACCCCAAGAATTCAAGAAGGTCATATGTTATCTGGACATATAATTTGTCAACTATTAGAAGAAAAATTATTCCCAAAAAAATGATATTAGTAATTTACGGAACAAGACCAGAATACATAAAAATTAGACCGCTTCTTAAGCAGTTTAGAGAAGAAAGTATTTTATATAAAACACTTTTCACTGGGCAACACAAAGATTTATTAGATGCTGAATTAACAGAAATTGATAAAGCTGATTATGTTATAGATATATCACCGTCTTTAGGTAATAGATTAAATGATGTGGTCAAATCATGCCTTTCAACCCCAGAACATGTTTTTCAAGGAATAACACATATTTTAGTTCAAGGAGATACATCATCAGTAGTTGGATTAGCATTGAATGGTTTACATAGAAAAATACCAGTAATTCATTTAGAAGCTGGATTAAGAACCAACGATTATAATAATCCTTACCCAGAAGAAAATAATAGAAGGATTGTTTCTACCATAGCACAAATACATTTATGCCCAACAAGTTTAAATTACCGTAATTTAGAAGAAGAAAATATTTTAGGTAATAAATTCATTGTGGGTAATACTGTCTTAGATGAAATGTTAGAATATAGAAAAAACATGGAATACCAAGACAAGATTCTCGTTACTTTACATAGAAGGGAAAATCATGATAAAATGGATAAATGGTTTAAAGAATTAGAAGACTTGGCTCTATATCATCAAGATTTGAAATTTATTTTACCGATTCACCCAAACCCCAATGTAACAAAACATAGACACATATTAAAAAGAGTTAACGTAATTGAACCGTTGAGTAGGGATTCGCTTTTAGAATTACTATCTAAATGTAAAATGGTAATAACTGATAGTGGTGGCATTCAAGAAGAATGTTCTTTCTTAAATAAAAAATGTTTAGTATGTAGAGAAACAACTGAAAGACCAGAAGTATTAGGTTTATCAAGCTTTATTGTTAAATCCCCAGATAATTTATTTGACTTATTTAATACACATTTGAACGATTATAAAATAGAAATTGAATCACCATATGGTGATGGTAAAGCATCGGAAAAAATTTGTAAAATATTAAAGAATTATGGAGTATAAGGTATTGGTGTTAGGTGATGGATTACTAGGTTCCGAATTGATTAAACAAACTGGTTGGGATTATTTATCTAGGAAGAAAAATGGTATTGATATTAAAGATTTCGATTCGTGGAAGCATAATATGTTAAATTACGATATAATCATAAATTGTATTGCTGACACAAATACCTATTCCAATGAAAAAGAATCACATTGGAACACCAACTATAAATTTGTTGATTATCTAATTACCTTTTGTAATAAAACAGGGACCAAACTTGTCCATATTTCAACTGACTATGTTTATGTAAATTCCATTGCTGATGCATCAGAAAATGATGTGCCAGTACATTCAAGTAATTGGTATAGTTATACCAAGCTTTTAGCCGATGGTTTAATTGAGCTTAAATGTGATAATTATTTGATTTGTAGGTGCAGTCATAAACCAACTCCATTTAAATATCCTGAAGCTTGGGTTGACTTTGTTGGAAACTTTGATTATGTTGATAAGATATCAAGTCTAATTATTGATTTGGTTAAGAAAGAGGCTAATGGTATTTATAATGTAGGGACTGAATTAAAAAATATGTATGAATTAGCCAATAAGACTAGAAAAATTTCTGGAATATTTAAACCAGAACATGTACCAGATGATGTCTCAATGGATATTAAAAAATTGAAAAAATGCTTAGATATTTAAAAAATAAAATGGCTATATTATCACTAGCTTTGTCTAGAGTTGAAAAACAATCCTTAAATCAAAAATCTGATGCTTTGGGCACCGAAGGTGCCATGGAACAAAGTTATCACCAAGGTATGTTAGCTGATGCCTTATTAAGGGGTGAAATCACTATGCCAGTAAAAGAATTAAGATGGCGTTTATACAAAGTATTAAGCGAATCAAAAAATAGAACAGCTAAAATAACGGGTTATGATAAAGATGGTTTACCAATAGTAGAAACATACACCATCGAGAAATATAAATTAGATAAGATAAAATGTGATAATTTTGACCCATATCCAGTTGAACTTGTGGTTAGTAATAATGATATAATGAAATCAACTTATGAGACTTTTAGTAATGAAAAATTAAAAGTTCATACTGAAAAAGAAATTGAAACCTTTGATGAAACCAATGAGATGTTTGATTTAGTATCTAATAAGAAATACACAACTAATAACTTTGGAGAAATAATTGAAGAGGAAGAGGAAGAGGAAAAAGAACCAACTAGAACATTGGGTCAAATTACTTTTGATGATATGGTGGCTACAATGAGAACTAAAAAGACTCTATATGTGCACAGGGAACTAAAACCAAAATTTGAAATTGAATATTATACTAAGAAGATGTTGGTTAGAACTATAAATGAAGATAAAAAATTATTGGAATTTTATTTATCTTCATATCCAGATGAATTTGATAGGAAAACACGATTATTAATTTCAGAAATTAAAAAAAGTATTAAAAACCCCAGAGCATCAGATATACTAGATATTAAAAAGGTTGGGTTTATTTCAGATAAGACAATTGGTTCAATCGATGGGTTAGAATATGAATATGAGATTAAACACTTTGATAAGATAGTAGAATTCAACGGACATTACGTTATTAAGTTTGTGGCTGAAGCGACAATAAAGGGTGAAAATATATTCGAAAAGTATAAATTAGCGGAATTAGAAAAGCGTTACGAAAATAAAGAAGCAAAAAAACGATAGTTTTTGTTTAGTTTTTAAAATTTGTAAGTATATTTAATGTGAGTTATCAAACAGCTCACATTTTTTTATGACAAAAAAACGAAACGGACAGGTACCACAAATTAGTGAAAAGGTGAGACCTGTAAATGAAATTTTACCAACTAAAGTAAGATTAAAGTGCAAAAACACCAAACAAAAAGACTTTGTAAATCTAATTAAAGAAAAAGAAATCGTTCTTTGTTCTGGCCCCGCTGGTGTTGGTAAGAGCTTCGTAGCAATCGCAGTAGCTTTAGAATTACTTCAAGACCCCACCAATTCATTTAATAAAATTTTAATAGTTAAACCAGCAATTGAAGCTGAAGAGAATTTAGGATTCTTGCCAGGTAATCTAAAAGAAAAACTAGAACCTTATTTAGCTTCATCAATTGATATCGTAGATAAAATAATTGGTGAAGATGCTAGAAGAAAATTAGAAGATTCTAAAGAATTAATGGCAGAACCTTTAGGGTTTATTAGAGGTAAAAGTATAGATAATTCAATCTTAATTGGTGAAGAAGGGCAAAATACATCACCGTCTCAAATGAAAAGCTTATTAACTAGAATTGGATATGGTTCAAAGTATATCATTTCTGGTGATATGGACCAATCTGATAGATATGATGATGCCACTAAAACAGGTTTATATGACGCAATGAATAGACATAGAAATATTGAAGAGATTGGTTTCTTTGAATTTGATGAAAACGACATTGTTAGGAACCCATTAATAACTAAAATGGTTAATAACTATAAAAAAACGAATAAAGATAAATAATTCTCAATTTTTATTTACTTTGAGTTATTTTTCATTAAACTAATACAATGAGAATAGGAATAACATTAAACGAAGTTATTAGAGACTTCATAGGACAATTAAAATATGTCTATGGGAAATACTACCAAAAAGATTTGGAAGATGTTGAAATAGAAGAATGGGATTTACTTAAATACTTTAAATTCCCTTCTGAAGAGAAACTAAACGAATTTCTTTATAGTGAGGCACCCATGGAGATTTTCGCACATGCGGACCAATTACATACGAACATTGGGCCTATATTAAATAGGTTTATTTCGGATATTAACGATGAAGAAGAACACGAGGTAATTATTATAAGTCGAGACGCTCATAAAAGCCGACCTTCAACACTTTTCTTTTTATCTAAATTAGGATTTACAGGTGATAATATAAGATTTGTCATGGACACTTCTAAAAAATGGGATGGTATTGATATTTTAGTAACAGCCAACCCGATAGCTTTAGAAGCTAAACCAGAAGGTAAAATATCCGTAAAAATAAAAACTTCTTATAACAAAAACTCTAAAGCCGATTACGAGCTGGAAAATATTTTAGAATTTGTTAATGATGAAGAAACATTTAATAAAATTATAAACAATGATTAAATTATTCGGTGAACATTATTTTATAGACTTTGAAGAATTGGATAACTTCTTACTTTTAGATAAAGATGAGAAAGATAAAATAACAACAACCAAAACAACAGAAACTTTTAATGACCATGGAAAGTCTTCTGGTGTTGTTGTAGAAAATAAAGAACACATAAAACATAAAGAAATTAATGGAGTTAAATTTGAACTAGTTAGAAGTTTTATATCCGACTTGGGAGATGAACAAGAAGCTGATTCAATGTTAGCATCAAATAGCTTAAAAGAAACAAGTGTTAGATTTAAATTAGCTTTTAACACTTTATTAATATATGGTATACTTAAAAAAATGGATTAAAAATGGAAAATAAACAAGAAAAAATTTTAGAATTTGTTGAAAGAATTGATAATAATGACTTCGGTTTTTATTTCTTTACTTTGGACACAAAAGGGAACCCACTTGCTGGGATTGCCAATATTTATGAACACGTAAAAGTCTTAAATGAATTAGGTTATAAGGCTTATATTTTACATGATAAAGATGATTATCACGGTGTCGGTGAATGGTTAGGCGAAAGTTACGCTAAATTACCTCACGTATCAATAGAAAAAAAAGAATTAAATTTAAGTCCTATTGATTATTTGATTATCCCAGAAATATTCGCTAACGTGATGGAATCTGTTAAAGATTTCCCATGTAAAAAAATTGTACTTTCACAATCATATAATGCTATTCTAGAATTATTAAGAATAGGTGAAAGATGGGATTTTACTTATGGATTTAGAGATATAATAACTACAAGTCAAAAACAAGGTGATTACATTAAAAGATTATTCCCAAGTGTGATTAACCATATTATCCCACCATCAATTCCTGATTATTTCAAACCGAGTAACAAATTGAAGAAACCGATTATCTCTATTTTAACTAGAGACCAAAAATCAGCATTAAGGATTATTAAATCATTCTACTTACAATATCCTATGTATAAATGGTTATCATTTAGGGAATTAAGAGGGTTGCCTAGAAAAACATTTGCAGAACAATTAGGGCAATCCTGTTTAGCTGTATGGGTTGATGACATTTCAAGTTTTGGTACGTTCCCATTAGAATGTATTCAATCTGATACACCAGTTGTTGGTAAAATCCCTGATATGGTACCAGATTGGATGGAAGATGAAGGTTCAACCACATCAAACATTAAATTAAAAAATAATGGTATTTGGACCAACGATATTTTAGCAGTCCCAACATTGATTGCTGACTATATGAGGGCTTGGTTAGAAGATTCGATTCCTCAAGAATTTATAGATGGAATTAATGCATCTAAAGACCAATTTACTGAAGAAATTGTAAATGAGAAAATAAAGAATGTTTACGGAAACTTCGTTCAAAAAAGAAAAGAAGAATTTGAAACATTACTAAAAATAGAAGAAAAAACCAAATAAGATGAAAGAAGAAAATCAAATAAGTATAATTATCCCAGTATTCAATGCTGATGAAACCTTTTTAAAGAGAGCAATTCTTAGTGTTTCTAAACAAATAGTAACACCAGATGCGTTAATTTTAGTTGTTAAAAAAGACTCTGATGATGTAAAATTAGTAGAAAAATTAACAAAAGAGATAAAAGTGCTTAATTATCAGATAGTTATTAATGAAGGCAATACAAATTTTCAAGCCCAATTAAATTTAGGTGTAAAAGAATGTAAAACCGATTGGTTTATATTTCTTGAGCAAGATGATGAATTGGCCAGAATATGGGTTAATAATGTAATCGACTATAGATTGGACCAACCGAATGTTAATATCTTTTTACCAATGGTATTAGATGTAACACCAGCGGACCAATTTTTGAACTTTACAAATGAAGCCGTTTGGGCATCCCAATTCTCTGATGAACTTGGAATTTTAGACAATGCATCTTTATTAAGATATCAAAATTTTAATATCGATGGTATGGCAGTACTTAAAGAAGCCTACGAAGAATATGGTGGGCTTAAAGAAAGTATGAAATTAAGCTTTATCTATGAATTCTTATTAAGAATGACCCATAACCCATGTAGAGTTATGGTAATACCTAAATTAGCGTACAAACACGTAAACGAAAGAGAAGGTAGTCTTTGGAGTACATATAAAAAAGAACTTTCCCTAGATGAATCAAGATGGTGGTTAAGTTTGGCTAAGAAAGAATGTTATCATCTTGATGATAGAAACATTCTTTACAAAAAAAAGGACTAAGTATTAATGACTAAACGAAGAGGTCGTAAAAGAAAAAATGGTTTATATTTTGGTGCAGTACAAGAAAAAGCAGTTGTAGAATTTTTAAATGAAGAAGACCCAGCAATTAGAAATAAAATTTATAATGAGCATTTAAGAGATGCATTTGACACCATGATTGATTCAATCATTAGACGTTATAAATTATATAGAAACAGCTATTCATTTGAAGCTATTCACAGTGATACTTTATCATACCTTATACTGAAAGCAGATAAATTCGATTCCAGTAAGGGTAAACGTGCCTATTCTTATTATGGTACCATATGTAAACATTATCTTTTAGGTTTATTAATAAAGGACGATAAACAGTTAAATCAAATGGCTGATTTCGATTCTTCAATGTCAACAATACATAAACAAGACGATTATGTATATTCATTACCCGAAAGTGATTACGGGTTATCTGATTTAATAGACACTATCATAGAAGAACTTAAAATAGAACTTAAAACCAATGAAAATGATAGTAAGAAGAAGTTAACTGAAAATGAAAGAAAAGTAGGTGAAGCGTTAGTTGATATACTTAGTGAGTGGGAAAACCTATTTGAATCTTTACAAGGTGGTAGTAAATTCAATAAAAATATGATTTTAGCTACCATTAGGGAAAACACCAACCTTGTAACTAAAGATATTAGACTTGCAATGCGTAGGTATAAAAATATTTACAACCTAATCAAAGAAGATAAAATAGATAAGGGTTATTTGTAATAAAAGCCTAAAACCACCTATTTATAATAAAAAGATATATTATGCCCAGAGCCACAAAACAAAAAATAGAAATTAATAACAGCAATTCTCTTCAGAATATAATGCAAGAAGTTTACAATAATGCTTGCGGTATGATTCAAGATGCTCAAAAAGTAATCAATGAAGTTGATTCTGGTTCATCACCAGAAGATGTTGATGATTGGGTTAAAATAGCCAAAGCAAAAACAGACGCTTTAAAACTTAAGGATTCAGCAATAAAAATCAAATTAGATGTTGGTAAATTACAAAGTGATATCATTAAACATAATGGTGATATTGCTGCGGCAGTTGGTAATAACCAAGAAATTGTTAGTAAAGATAGTTTTGCCAGAATTAGAGAAATGGTTAACAATAGAGACTCAAAATCTGAATAAAATTTTATAATGGATGTTACTAGAGAAAAATCTAATGTATTCGGTCAAATAGCTGCATTAAGGGTTTCCAGCGAAGGTTACCCTAAAATGTCTTTGCTGAATTCTCTAGAATCCATATCCCAAAAAACAAATAGCTTAGATTTCCTAATAGACTTACACAAGGCTTTAATTGGTTTCGAATCACTTAAAGAATCTTTAGTAGAAGTATTAACATATAATTTAGAAGAAATTGAATTAGAGATTAAAAAAGCACTTAAAAAATCTTTAAAATCTATGGTTAGTTGTAGTATAAACCCTTCTATACCACAAGACTTCATTGATAATGGAATTACATTAGAATTAAATAAAATTGATTTACTTGATATCTTTAAAGTAGACCCTTTATCTAGTGCTGGTAAATTATTTTATGATGATAGGGAAAGTTTATTAAATAGTACCGACTTCAACACATACTTGTATAACACAATCCAAGATAATGGTGGAACCAACGCTTGGGGATTACAAACAACTAATAATGAAATCCTTCAAATAAGATTTGATGAAAATGGGTCAGACGCTAACTCACCTAACAATACTATAAACGTAAAACCAAGTGATTATTACAGTAACACAGCATACAATAGAAAATTACCAGATTTAAATAATGATTATATTGATAGTATAAAGTTATTCAATCCTCAAAAATTGATTAACAATATTATTGAATCTATTTTTGGCACTCTTAGTATACACATAGGTAAAAGCAAAGAACAAATAAAAAATGAGATTAGAATTGAAGATATTATCAATAGGATTATAAATACTGATGAAGAAATCGTTATCGATGATAGTTATTTTCTTTTTAGCAACGAAGAAATAAGTTCAATTGATTATAGAGCTGAGATTAGAAGACAAGGTAAAACTATAATAACCACTTGCGGTAATGTCGAATCAACAGTATCTATTGAAAATTTATCTAATTTAAACGATGAATTAGATGATTTAAATGATGAACCTAATACTCCACAATTAATTGAAATAACCAACACTATAGTTAAAAGCGGTTTAGACACATTAGCTGATAATTCAGCCGATAATGTGAATGAAAAAGATAAGTTAAATATTAAAATTAATTTTATTGAAAAAATGTTAAAACATTTGATGTCAGCAATAGTGAATGTAATCTTATCACCAAAATTAATTATAATATTAGCCGTAAATCATGCTATTGTTTATGGTGAAACATTTAATAATACAGAAGACTTTATTAGTAAAAATAGAAGTTTAATTACTGAAGTTTTAAAAACTATTAGAAATGCGGTAATCGCTATTTTAATGGAAAAGATATTAAAACAAATAAAAATTTTAGTAACAGATAATATAATAAAAACTCAAATTGAAAGAGTTAAATTTAAAAAAGCTCAGACAGCTAGTTTAGTAGGTATACCAACTGACTTACTTAGACAAATATCTGGATTAATAACTTAAATTATGGCACAAGCAAGTTCAATGACAAACGTTATAAATACGCTAAAAGCAGCTTTCTCTGTACCTAGAACACCAATAGAGAGCATACCACCTCAATTACTTTTGGTTGGTGCTAGATTAAGACCAGGTTTAAGTTCTAGAAATGTAGCCGCTAGAGTTATAGCTAGACAATCAGAAACTGGTGCGCCAGTAGGTGATATTTTTTCTGAAAATTCCAACGTTATGGAATCAATGATTGTTGTAATTGTTGAAGAGGTAATCAGTGCTTTACAGTTAGATGCTAAAATAGAAATTGTTGTTCCACCTGGTGTTCAGGTAACCACAACAGGTTTAGGTAATATGGGTGGCCCTGTTATAAGTCAAGGCGCAACAACAGCGATAGCTAAAGGTGAAGGCGTAATTAGATAATTATGAATTACGAAGAAATGTCAAATACAGAGATAATTACTATTCATATAGAAATGAATGAAGAATATGAGGCTATCAAAACCCAAATCCTTCAACTCGTAGAAAAAATGGATAGAATGGATGTTGAATATGCTAAAGGAAAAGCAGTTTTAAATAAAAGATTACAAAGATAATGAGTAATAAATATGCATATGGTGGTGGCAGTATATATAATAAAGGCTCTAAGAGGCGTTTAGAGAGCACTATATACTATTATGGCAAGGTTGTGTCCAATTTTGATGAAGTGGGCGCAAATCGCATTAAAGTGCGTATTACTGGCGTTGATGACACTATTGTTAACGATGAGTTAACCTACGCATTCCCAATGTTGCAAAAATTCTTTCATGTTGTACCAAAAGTAGGTGAAACTGTTTTGGTATTTATTCCAGATAGTAGAAATCCTTTCATTGATAGATTATATTTAGGCCCAATTATTTCTCAACCGCAAAATTTATTAAAAGATAGTGAATTATTTTCTTCTAAATCAACTTTAAGTAGTGGAATAAAACAAGCTCAACCAGCACCGTTTACCATACCTGAAAATAAAGGTGTTTACCCTAATATAACCGATATCGCCATTCAAGGTAGAAACAATTCTGATATAATTCTTAAAGAAAAACAAGTATTACTTAGAGCTGGACAATTTGATTCAAATATATCAAAAGGAGAAATTCCTAAATTCAATTTAATAAATCCATCATATATTCAAATTAAGCATGATGTGGTATTGGTTGAAAAAACGGAAAATAGGGCTACCGAATTTGGTGGTACCATAAACGTGGTGAGCAATAAAATTAATTTATTGACTCATAAAAATGGAACACCAAGATTTAAATTGAATAACCAAGATGATATGGTTACTGATGAAGAAATTCAAAAGATTATAAATGAAGCACACCCATTGGTCTTTGGCGATAACTTAATCGATTTTATAAAAATATTAATAAACGCATTCACAAATCATGTGCATGCATATCCAGGTATGAAACCACAAGACCTTTCTGGTTCTAATGATATTGATAAATTGCTTGAATACAATTTACAATCATTACTATCTAAAAATATACGGATTAATTAATATTATTAGATATTTATTATAAAAACAAGTAATGGTAATAAGAACATATTTTGACAGGAACAATACTTTAGTGTATAACCAAACTACAAACACTGGTAAAAATCCTGTAGCTGAATTATTTTATGGTGGTGTTCCAGAAACGAAAAATCCACTATTCACAAGATATATTTTTCAATTCGATACTTCAAGAATTGAAGGATTTAGGTCAAAAGGTATGTTCCCAGATTTATCTAAAATAACCCACACTCTTAGAATGACCAACACAAGTACATTTGATGAAACTTTATTGGGAAAAGAAACAGGTGATGGTAAAGATAGAAATTCTTCATTCAACTTAAACTTATTCGCAGTAAATCAAGATTGGGATGAGGGTATTGGTTATGATTTTGCTGGTCAAAAATATTTTTCATTATCTGATGCAACAGTATTAAGTAATGCCGCATCAAATTGGGGTGAAGCTCAAACTGGAACCGATTGGAGTAATAGTGGTGTATTTAGTGCTTGGACAGGCATAACTATTTTAGCCACACAACATTTCGAAGATGGTAATGAAAATCTTGAAATTGATATTACTAATATTGTAAATGCTTACTTAACAGGTGGTACAAATTATGGTTTGGGTTTAGCATTCGATGAAGGTATGGAAATATCCATTGAAGATAATCTAAAATATGTCGGTTTCTTTACCAGACATACACAAACATTCTATGAGCCTTATATAGAAACAAGATATGCAGATTCTATCATAGATAATAGAGGTAATTTTTACTTAGATAAACTTAACAAACTTTATTTATATGTTAATTTAGGTGGCGTACCAACTGATGTAGATTCTATGTCAGGCATGGGCGTAACTATTTTAGACAATGCTGGTGAAACTTTTTCATCATTTACAAGTAGTGACATCACTCATGTAACTCAAGGAGTATATTCAATTGAATTATTGGTACCTACCACAAATGTTGGTTGTGTATTATATGAAGATATTTGGACTGGAGTAACCATCAATGGAATTACTAGACCAGCCATTGAATTAGAATTTGAGTTGAAATCTGCTGATGGTTATTATAACATCGGTTCTGATTCTTCAGTACCTAAACAGTTCACTTTTAACGTTTCAGGTATTAAAGATAAAGAAAAAATCAATAGGGGTGATATAAGGAAAGTTAGAATTATGGCTAGAGTTCCTTACACAACAAACCAACAAGAAGTGTTGGATTCATTAGAATATAGGCTATATACCAGAGAAGGTAAAGCTGAATATACAGTTATTGATTATGCGCCAGTAGAATTGGCATTTAACTACAATTATTTCTTATTAGATACAGCTAGTCTTGTCCCAACAAGATACTACTTAGATGTTAAAGCAACATCAAGCTACGAAGTGACCACAACTAAAAATATTATTAGTTTTGACATTACGAGCCAAGTAGATGAAAGAAAGGGTTAAAATAGAAGATTCTAAATGTATCAACACTAAATGTCCAATAAATCAATATTGCTACACTTACAATAATTCAGCAACCAAAATAGTTTGGTTCGACTTCTTTTATATTAACAAAAACCACATGGGTTGTGATTTTTATTCAAAATTATAGTTTACTTATTTGAAATTTTAGGTTCATAATTAAGCTTTGAATATTTTATTTCTAAGTCCAGAAACATCAATTTCTTTATCTTCAATTTCTAATGCCTCAATTTTTATTGGGGTATTTTTAAATAGAGTGATTTCTCTTTCATCTTCACCAATTTGCGGGTCTATATTGGCTATAATAGTTTGATTCCAATCAACATAACTTTGATTTATTGAAGTTTGAATTTTAATTCGTTTTCCAGCACCACCCCAATGAGCCTCAGCCGAATTTTTATCAAAGGACCAATATCTGCCTAAACGTTTAGCTTCTCTAGGTAATGATTGAATCCATTTATCATCAACAGTCATTTCACGCCAAATGGTGATTATATCACCATCAATATAATCTTGAATATCACTTATAAATTGCTCAATTCTATATTCAACTTCATATGTTATCCATTGTTTAAATCTATCCAATTCAAGGATTTCATCTTCATCCATATCCATCAAGGCTTCTTTTTCTTCTGAGTTTAGATTATAATCATCTTGCATTTCATATTTAAACATCGTTACAGGTGTTTCCGTAGAACTAGATAACCACGAATCAACGATTTTCTTAACATTAAAGTCTTGTAATGAAATGTTTGAAATGGGCATTTCATTCATTAAACCTTCCCTTAATAACTTTTTAATTGATTGTGACATACTATAAATAGTTTATTCCCCATAATTGTTTACATTTTTTTATTTTTTCATATATTTATTTATAACGTGATTGAACTAGCGTGTTAGTCTTGAGTCGCAAATCGACTTTAGAGTTATCCAAAAGGTAACGAAAATATTAGCACATTAATTTTAAATTAAAAAGTAATTATGACAATTAAAACAATTTCGGATAAAAATCCGACAGCTAATCTTGCTATCAATAGAAGTAGGATTAAAAAGTATGGGAAGAATAAGAGTATTCCTTCATACTATTTAGAAAAGGGACAAGAGTTCCAAATCGAACTGTACAATCCAACTCAGGAAAAAGTACTTACAACAATCAAATTAAATAACAAACCGATTTCAGGTGGCTTAGTTTTAAGACCAGGTGAACGTGTATTCCTTGATAGGTTTTTAGACACAAACAAAAAGTTTCTATTTGATACCTATAAAGTGGATAATACCAAATCTTCACGAAAAGCTATTGAACCTAATGGTGACGTAGAAATCGCATTCTTTAAAGAAATCCAAATTCAACCTTTTATGAGTTATGCTAGTGGTACCGTAACATTAGATTGGACGGATAATAGTACTGGTAATATTGGTAATTCATTTATAACCACCAATGGTAATGTTGGTATAGGAACAACTACTGACTTAAAAAATGTACTTTCTACCAATACTGGTGGAGTTACATTTTCAGGGCCAGCTGTTACAAATAGTGTTAACTGTAGTTATAACTTAAGTGATGTGGGTCAAGATTTTTATATTCCTGTTAGGGGTGTATTGAAGGGTTCTACTTTTGCAAAAGCTTTAAAATCTAGAGCTAGAAATGTAACACCTACTAAAATTGAAACTGGTAGAGTTGAACAAGGTTCAAAATCAGACCAAAGTTTATGTGAAGCAACTGGTGAATTCGAAACAAGTTCATTTCATGTTGTTAGGTATAAATTATTACCTAAATCACAAGAGAAACTTAGTACAAAGGATTACTACACAAAATATTGTAGTGATTGTGGTGCTAAATCTAAAACAAAGTTTTGCCCATATTGTGGAGCTAAACAATAATAACTTAGTTTAATCACGTTTTTAATAACTAATTGGTTATTGCCTTGTTTATATAAAAAAAAATTAGTATAATTAGGTATATATCCATAAAAACTTAAAAATTATAGAAAAAATGAAAAAAATCACAAATTTAATTATTGTAGACGCAAGCTCTAGTATGAACAGCAAAGTCGAAGAAATAAGAGATGGCTTAAAATCACTTTTAAAAGATATCAGAAAAGATATGAAAGATAACAAAGGTGAAGCAAAAATAAGGACAATCGTAACTCAGTTTGCGAGTGCTGGTAGTTTTAGTGTATTGTTAGATACTAAAAAGAGAAAAGAAGTAACTTATGAGAGTGCTGAAAATTACAAACCAGATGGAATGACAGCTCTATTAGACGCTGTTGGTCAATCATTTGCGTTGGTAGGGAAAAAACAAGATGGTGTTTTCGTAAGTATCTTAACAGATGGTGAAGAAAACGATTCTAAAGAATTTACTGCCGAAGATATTAAAATTTTATTCAAAAAAGCGGATAAGAAAAAATGGGGATTAACCTTCATGGGTACGACTCAATCTGCTGTTGAAGCCGCTAAATCTTGGGGTATTAAAGGTAGTAATACTTTTGTATACGCTGATTCAGTAGCTGGAACAAGAAGTGCTAACGTTACTAGAAATTTATCAAAACAATTGTATTTTTCTAGTGTAATGGACGCTAAAAGTAAATCAGATATAAAAACAGATGATTTAGTTGAAGAAGAAACTGAATAAGTTTTTTTAAAAATTGATAAATAATAAGGAGAAAATTTTGTTTTCTCCTTTTTTTTATGTATATTTGTACCATGAATAGTAAAAATTTATTAATTACGGGTGGTGCTGGATTTATTGGTTCACATGTTGTGAATTATTTTGCTGATAAATACCCAGATACCAGAATTATTGTTGTTGATGCACTAACATATGCGTCCAACATCCACAATATTATGGAAGTTAATGACTTCAAAGTAGGGTGGAAAGAAAACGTACTGTTTATCAAATCAGATATTAGAGATGTTGAAGTAATAACCAATATTTTCATTCGTTGTGAAATAGACGGTGTAATTCATTTAGCCGCAGAGTCACATGTTGATAATTCAATTGAAACGCCTAATATATTTGTTGAAACAAATGTAATGGGCACACTTAATTTACTCAACGCAGCCAAAAATTATTGGGGAGAAAATTCACCAAATAGATTTTATCATATTTCAACCGATGAAGTCTATGGTGATTTAAAAATGGATGAGGCACCATTCACTGAAATGACCCCATATAACCCTAGTTCACCTTATAGTGCCTCTAAAGCGTCCTCAGACCACTTTGTAAGGGCTTATGGACGTACCTTTAACATGAATTATGTCATATCAAACTGTTCAAACAATTATGGCCCATACCAACATAAAGAAAAGCTTATACCAGTTGTAATAAATTGTCTTTTGGAAGGTAAAAAAATTCCAGTTTATGGTGAAGGGCTTAATGTTAGAGATTGGTTATGGGTTGGCGACCATGTGAAAGCCATTGATACAATATTTTTCAACGGAAGAAAGGGTCAAACATATAATATTGGCGGTGATAATGAAATTTCCAATTTAAAATTAATAGCATTAATTTTTGATTTATATGTTGAAAATTATAAAGAAAAATTTCTAAACGCTTATAATTTTGACGAAAAAAATGAACTTGTACCAAATCACATTAAATATGGTATCCCATCAAAATTTGTAACAGATAGAAAGGGTCATGATTTAAGATATGCAGTTAATTCAAATAAATTACAAGTTGAATTAGGTTGGAAACCTGAAAAAGATTTCGCTGAAGGTATGATAGAAACCATAGATTATTATCTATATTTGAAAACACAAGGTTGGATACCTTTAGATGAAAAAGAACCTAAAATTGGTGATTTGGTTTGGACCAAAGGTGATGGACTTAGTAAATTATATTACTTTGGTGAAAATAGTTGGTCTGAAGATTCTGATGGATATTATATATTTGTTGGTGGTGAAGATGGAATAACACATTGGAAACCTTATATTTATGAAAAATAGAGAAATTAAAAAATGTGTTTTAGAAATATTAGACGCATTATGTGATAGAGGTGGGTTTGATGATTGGTGGTATAACATTGGGGATGAAAATGAAAAAGAAATTGAGGATATATTATTTCAAATAATTAAAAGAAGAGTTGACAAACATGAAAAAAATTAAAGAAGAAGATATCCAATACGACACTTTTTATAATGATGTTGAATTTTCATTAAAAGTTACGCATATACCTACTGGGTTATATGAAGAAAGTGGTAAATTAATCTCTAGAAGATTTTATTTTCCAATTAAAAAAGTACTTGTAAGTGAACTTAGGTTAAGATTAATTGAAGAGGGTTATGAAATTTAATAAAATGACATTGGAAGAAATAAATTTTGAATTAAAAAGGGCTAAATTCTGGGTTGAAACCAACCCAATAGCCAAATCTTTAGATTTAATTAACCAAATGGAAAACAAAAAATTAGAATTAATAAATAAAAAATTAGGATAATTAAAAAATTATTTGTATATTTGTACAATAACTTAAAAAAAATCTACATAAAATGAGTAAAGTAACTAAAAAACAAAGAGTTTTAGAAGCGATGAGAGGTCATGGGTCAATAAGCCCATGGTATGCCATTAATCATTTAGGTGAAACTAGATTAGCGGCCACGATTTTCAATTTGAAAAAAGATGGTCATGAGATTAACGTCACAATTGAGAAAGGTAATAACAAATTTGGTGATGAAATATCATTCGCTAGATATCATCTTATTAAAGAAGCTAATTAATGACAAAAGATAAGGTTGAGGCTTATTTTTCGGCCAGAGAATTACTATTAGAGTGTTTCGGTACTGAATACGCTGAATTAATCGAAGATAATACATCTTACGAATGGACTCATGATGGTTATAGTACTAATTATATCATGGATAATGATGTATATGGTTTTGATTCATGCACATTAATAGGCAAATCTGAAGGTTATGAATTGTTCAACGTATATGATAATGGTAGAGAATTCTACGCTTTATTCCATGAGGATAAAAAAATAACCGATGAAGATGAAATTGAAGAAAAATTTGATTACTAGAAATAAAAAAGCCTCAGAATAAATCTGAGGCTTTTTGGTATTATCTCGAAACGAGTAAGAAGGTATATTATCTTAATTCGTTTACGTTGAACGTTTGTAATCCATCCACTCTAACTGCTCCGTAGAACCTATTGTTCACGACCTTTTTCGCATAACGAGTCATGATACCTTTTACAGGTGCAAAGTTGAATGGGTTGTACATTGTAGGCGTAAGTTGCATTGGCACGTAAGGTGCGTAGATGTAACCAGTGTCTAACAATGATTTACCTTTATGTCCCATAATAAGAGACCAAGAAGGAGCATAAGGGTCACGATACACTTGGTATCTTCCGCTTAATGAACCGATTTTCTCGATACCCATATTATATTGGTCTTGCTCTGGAGATGCATCAGATACGTGGAAGTATTCTAAATCGTCAAACACAGCTGAGATTTCAGAAGAAACCACGATGAAGTTTGCACCACCTCTAAGAGTAGATTTATGGATTTGTGCTGAAATTTGGTTAACTTTAGTAATTAAAGTTTGATTCCAGTCTTTTTGAGTGTAAGCATTGGCAGCCAATGAAGCTTTTCTCCATCCGTTCCAATCCCATCTCAATTGCCATGCAGCAGCTTTTCTGATATCTCTAAGGATTTCCCTATCGATTTCAGCAGCAACTTGCTCTGATAACATAGCAGTTAATTCAGCTTCAGCATCAATGTTGTGGAATGCACTAACATCTTGCGCTAACTCTGGAGACCATGTAGCTCTTAATTTACGTTCTTCAACGGAAACAACAACTTCGTCTAATTTGAAAGATACTTCTCCCATTTCAGTTTCAAGTTCTAATGTAGCATATTCTGCCCAAGATACTGAGAAATCAGAAGAAACTAAGCCAGATAAAACTGTAGAAGCACCAGATACGATACCTGTGTAGCCATCATATGTAGATGTACCACCAGCATCAACTGGGTGAGTTAAATCAGCTTCTAAGTAGATAACACCAGCAGCATCACAGATATCACTGTAATCTACGATACCTCTACCATATTTTTGAGTTACTAATCTGAAAGGTACTTCAGCAGCCGCAGCGATAACAGTGTTACCATCTTGGTCAACTAAATTTTCAGTAGAAGCGTTTACAATTTTTAAAGAAGCTAAGAAAGATTCAGTATCCATTGGGTTACCATCTGGACCAGTTAATCTACCTTTGTTTATTGAGCTAAACCCAGAAACTTGTACAATTGCAGTTCTTAAAGAACCGTCTGTAGCTAATGGAAGTGCAGCTAAATTAGCAGCAGCACTATAAGTACCACCAACACCTAAAGTTACAAAACTACCAGAACCAGCTATAATTGAAATGGTACCTTTAGACGCATCGAATAATCCGTCATTGTAATAGATATCATAAAGATTCTTTGCCAAGTATTGAGTTGGAGCGTATGAAGGGTCAACACCTTTTACGATTGGAAGACCATCAGCACCCATTGAAGTGTGAGCTGAATATTGTGCTCCGTCAACGTGTGGGTTACCATAAGCATCGCCTGTTGCGTCATATCTAGCAGATGTTTGTGGTACAAAGAAGAACAATTTACCAATTGGCATGTTCATAGCTTGTACTGATACAATATCATTTGCTAGTAATTTAGAGAATACTCTCCTTACGATAGGAAATACTACCGTTTCGAATGAACCTGAGCTTGAAGCTGAAGTTGATTCGTTTAATAAGTGAGATGCTTCATTTTCATATAATTGAGCGATATTCTCTTTTACATGACCTTTAAGACCATCTAAGAATCCTAATGATTCCCATTTGTTGATGGTGTTCTCACGAATTTGTTTCATATGGTTAAGACCGATATTACCGACTTGACCTGAAGTTAAAAAATTTGACATAATTTTATTTTTTTAATTTTTTTAATTTTTTATTATTTAGTTCTTCTTATTAAATCAAGAACTCTTTGTTGTGCTGGGTCTACATAGGCTACTCGCTCATTTAATTTCTTAGATTCTAAGATTTGTTTAGCTTGCCCTGATGTTTGTTTAGACTCCATCTTATTTTCAAATGATTCAGTCACTGTGTCTTTTTGACCCAATTCAGAATTTATTTGTTTGTAAAGTTTTTTAGACTCTTCAATAGTAGTTACTTCTTCATCAAACCTACTTAAGATGTTCTTTTTCTCATCTGATGTAGTTGAGTGTTCTAAGAACAATTTAGTAGCATGAGTTAAATTAATATTGAATACAGCAGTCTCAGTAATTGTTTTTCTAAAGTCCTTTAAAGAAGATTTGAATGTTTCATTCTCTTTTTTAAGTTCTCTAGCTTCGCCCAATAAAGTGTTATATTTTTTCACCGCTTCAACTAATTTCTTAGCTTCAACAGATTCACCTCTTACGAATTTAACACCTTGTTTAGCACCTGGAGCAACAGGTTGACCGATATTGGCTCTTCCCGCCATTGTACGTGCTTGGACATGACCTTTTGGAATTTGTTCTTCAATTGTGTCTTCTTCTTCTACAACTTCTTCAGTCACATCTTCTGTTTCTTCAATTGAGTCATCTTCAGCTTCCATAACGTGGTCTGCATGTGCATTGCCTTTAGCTGAAGTTTTTTCTTCGGCTGGTTTAGCAACTGGTGCTTTTTGACCTTCTATATTTCCACTTTCAGTAATCTCTTCAGTTTCTTCGTTAACATCGTCTTCACCTTCCATAACATGAGCGGCATGATTTCCACCACTACCATTATGTTTTTCTGTGAATCCACCTTCAAGATTATCCCCTGAATCTGAATCGTTAGGTGCTTTTTGACCTTCAATGTCACCTGTGTTAGGTGCTGAGGCTTCTTTGCCCATTGTTCTGTCACTAGTTGCAGTTCTTGGTTTGCCATCAGCGGTTGCGCCAACTTTGCTATCCTTGTTTATTTTAAGATTATTATCTAACCCTTCTTCAATCGGTTCATCTTCTGATAACTCGATTTCATAAACTACTGCTTCTCCTAATTCATCATCATCCTCAATATCTTCTTCTTCCTCTTCCTCTTCTTCACCACCAAATTCTGCTTCTGGTTCTGCTCCGATTTCTTCTTCACCACCAAAATCTACTTCTGGTTCTGCTCCGATTTCTTCTTCACCGCCAAAATCTGCTTCTGGTTCAGCTCCAATTTCTTCTTCACCACCTAAGTCGTCAGTTGAAATTTCACCTTGGTCAATTAGACTACCACCGCCATTTATTTTGACGTTGTATTCTGCTCCCGATACTGGGTCTTTTATAATCACTTCCTCTGATGATACAACTTCTATTTCGTCATCACCGCTCAATTTCTTGTAAACAGTAATCACTTCCTCGTCTGATGCATCGGTCATGTCTATACCGTAGTCTTCGCTACCTTCTTCTGCTCCAAGACCTATTTCTAAATCTTCTTCCCCAGAGTCCATTCCTATGTCATCTAATCCAAGTTCTTCAGAACCACCTTCTTCTCCACCAAAATCTGGTGTAGCTTCAGGGGCATCATCAACTGGTAATGCGTCAACATCTGTATCAGTGTCAACATCTTCGATATCTTCGATATCATAATCGTCTTCGTTTAACGATTCGTTTAGCGTGCTCTTAATTTCTTCTTTCGCTATGGAACGAAGTATTTCTTTTGCATTTGAATTCAGTGTTTCCCCGATAAGGTCGAATTCCGCTAGTACTTCTTGTATTACAGATTTTTTGTCGTCTGCCATGTCTTTCTTATTTTTTTGTTATTATAATTATAATTGCACGCAATTAAAACTGCATACTTTCTAAATAAATATGTGTTATTTTAGTAAAATACCCGATTTAAGTAAAAAAAACCTAAATAAGGTGATATTTTTTCTATATTAGAGCAAAAATTTATTTAATTTATCTATTAATAGGTCCTTACCTTTAATTTCTGACTCCATAAAAGGTCTAGCTTCTTCCTTACTATTGAACATATAAGAACCTGGTGTGCTAGGGCTTGTAACGATATCCCAGCATATTATTTCAAAATCATCTTGAACTAGTAATTTACCAGCAATTTCCTCTAATGAGCCTACACCCCTAGATGAAACACCAACACGAATTCCCTTTCTTAACATATTAGCAATTTGGTCACCTTCACAAGATATAATACCTTGATTGATAAAACCAGGTGACATAATTATTTCTAATTCACCAACAAGTGTATGCCCTTCCCACCAAATTTTTTTAATTTCGTGTGATACTCTACTATTTGAAATAACTGATGATTCTGGATGGTCGCTTTCGCCTATTGCACCTCTACTATCGATAAGTTGTTGATAGTTTGTAGCTTCTCTTTTTAAGATATGTTCTGGGTAAATCCTACCATTACGATTTTCTACTCCATATTTTTGTAGTACAACAAATAAAATAAGTGGTTCCACCATAATAGCTCTACCACTACCTATTTTATCCATTTCATAAAGGAAGGGTTTATTTCTGATATCAGAAGGGTTAATAACACCAGCATCACTTTCAATCATGAGACCATATCCCTTTTCTCCCCTTTTAAGAATTTTATAATCGTTAAACATACTTACTCTTTCTCAATAAATATGTTAATAAACATAAAAAAACCTAATCTTGTGGATTAGGTTTTAATAATATTTCTTTTGCAGACTTTTTCTTTTTAAAGAATTTAAAATATTTGTTATTGATAAATACATCATTTAATACGTTTTTTATAACTTCATTCATTTCTTTGGATATTTCTTTAGAATCTATTAAATAATTGTTTATTTGAAATAGCGTTATTTCACAACTCATAAAACTAGATTTATTTTTAGAGATACCAGATTCTCTCATATCAAAATCTACCATAGACATAGATTTATTAAAATTATTACCTAAATCATTATATAAAATTACTCTTATTTCTTTATCAAGTTTTCTAATAACTGACCTATAATCTAATGTACCGTCATAATTAATTGGATTCCCCCAACCGCTTATACGAATATATATAGTCCTTGGGTTGAACTTATCAATGGTCCCAACGACAACGTTTATATTTTTATATTGTGCTAAATTAAATTCTGTTCCTCTATTATATCTCATAGGTCAAATATACTAAAAAATTCAAAAAAGTCAAGCCAGTAAACTACCTTAAAACCAGGTGTTTAATTTTTTAAATATTTGAAAAACTGATAATTACGTCAAATCTATCTCTGACATCACTCTTTTTACATCACTTGAGATAGATAATAAATCATGATTATCTCCATAACCCAATGTGGAATAAACCAAACACCCTTCATTTGTAGAGGATAGGTAATGTGTTTCATTTGGTTTAAACATATATCTTTCACCAATACCATATTTTTTGCCAGTGAACTTGTCAATTAATTCTCCTTTAACAACTAAACCGTGTTCATATTCATTCTCATGTTTATGTGGCATAATATATGAATTTGGATTATATAAGATTAAGAGAGATTTGTAATTGTCAATAACGTTAAGGGCCATGATTTTAACACCCTTTGAAATACTTTTTGGTAACGTTTCCCATTTTTCTTTAACGAACATTATTTCGTTAGGTGTAACATCAGGAAAAGAGATAACGAATCCATCAAAAGTTCTTTTGATGTTTGACAATCCGCTTTTAGCTTTGTCGTAATTTTCGTTTTTCTTCCGTAAAAAATTAAATATATTTTTCATTTTTGACTAACGATTTCTTTTATATTCCGAAGTAGTTCTAGAATTTGCTCAGTAACCTTCGCATATTTTTCTTCACTTTTTTCGTTTTTAGCTTCAATTTTATCACTCTTTTCTTCCCAAAGGGTAGTTAACTTGATAACATCTTTAGCTAATTCATCTTTATCGCTTTCGCACTTATTTAATTTTTTAGCCAGCCAATATATAATAACACCCATAATAACTACTATGGGTGCCTGTTGTACCAACCAATTAACTAAGTCTGGTGAGACTTGTATAAATAAAAGCATAATTTTAATTTAATGTCGTTTTTAAATAATCCATTTCACTCATATCGGTTGCGAAATTATCACTTTCGAATTTATATCTTAATAGTTTATCTTTAACTTGTAATAAAGTATTTTTTTGTTCTATTGTGCATTCCTTTAATTGAGAATCAACCAAATCAACACATTCTCTTATTGTGTTAGCATGTAATTCCCTTTTTTCATCATCGGCACCATTAATAGTTAATTTAATAACTTTATTTTGTAATTCAGTTAAGTTAGAGTATTTGTCACTGAATTTCTTTTTTACCATAGGAATCAACATTTTGTTTGTGTAAGGTTCCACTGGATTGGCAATAGTTTTAATTGGGGCTGAATGTTCTTTTAAGAATAATTTAGAGTCAATTACAGTTCTTACGTTTTTAGCATTTCTTTCTAAAAATGCAACATTGTTAATGTGTTCATGAAGTGTTTTGTGTTCATAGTCATCAGTGTACACATCAAAACCCTTTTTCTTTAAATATTTAACCAATTTTTGGTTAATCTCATTAATTCTATCTTTTCCTAAATTTTGTAGCACGGAAATACATTCATCAACAAACATAACATTACGTTCTGATTGAGAAGCTTCATTAACTTTCGTTTCTAATTTGCTGTAGATATTATATTGAGTTCTTAATACAGAATTTTCTTTAAGTGCTTTAACATAAGACTTAAATATTCTTTTCCCTTTGTCGTCCTTTGTGACGATACTATCAACCAATATATTCTTAAAGGTTTCGTTTATTTTTCCGAAGTTTTGCATCACTACTTTTTATAATAAATATATTATAAATCCATTAAATACTATTATTCACCCAATTTAGAGTCTATTTCATTAATCATAGAATTTAAATCAGAATTGTATTTAACCGATTTGTCGTATATTTTAGTGATGTTGTCGTTTATTTTATCTTCATCACTTTGATTTTCATTCAATAAATCAAAGTATTTATCGGTTGAAATTGAACTAGGTTTTTTCTTTAATTCTTCACTTATTAATCTAGAGTTTTTAGTAGCTCCTTCATCAGTGATATCTTCACCAAATGTATCACCACCAGCTCCTTCAGTAGCTCCCACATCTTCAGTAGCTCCCACATCTTCAGTATCGATTTCTTCATCACCCAAATCTAATTCACCAGCATCAAAGCCGCCACCGAAGCCACCAGCACCACCGCCACCGCCACCAGCAGATTCACCACCACCAGCACCTTCTTCACCTTCAATTTGACCACCCTTTTTAGCCATATCCATATCACCATAAACCCTATCAACTCTATCAAATACTCCAGTGTTCTTAATAACATTTGCTGTATTTTCTAATTCAGCTGAAGCTGCTTTCTCGATTCTTTGTTCAAGTAAATCTTGTTTGATTTCATCATCACTCCAGCCCAATATTTCTCTTTTGGCCCTAGTCATTGACATAGCACCAAATCCATTACCAGCATCACTTACAGCATCTTTATATAATGTAACTTTAGCCGCAGTATGCTCAATCTTAAGCATTTCAGCTTGTGTAGATGGGTTATTAAGAGTAAGAGTAAAATTATCAATGTCATCATGGAATCCTAATAAGTATAAATGAATAATAGCTATCTTATTAAGTTCATGAAGCATTGCTTGTTGAATTCTATTAATAGTTCTTGAGAAACGAATATCTTGTAACGCAAGATTCTTACCTTCACCTTGGGGTTCTTCAAAATTTAAGAATGATTTAGGTACCCTTAAAGCTGTAAATAACTTCCTTTGCAAATATTCAATATCAGCAATTTGGTCCAAGTTTTGTGCACCTGGTAATGTATCGATAGGTGTAGCCGCATCTTCAGTTCTAGTTGGGACAAAAATATCTTGGTCAATACCTAATTGGTTATACCTTAAATCCATTTGACCTGTTTGTGGGTCAATAAGTGGTGCCCTTTTAAATCTATTGGCTATTTCATCAACATATGCACCTACATCTTCATTATCGATATTACCAACAAATATTTTATATACACGTCTTTCTGGTGCTCTAGTTACACGATATACAAGCATTGCATCTTCAGCTAAAATTAATTGCTTCCAAATACGTCTAGCTTTTTCTAAAAATGAGGTACCATAAGGTAATTTTCTATCATCCCCTAATAATCTAAAGTGAGCAATTTGCCACGATTTAAATGTAATATCTCTACCTTTCCAAAAGAATCTAGTTTTATTACTCTTTTCATCAGCATTTACACCTTCTAATTGAGATTGAGATATAATTCCTTGAATATCATTCTCTCTACGTTCAATTTCAAAGTTAGGTAATTGTCTACCACCAATAATACCAGCTTTTTGGTCAATATTTAAATGAACAAAATCATCACCATATTTACATAAATTTCTGGTCCACATAGGTAATGATGTGTGAATATCTAATCTATTGATAAATAAATCTTCTAATATCCTTTTTACCCTTTTACTACTTGAGTAAACATTTAAAATATCACCTTTATCGTTAGGTGTACATGATTCTTCCATGAATATATCCAACGATGCAGATATTTCAGGATAGAATTCCATTGTTTCAAAATCGGAATAAGAACCGATTCTGGTTGTTTCGTAATGAATAGCCTGTTGATATAGTTCACCATCAACCTTATTCCATAAGTTGGATAAATATTTATTTTGTTGTGCTTGTAATTTGGCCGCATCAAACTCTGGTTTAGATTGGGTTTTTAGTAATTCACCACTACCCAATGAATATTTGTTAGTTTTTTTACTATATGGGTTTAACCCATCTTTACCAAATACGTTACCAAGTTTTTGAAATATCGTTAATTGTGTCTTTGCCATTATACTTTATATTTGTTTTTAAAATACTTTTTGAAATTATATCTATCCGTTTCAGTATTTAATTGTTTTTTAAATCGTTTGATTTCTAATTTCTTAAGAAATTTCATCGCATCTTTATATTTTAATATTGGTTCATCATGTTCATATTTCCAATCATTATTACCGACTTTAGATAATACCCAATAAATAATACCACCAGCATTCGGTGCAATTTCTCTAATTGTATATTCTATCGGAAAATCAACAGTATATACATAATCCATAATTAGCCCCATATTATATAATCTTTTATTTAAAATACTAAAAATTTTAATTTAATCAATAGTAATTCATTAATTATCTAGTTCCACTAAATAACCACATGTATTTACCTGTTGGGTCTTGCATGTTTTTTGCCATTTGTGGCGTAAATTTAGGTTTTTTAGAAGTTACCTTTTTATACCTATCTTTTCTGGCTACAAATCCTTCATTTCCATATCCATCATTAGGAGTTCTATCACCAGCGTTATTCATTAACCAACCACTTAACATGGCTTTGGTTTTTTCTTTAGCTATAGCTAATTTTTTAAATGATGTTTCAGCTACCCATAATGCATAAGCTAATGCCATAAGTAAATCATCATGAAAACCATCCATATGGTCGGCCCTACCATTTCTGAACACAAACGTATTCATTTCTGATATCATTCTACGTGAACGTATTTTAATACCCGTAGTTCTAATCATCATCTCTAAACGAGCAACAACTGGAGTTCTAAGACCAGCTGAACAGTTAAAACCTGGATATTTACCTTCATCACTAAAGAATTTTATTTTCGCAGATTTCCTATCAAGAGGTTTGGTTGTAGTTTCACCATAGTATAAATTAGGTGTTTCCAATTCCATTAATTTATTAATAGTTCCAACACCAATACCACCAGTAATATCAACTACTACCAATGCAGTATATAATTTGGCCCATTTATCAACCACATAACCTAATAAATCAGATTGTAATTTAGCTCTAAATTCAGCTACTTGTGTCATTGTAGTAAAATCTAAAATAATAAATGTTGAATAATCTTCCCCATCACCTCTAGAAACATCAGCAGATATTATATATTGATGACCAGCTATTGGTTTTTCCCATATCCATATTTCATTTCCATATTCATCATAGTCAATCCATAACGGGTCTTTAACAAACATGTTCTCTTGCCTTTTAATATCTTTTTTGTCAATAACATTACCACCAGAACCAATAAATGATACATCTAATTCTTGGGCAATCATTCGTTTATTATGATTTAAATTACGGCACATACTGTTATACCAACTTGAGTTAGGTTTATACCCTTTAGCTACCATGTTTTCATAATGTCCATATACTGATTCAATCGATTCTAAAGAATCACCAAAATTGATATATCTGGTTTCTTTAATTATATCATCTTCATCATCTTCATGAATCCAAATAAGGTCTCTTTCTTTAGAAATATGATTTGTAGTATATCTTGGGTCTTGATACCATTTCATTTCTACAACATAATAATCATTATCACCACTTTTAGATTGTTCATAGGTTGTATAATATAATTCATCATAACCATTAGGCGTTGATACAAGAGATACTCTACCACCTGTACCTAAAGCCACTAACGCAGTTGAATAAGTAATTGCGGCATCAGGCATAAATGCGGCTTCATCCATAATAAGCCATGTTGGTGTGAAACCCCTTAATGCGTTTTTAGATGTTGCAACAGCTTTAACTCTACTTCCGTTTGGTAATTTTATTTCTTTTTTGGAATCAATCAGAAATATCTTTTTTTCTTCTTTTTCAGGGGTTCCGTAGTAATCAGGCCCCCACACCCATCTTGGAAATTGGGTCATAAAGTCTTTAATCTTATCCAAGAATTCAAATGCCATATCTTGTTTGTTAGCAAGAATAAGAATCGCTTCTGGGTTGTTAGGGTCCCCAAATGCTGCAATTACAGCCGCATATGCAGCGGTTGTTGTAGATACACCAGCTTGTCTAGGCTTAGTAACCATAGTAAATCTATAATCACGATAAGCTTCAATGATTTCTATTTGTTTTGGGAATAACTTAAACGGTACAAACCCTTCTTGCGTCTTATCGAATGTCTTTAAATATTCGGTAATCGCATAACAAGGGTCCATCAAACATTGCGTATATTCCTCTAAGATTTCTTGTGATGTAAGCATCGGGTTTTCTATATAAATATATCAAAACTGCTTATAAATGCCTAAAAACAAAAATGGGCACTTAAAAGCACCCATTAAATAATTAATATATTATGTTATGTTATTACATAAACCAATCTTCGTCATTTAAATTATCCAAATCTTCTGGCCCAAAATAATCATCATCACTTATTTTATCCATTACACCATCAAATTCATCATCTTTCATTTCATCTTTTACTTTCTCAATTAGTTCTTCTATTTTAGCTTTACCTAATCTTGTACCCATAAGGATTTCTTTTAATACACTATTAAATTCATCTACAGGAAGTGATACCAACTCAACATATACATGATGCTTCAAATTGAAATCTTCTGATGGAATGCCTTCACAAAATTTTTCCCATATAGGTGGCCCTAATCTCATATCCCAACTTTCAGCGGCCATAAAATCAGCTTTATCTATAACAAATTTAGCTACTTTAGGGTCTTTAGGTAATCCATGATATGAAAGTATTTCCATAATACCTTTAACTACTTCATGAATCAATACTGGTAATGTAACAGCCTCAACTATTATTTTAGGAATATCACCTTCTGTTTTAGGAAACTCAACATTTACAATACCACCAATCATTCTTGGTTTTTCATCATCATGAACCATGTACATATAATCAGCACCAGTCATTAATTTAGAATATAAATTTGGTAACATTGGTTCTATGTCTTCTAACTGTTCATCAATTACATGAAACATATGGTTAGTTTTCTTTGCTGAACCTTGTATAAGTGCGTTAATCATTCTACGCTTATAAACTTCTTTATTAGCTTGTACGAATTCATCGTGATTATCAAACTCAATATCCGTAGTTGGATTTATTTTTATCTTATCTATATTTTTAGCAATACTCAATTGATTTACCAAACTAGCGGTAATTTCAACTTCATCTTCCATTACATCAAATTCTTCCCTAATCATCCCAATCGCTAAATCTATAAGTTCATCTTCATGTTTATGTTCCAATTCAATAATTTTAAGCATTATTTGACGCTGTTTACCTAAGAATTCACCTACATCTACACTCTCTACACCATGATGTCTCTTAAACGCCTTTAAAACGTCTTTAAAACGCTTAGACATTAATTTTTCTTCAAAGTTACTTTCATCTTCATCAGGAAATGCTGGATGATTACCTAGTGAATGTGATTTTTCTCTAAGTTGTCTGGCTAAGTTAGGTGCCAATCTTTCGTCATGCCCTTCATCATAAACCATACGGCTTTCAACCAAAGTACCCTTTCTACGTTTACTAGGTTTTTTTAATGATTTTATAGCAAGTAATGTATATTTATTTGACATTTTTTTTAGTTTTAATGTAGTTTATCAAATCAGATTTTTTAATTCTTGGATTGACGTTTTCATTAACTTTAATAGTTGGTGAACCAGATTCTTTAAGGTCTTCCATTAATTTATCAAAATCTTCACTTTTAATTCCGTACTCAATACTTCTATCATCAGCACTAGAATATAATGAATCGATTTCTGAAGTATCTTCATCATCTTCAGTTAAAACAACATTACTCAAACCTTTGCTTTTTAATAAATTCATCATTTGTTTAATAATTGATTTTATTGTAGATTTTTCCTCATCACTTTTATTGATATATTGAATACCTAATGCGTTGATTATGTGGTTAATGCTAATCTTTAAGGTTTCATTAATCTCATTTTCATTAGTTATTGATACTCTATCATCATCTTGTAGATTAGGTTCTAATTCTGGCATTACTTCTGGCATTTCGTCTTTTGTAACGCTGTATTCAGTTTCTTTTAATTTTTTGTTAGACATTTTTTAATTCTTTTTTAAACTTTATTCTAATATCCCTTTCATATAACTTGTCAGTCACTTCTTTAAGGGGCATACCATAAGGAAATACTAACCTTTTATCGGGGTATTCTTCCAACCCATCAATGTTTTCCCATGCTAGAGATATAACCCCATCAATAGCGTCCCACACTGAAAATTGTTCATTATCTTGAATAACAATTAAATTATTATCCATTTTGACTTTACCAACTTGCTTCACCAAATCTTCATTAGGTGGCTTTGGGTTACCAGATGCGGGATATGAATCCCATCCTTCACCGTCTATATTATCAAGTGTATCACTAAATATAAATTCGTAGAAGAATTGTTCTTCATAATCAAATCCAATCTCATGTACATATATTAAATATAAATTATTCATGTTAGACTTCAAATATTTCTGGCTTATCACCAGCTTCAAATACTATAGTATCATAATTTTGCATATGACCAAATTTTGATACAAGAGTGTAATATTGTTTTCCATCTTCCAAAATATCAGTTTCATAAACATAAACATCTGGTTCATCTGGATTTTCATAACCACCACTATCTACCATTTCACCATTATTTACAAAGTTAGTTACAAACCTATGTTCATTTCTATCAAATTTGATTGTAATCGAATTTCCATCTTCTGAAAACCCAGAATCTTTAATATAATTTATATCATTATTAGCCTCAGCCTTTGGTTTTGGGTCAGGAAGTTGTTCAGGGATAATTCTATATGGTTTATTCCTTCTTGGTTGTTTTTCTGGTTTAACCTGTGGTTTAACCTGTGGCTTAACTAGAGGTTCTACAGTTCCAAATGTTTCTTTAACCATTTTTCGTATATTTTCTTTATCTACAATCTTACTACTTTTTTTTGAATTTTCCAAGTTTAAATACTTATTTTCTTCCATCCCTTCATCTTCAACATCTAAAAATTCATTTTGAAATACCGTTTTACCATTACCATTAGGATTATGTTCAGTTATTTCTTTAACATCAGCTAAAGTTACATTTATCATTTCTTTATTCTTTGGTAATTGAACAACTATATCGTCACCATCAATTTTTTTAACAATACCTCTTTGTTTCCTATTAGCAATATAAACTGTTTTGTTTAATAAGTCGTCATTGCTTTTTTTTTCTAAAACGCTCTCTTCCATGTCTATATTACTTAAGTCCATAGTTCCGTCATTAGCTCCCTCACCAGCTCCATCACCAGCTCCCTCACCAGCTCCATCACCCAAATCCATATCCGCTTCTTCTGGCTCGTCATTTTTCTTACCAGTTCCGTCAGTTGTTGATGATTTTACTTTTTGAATTATATCAGATTGGTCTTGTTGGTCCATTTCACCAGAATTGGTTGCTGACAATACAGAGTTGATTGCGAATTTTTCCAAATCATAATCTGGTACACCTAAACTATCGGTGTACTTTCTTAAGCTTTGCCCTAATTTACCTGATAATTGTTGAATGTATGTTTCTGGATTGTTTTCTTCATCAGCCTCAACACCAGCATCGAAAGGTTCTTCATCAAATGGTTTATCACTTGCGGCTGGCTGTCCACCGAAATCTTCACCACCACCACCGTTGAAAGGTTCTTCATCAAAACCTTCATCACCAGAAATAGGAGAACCCATTTCCTGAGCTTGAGGTTCGGGAGATGGGTTATCTAATTTAAGTTTGAATTTTGTTTCAGTTACACTTTTTTTTTTGAACTGTTTTCTCCTTCTCTAATTTTACTAATAGCTGTGGTAATACTAAGTTTTTGGTCTTCAGTTAATGTTTCACCTCTTAATTCACGGATAATATTGTCTATTGCGATTTCACTTTCAGTTAATTCTACTTCGTTTTCTTCAGTTACTTCTTCGTTTTCTTCTACAACTGGTGGAGTATCTACATCTGGATTTCCTTCTTCACCTTCATCACCAATGATTTCTTTTTCATGGCCATCATTTTTTCCCATTTCTTTAACGGTACCTAATGTTTTATCTGGTTGACTTGGTTTTGGATTTTCTGGGTAAGAATCAAATTGTTCTGCTAATAAATTATCGTTTTTTAATACGTTGATAGCTTCAGTTTTACCTAATGCTTCATTAAGACTTAAAAATTTAAGGTTTAATTGTTTAGTAGCTTGAGAATAACTATTATAAACTTTTTCAGTTTTGTTTTTCAAACCACCAATATACATGAAATCTTCAGCAACTAAATTTTGTTTTTTATTAGTTATTTTAATAAAATATTTATGATTTTCTCTAACGATACCATAAACTTTACCATCTGGACCCATTTTAGTTAGTTCAACAACTGATGTTTTTGTGTTTTCATGAATAGGACTTACTCCCATCAATGAACGCATTCTGCTAACTTGGTCATTACCTTTTAAACCAACTGGTTTAATATTATTATTATTATTTTTCATTTAACTATTAATTTATTTATCCGTTTATCACCGTAGGTGTATTTACTTTTTTATATCCCAATACATATACATTAGCTGTACTAGAAATAGATTGTACAAGAATCTTAATAGTGTGACCAGCAGCCATAGCTACAGTCGTACCATTAATTATTGGACTTGCAAGTGCCCCAGCATATACCTCTGTATATGTGTAGCCACTCAAGTCTGCTAACGCAGACGCATGAATAACATTATTCATTATATTCATATTGTATCTTTTATTATATAAATATAGTAAAAATTACAAAAAAACTTGTTTTTATATGATTTTAGAAACATAATTTAACCTTTGTAGGTTTAATTACCAATTTTATTTCTACTAAATCATCTTTTGCATAATCCAATGGGCCAAAATCAAATAGTTCAACTAACCCTTTTATTTTCCATTTTTCAATAACAACCCCACATGGGTCTAATAATTCTAAATCATATTTAATCTTATTTTTAGCCGAAGTTAACCCAGCTATCCTAGCGGCAGTCATTAAAACTTTAGCTGTTGAATTGGCTAAAATTGGGTCACGTAAATAAATTTCAATATTAGACCAACCACCCTTAATACCCCAACTATTAGCATTATTAATTTCTTTAGTTGATTCAGTAGCTTCCCATTTAGGTCTAGACGTTTTAGAAAGTACCCAACTAGGTATATCTTTATAATCACCTTTAAATCTAATTAACCATCTATTGGTTAATTTCACCTCGTAAGGTACTGGCATTTTTAATAGTAATTCGCTCATAAAACATTTATTTAATAATAAATATGCTATGAGCGAATTTTTTATTAATAAACTAAAATAACACTAGATGGTTTTATAATCAACTTAATTTCACTTAATTTTGGTTTAGCGAAATCCAATTTACCAAAATCAGCTTCAATAATTCCACCCTTAATATCCCACTCTTCAATAGCAACCCCAGTTGGGTCAAGCATTTGTAATTTATAATGAATAATCGGTATTTTAGAGATTCGGTTATTCAATTGCCAACTAGCTCTAAACCCTTCAACTATAGCATTAGTTGTTGATTGACAAATTGAATCATAAAATACTATTTTTATATTAGACCATGAACCATTTATTAATTTTGGTCGGTGAGTTTTTTTAACTGCCCATGGTGGTATATTTTCAAAATTTCCTTCAAAGTTTAAAACCCATCTATTATTTCGTTTAGGTTCAAAACGAGTAACTGGTATCCCATTATTAGTTATATTGGTTATGGCTTTATACTTACCAGATAATGTATATATTTCCTCAGTTTCAGTTGTTATAACATCCTTACCATCATTTATTTCTGAATTTTTCATAAAACTTTATTTAATAATAAATATAGAATAAGTGATTTTTTAATTTGATAAGGGTGCTTTAATTGGTGGGTGTGATTTATAATTTTCTAATATAAAATCACTAACTTCATAAAAAGCTTCGTCACCTTCTTCAGGTAATAATTTAGGCTTAATCATACCATTATCGGTATAAGCCTTTATTTTTAATGTCGGCAATTCAAATGGCACCCTATCATGTAAAGGTAAGTCTATTTCAGCCAATCTCTTTTTAGCCGCTCTTTCAATATCTCTTTCTGTAGCCGCCCTTTCATACTCTTGCTTTGCTATAGCATCTTGCTTCAATTTTTTGGCGATAATAAATGTTTCAAATGATTCTTCATCAAATTCTCTAAGTAACGCATTTAACTGTTTATCACTTATTTCAGAACCCATTTGTTGTGTAGCTTGTTTAATATGATTTAAATATAAATGTGTATCACCAAGATTACCAATTAACTCATCAGGAACCATATTAACTTCTTTTGCAATTATTTCTAATAATAACCCATAAGAAGCTATGTTGAATGGTAAACCTAAAAATGTGTCTACTGAACGTTGATTCCACATTAGTGAGATTGCTCTGGCTGGGATGTTAAATGCTTTACAGTCTTGAAGTGTTTCTCTTTCAAATTCCTTGTCGCTAAAACAATCTTCTCTTTTATGATTTCCATCTATTTTTTTATATAGTAAATCATTTCTTTCATCTAAACTCAACTCTCTTGTATAAACTTGGAATGCATAATGACAAGGTGGAAGAACCATGTGTGGTATATATGTTGGATTCCACGCAGTAACCATTAAACGTCTTGAATCTGGATTAGTTTTAAGTTGTTCTATTAAGTTTTTAATTTGGTCAATACCACTAGTATCTTCATCCCAATCTCTCCATTGTTTGCCGTATATTGGGCCCATTTCTCCCCACTTATCTGAAAACTCATTATCGGTTTTAATATTGTAAATAAACCCTTCTTTATCAAATATATCACCACCATTCGCATAGTGTTCACTCATTTTATTCAAATAATTCTTGTAACAATCCCCATTCCAAATATTACATCCACGGTCTAGTAACCATTTGATGTTCGTTTCACCATTTAAAAACCATAATAATTCCGTTGCTATTGTTTTAAATGGCATTTTCTTGGTGGTTAATAAAGGAAACCCTTCTGACATATTATGTCTTATTTGTCTACCGAATACAGATTTGGTTCCCCCATTTCTAGTAACTTTCTCAGTCCCATTATCAATAATATCTTGAAGTAAGATTATATATTGTTCGTCTAGTTTATTCATATTTTAAGTTTGCTTCGTATACATCTTTAATTGCCTTAACCCCATTTTCATTTAATTTTGCTGAACCAATCCCAGCAAAGTTTTCTTTTAGTTTTGGGATTCCACCCAATTCAGAAAATTTATCTATATTATAATCATACCAATACCATTTACAAAGTTCTTGGTCATAAAAATAAATAAGTTTTTTATTATCTATACCCATTTGAACTGACCACCCAGTACCACCTTTAACTCGAACATGAGAATCATCTTCAAATGCACTTACAGCCATAATTGCGTCAGCGTTTTTAACTTGAAACCAGTTTCTTGACACCAAATTTCTTACATAAAAAGATTCTTTTATAGTGAAATTACGTTGTAATGTTTTTTCAGCAATCATCACATGTTCCCACCCTTCTTTTAATTCGGCTGTACTTAATTTTTTTTGGTTATAAGAATATTGAATATGGTTATGAAATGAATATGAAATACTTTCCACTCCATATTTCAACCCTTCGGTTTCCCAAGTCATATCGGCACCAATGCAACCTCCACTATGATTAATGTAATTATTCTTCTTCATCATTAGTTGGGAAATCAATAGAGATACCCCAATATTTTGTATCATTAACCAACTTATTCGCAAATTTTGTCATAATCGCTTTTGTTGGGACATACCCATAACTTGTTAAATCGGTTGGTTCTTCTATGGTGATTGTCCATGGAACCGTAATTGGTCCTGTTGGTAATGGTTCTAATCTAACTCGTTTTCCTGTATTTAAACAGTTATATTTAGCCGTTTCAACCAACGCACCAGTTTTAATATCAATCAACCTTTCCAATTTTTGTGGGGTTGGTAAATAATCTACTGGTGTACAAACACTACAAAATCTATCACTATACCAATCCAATGGGATTCGTTCATCAGCCATAATTGCCGTTCTACCACCTAATATAATAACATTCAAGGGAAAGTCAATAATTTCTCTTTTTAATAACTCTTCTAAATTTTCGTGATTAAAATTGATTATCTTGTAATAATTATCAGTGCCTACTTCGACCATTGAAAAACAATTGCCGTTTTCCATAGGGAATTTATCACTAAAATAAGCAACTAACGTAACTGTTCCAACTCTATCACACTTAATTTCTTTGCAATCTTCTAATTTATCCATTTCTTAATTTTTTATTTTCCTCAATAAATGATTTTGCATCAGCAAATTCGTCACTAATAAAACAATCTTCTAAATGAGTATATATTTCTCTCATTAATTCATGGTCTTTAATACCTAAATCATTATTTTCACATGATTTAACTAATAACGTTACACCACCAATAAGAGTATGAACCATTTGCCTAACATTTAATTCTTTTTGACTCTTTGGGGTTAATACATTAACAATGGATTTACCAGTTTCATCAGTTATAACTTCAACACTCACCGCAATGCTATTATGTTCTTCATTATACCCCATCTTCAAGACCTATATTTCTCCAGTGTTCAACAATATCATCAGGTGCCATTAATAAATCACACCTACCTATAATATCAGTTAACCCTAATTCTTCGTCTTCCATTAATTCTTTTCGTAATTCATCAGCTGCCGCATCATCAGGTTCCTCCCAATAACCAACAAAATGAAGGATTTCAAGGTTATCATCTTCATCAACACTTTCAGGGTCTACTACAATAATACCATGAGTTATAGTACTTAACTTATGGTCTTCAGGCCATTCTTCTTCCTCTTTAGTTTTCTCTACTAATTTGTTTAACTCTTCCCTTTGACGTTTTTCTGCCAATCTTTTTTTAGCTTCATCCATGCGCTTTTTCTCATATTCTAGCATTGCAGCCTCAGCTTTACCTTTTTTCCAATTTTCGTTACTCATAATTCTTCTAAATTTTTAATTCTGTTTTCATAACCAATAATCATATTTTCATAATGGTTAATATATTCAGTATCATAATTCTCATCCAATTTTTTAATATACTCTTTAAGTTCTTCTATAGTCAACGTCATATCCAAAATATGTGAAATTTTAGTCAATTCAAACATAGATTTATCCAAATCATCCCAAGGTTTCATTATTTTTTTAATTAAATAAAATAACCCTATAAATAACCCTATAACACCACAAATAATTAAACTATTCATTTTTATCTTTAATTAATTTTTTAAGTTCTTCAACCATTAGTTCATCTCTTAAATCTACCATTCCTTTATAAGCACCTTCACCATGTTCTTTATCAAATTGAATTTCTATTTCTTTAGTTAAAAGTTCACCAAGAAATACTTCAGCATCAATTTCGCCATTAAAAGTAATGTTATTTTTTTCGGTGTAGTCTAGAAATTCTTCAGTAGATTCAAAAAAAAGTTCACCCAAAATACCATCTTCTGGGTGAACTTCTGTTAAATAATGAAGTTTTTCATCTTTTAAATATTGGTAATACCAACCGTCCATAATATTAGTTTAATTTTTCAAAATATGAAGTCAATTGGTCATTAATGTTTTTAGCCAATACCAAATCAAAACCAGTCTTACTTCCAAGATTACGCATATCAGTTTTAATATCTTCTTGAAAAGTTCTTAAATTACCTTCTTTGATTTCATTGATTTTCTTTGTCAATTCATTAACATCAATATCACTAAGTTTTTCATACGGATAGTTAGGTTTGATTGCAGAATTTAATAATTTACCTTGACTATCGGCCATTTCAAATCTTATATAATCAGTTGCTGGCACACCTGAGTACTTATATTTACCACCGTTCTTGAATGTGATAATTAGTTCTTTTTTTAATTGGTTGTATTCCGAAACCAATAAATTCGATGAGTTGTAATGACTAGTCACTACATCCCCTTTTACTTGTTTTTCAATTAACATATCTATTTGTTTTTTATTTAGTTATACAATTATACTACAAAAAAAATGAAAAAACAACTTGTTTATTAAAAAATTTTGCGTATCTTTGTATAGATTTGAAAGTAATTATTATATGGACATGACTTTAACAGCCAAAGAGCTGATGCAACAAGCAATTTATCAAGCTAGGGATTATGAGGATAGTAAATTTAGGCCAGAACACATTCTGTTAGCCATAATATTACACGAACATAACATAATTGTAAAAACATTGCGAAAATTACATTTTGATATTGATGCTTTATTTGAAGAGTTGAGTGTTCATTTAACAAATAACATTATAAACAATAGTAGAGCCTATATCAACAATACAGAAATATTACCAAGCAAAGAAACCAAATACCTTATCGAAAAAATGAAAAGGGAACGTGAAATGATGGGTGATGATAAAATAACTGAAATACACATCATGTTAGCTCTATTGACCACCAAATGTGCTGGACAAAAAATGTTGGTGAAACTTAACTTAAATTATAAAATTTTTAAAAACAAAATTATGGCAGAAACAAATGGCCCAGAAAATGCGGATAAAACGGATGATTTTGATAACATTCCTTTAAATCCTAAAAGAAAAATATTAAAAACAGATAATTCATCTAAAACTCCAGCGTTAGATGGTTTTTGCAGAGATATATCTAAAGCAGCGAGTGATGGTAAAATTGACCCAGTAGTTGGTCGAAGCGAAGAAATTAAAAGAGTAACTGCAATCTTATCTAGACGTAAGAAAAATAACCCAGTCCTAATTGGTGAACCAGGTGTTGGGAAAACGTCCATAATTGAAGGTTTAGCTATATTGATTAACTCTGGGGATGCACCAAGACCATTATTAGGTAAAAAGATATACGCATTAGATTTAGCTTCAATTGTAGCTGGAACAAAATATCGTGGACAATTTGAAGAGAGAATGAAAGTTATCCTTACAGAATTAAAAGATAACCCTGAAATAATATTATTTATCGATGAGTTACATACACTTGTAGGTGCTGGTAACGCATCAGGCTCATTGGATGCTTCAAACATATTCAAACCAGCGTTAGCGAGAGGTGAAATACAAGTAATTGGTGCCACAACATTAGACGAATTTAGAGAAAATATAGAAACTGATGGCGCACTTACAAGAAGATTCCAACAAGTTATTATTAAAGAACCTACATTGATAGAAACTCTTGATATTCTTGAGCAAATTAAAACAAATTACGAAAATTACCATAATGTAGAATACAGCGATTTAGTACTTGAAGTTATCGTTAAATTAGCTGATAGATATATTTCAGATAGAGCAATGCCAGATAAAGCCATAGATATTTTGGATGAAGCTGGTGCATCAACTAATATTGACATTAAACTTCCAACCCAAATTAAAGAGTTGAAAACCAAAATCGTAGAGTTGAAAGAGCAAATGAAAGAAATAATCAACAAACAAGATTTCGAAGATGCGGCTACGTTAAGAGATAAACGTAAAGAATATGAAGTAAAGGTTGATGATTTAATGTATAAGTGGGAAGAAAAAAACAACAAAAAGAGAACTATAATTACTAAAGATATGGTTGAAAGTGTGGTGTCTACTATGACAGGAATCCCATTAACCAAATTAACGGTCACTGAAAACAATACTCTTAAAAATCTTGAAAAGGATTTAAAAGTTAGTGTTATCGGACAAGATAAGGTAGTTAAGCAAGTCTCTAAAGCCATTAGAAGAAGTAGATTAGGTATTAGAAGTAAACATAAACCAATTGGTTCGTTTATCTTTTTAGGTCCAACTGGCGTTGGTAAAACATACCTAGCTAAAGTATTGGCTGAACACGTATTCGGTGATACTGATTCATTGATTAGAGTTGATATGTCTGAATACATGGAAAAGCACGCAATGTCTAAATTAATTGGGGCACCACCAGGTTATGTTGGTTATGGTGAAGGTGGAAAATTAACTGAAGCGGTAAGACATAAACCTTATTCTGTAATTCTTTTTGATGAAATCGAAAAAGCACACGATGATATATTCAATTTGTTGTTACAATTATTAGATGAAGGTCATTTAACTGATAGTAATGATAGGAAAGTAGATTTTAAAAATACTCTTATTATTATGACATCTAACATCGGTGTTAAAGAATTATCTCAATTCGGTACTGGAATCGGTTATGGGACAAGAAATACAATAATTGATGAAGCGAATAGGGCCGAAGATATTATCAAAAAAGCTTTAAAAGATAAATTTAAACCAGAATTTTTAAATAGGATTGATGAAACGATTATCTTTAATTCATTAAGTCAAGATGATATAAACATTATAATTAAAAATGAAATAAATGAAGTTAAAGAGCGTATATCTGAATTAAATTATAAATTATTGGTTAATAAAACGGCCATGGATTATATAGCAACAGAAGGATATCATAAAGAGTATGGTGCTAGACCTCTTAAGAGAGCTATTCAAAAATATGTTGAAGACCCTATAACTGATGCTATTATGGATGGTAAATTGAAAGAAGGTTGGACGATAACCCTTTCTTACACTAAAAAAAATGGTATCATCACTAAAATACTAAAAAAATAATAAATCTAGAAAAAACTCTCACAAATGAGAGTTTTTTTTATATTTATTAACATGAGCACTCTATCAAAAACACAATTAATTTTAATCGAAGATTTAAGGGATGACCTTGAATCCTACAAAGAAGACCTTAACATTCAAGTTAAGACTCATACAATTTATATGATTGTTGGTGTAGTTATGGCGGTAATAATGGGTGGGATTCTTTTATTTAAACCCGATTTAATCACTAAATTAGAGGCAATTTCAGAATCTATGGATACAGTAGCTGGATTTATTGGTGAAGCCTTGCCCGTAGCATTTATATCAAAATCATTGAATAGTTCCAAAATACAAAAAAGGAAATTAAAAGGATTGAGAGTTTTTGATAAAACAATAACCAGAATGGAACATGGTATTATACCTAATTCCGAATCAGATATAATTGCGGTTGAAGGTGATTTAGCCGTATATATTAGCACTTAAGATTATGAGCGATATTAAAGATTTAATTAGAGAAACAAATAAGACTGCCAGAAGAGGTAGGTTGATAAATAATATATTATGGGGAGTGGTTACTTGCTTGGTTTTAGTTGCGTTTTATGCATCATTTTTGGCAATAGATGCCAAGAAAGAAGCTGTTGCTGAAAGAGACGCAAAAGAAATTTTATTAACCCAAAAAGAAGAATTATTAATTGTTGCTGACAGTCTTACAAGACAAGCTGAAGAATTGGTTGCAGAATTAGAAATTTCTGAAGGCAACCTTCAAGTAGAAAAAGATAAATTAGAGTTAATTAAAGTAAAATATGATTCATTAAGGGAAATCACAATTAATAAAAAAGATGACCTTTGGGAATATGCAGTACAAACAAATACTTTAGAATCATACACTGATTATGTTAAAATAAAGGGTATTAATGAAGATGTTGTCAGTAGAATTAAAGCATTATTAAGAAAAACTGGGTACATGCAAATTCAAGAATCTAATGGAACTATATTAATAGAACCAATTAATAGAGAATATGGGTTATGGACAACCAAATCAACACGTAGTATTAGACGTGGCGTTATTGGTATAAGTACAAATTCAAATCGTAATGGTGACGCTATTCTAAAAGAACAACCATTTGTAATTTTAGAAGATAGCTTATGGAGCGGAAAAACTCGTTGGGCTAAAATAGCATATTAAAATAATGAATAAAAGTTTTACAAATATCAATGAAAGTTCTGATATTTGGTACCATGGAACACCAGATGTTAGAGAATTAAGAAAAGAAGGTGGTTTTACTTCTAGAACCACCACATTGGATTATATCAAAGACCTTGAAGGTTACCACCAGCTTCAAGAAAAAATGAAAGAAGCTAGAGCTGAAGGTGATGAAAACGCATATTTTAAATACATAGATATGGTCCCAAAAACTAGAGATGTTTTTAAAATGAGAAGCCCAGTATTCTTTACTAATAACCATACCGTTGCTAAAACATATGCCAACCCATCAAGAGCTTTCGATAACCAAAATTCAATTGAAGATGTGTTAAAGGCCCAAATAAGAAGTAATAACGGTGTTACGATAAATGCAACAGGTGATAGATTTAGATTTATAGATACTAGCAAGGTTAAACGAGGGTTTTTGAATGCTGGTGTTAATGAAAAAGAATTTGATTTGGTCTTAAGTAGATTTAATTACTATTTATCTAATAAAACGGGTATAAAAACCGATATGATAGCAGCGTTAGCTGAATGGTTCACATTCGATTATGTTGATGTAAACGGTGTTTTAGACTCACATGAAGGCGGCTCAATTAAATCAACTGTAAGGATGGTTTTGGACCCAACAGACATTAATATTATAAGTAAATGAATGAAGATAAAATAAAAGGTGGCTTAGCTGATGGTAAATCAGTTTCAGATTTGGCTAAAAAACATGGAATATCTACATCTCAAGTAGAGAAACAATTGGACAAAGGTAAAGAAGTTGAAATGGAACATGTTGACGATGAAGATACTGCAAAAGAAATAGCAATGGACCATGTTTATGAAGACCCAAAATATTATGATGAGTTGGCAAAAATGGAAAAGAGAAGGAAAAAAGAAATGGGTGAAAACCACATAATCATCAAAAAATTACTTAGAGAAGAAATCGATTTGTCTGTTACTGATGAATCCCCAGATACTACAACTATTTTAGTGGAATACAATGGCCGTAATGCTGGTGTTATTATGGTTACTAAAGCAAACGCAGAAAAAACACTAGAAGTTGTAGGAATTAAATTTAAAAAAGACTACGAAACACTCTTCATTATTAATGAAGCCATTAAATCATTATGGGGAATGTTTAAAGAAATAAATGCAATCATTGTGGCCCCAAAACCAGAAGGCATTGAAATGTGGAATAAACTAGGATTCTCCAGAATTTCACCTAATTACCTTATCTCAAATAGAGGTCATTAAAAAATATTTACAAAAAAACTTGTTTATTTAAAATTTTTTTAGTTACATTGCATAAAAGATTACAATGACTGAAAAAACTAAAGGTTACATTAGACATTACGATAGGGATATGTGTGAAGATTGTGTTTTTTATGATTCCAATTTCAATTCAGCCCCACACCAAAAATGGAGAACTTTGTGTACATTTTTAGACGAACCTTTTGATGTCTATCAATATGATTATTGCGATGAATTTAAAAAATATGAACCATGAAAAATTTACCAGAAGGTATGATACCCAACAGAGACAATGGGGTTTATTTTGATACCGAAAGAATGCAATTCTATATCGTTCACTGGGAAGATGGTGGAAACAATGATATTGCAACTAGACATTATATTAATATTAATACAGTAAAATAACATGACAAAAAACAGTCTTGACGTTACAATGGATTGGATTCGTAGTATGAAAGCCAATAAAATCCAGCATAAGATTAAGTTAACCGAATATAAAAACGGTAAAGAAATAAAAAATGAAGACTAAGCCCGTTTTATTAGAAAAGCCTAATTTAGAGGACTTGATTAAAAGTCTACAGGCTTATATTGATTTTTACGAAACATACCCGACAGAAGGTCATGAAGACCTTCAATCGGATTATGAATACCCAATATTAGCGAATTGTGTTAATGCTTTTTTTGGTGATGATGTTTATGATTATATAAACCAACAAACAAATGAATATGATAAAATAAATTATCCTCATATTAAAAACGAATAAATATTTTAAATAATGGATTTTGGACGAAGAAGTGAAAGAACTAAAAAAATCATTAGTTGTTTTGGTAAAATGACTAACGTAAGCACTGCAAGGGTTATGGGAGTTTCAAAAGCGTGGGTAACAAAGGTATGGCAAAGAGCTGGATTGGATTACGAAATTGATGAAATGTTTAAAAATGGGTATATCTAATGATACTATATCTTAGAAACGATAATAATAGAAGTATTTTTTCTATTGACGTGTGGGTTAAAACAGAAGATAAACATTCTTTTGTTGAAGTATCGGCAAATGTGAATATCACAAATTATTCAAATCTATTGCTTGAAAATTTACATAGAAAAAATAAGGTAATCGAAGATTTTGATAATTTGAGTGAACTTAGAGGTTGGTTATGGGAACGTTATTTTATAGTAGATAAAAATGATGGTACCCAAATAGATGATGTGATAAAAAAGCTTAAAATTATTTTAACTAAAGTGGCCAAAGATTATAAATTAAATTTAATAACAGATTAACAAATGGGGAGAACAATAGAAATTGAATGTACAGCCGATGTATACATTGACGAATATGCGGATAAAATTAGTGATGAAGCACTTTTTAGTGAAGTCATATCAAGATTAGACCAACAAAAATCTGGTAAATATAGAATGAAATTTTTTGAAATAATGGGGGACTTTGAGGATGATACTCTGATAGATTTAATTTCATCAGCTAAAAATTTGAGTATTGTACAAGCCGATAAATTAAAAAAATTTATAAATAATATATAATGAAAAAATATGAAGACATTATTATCGAACTAAACTATAACCTACCAGACAGTTGGGACTATGGATACTTTTGCTATGAAACAGCTGGTTATTATGAATGTATAAAATTTGGTCATGAAATCTTATGGGATAGTGAAAATTATAATCATCGTGAACAAGATGATTTATTGTTATTTGTTAAACAACAATTTAATTCATACGTCAATAAGATTAAAAAAGTTATGTTCATAACACCATTAACCGATAATGAAAATGCTTACGATGTAATATCTTCTATTATTGATGATATACAAGATAGAAAAGGTTTAGGTAATGAATGGGAACAAATTGATAGTGATACCCAAGACGAAATAATTAAAACTTGGGTAAATATATTAGAAAGAAATATATAATGGGAACATAAGTAATTACAAGAAGAGATGTTACTTTTTATGAAGTAACAAAGAATACAACAAAGAGTTCAGATGATTCTTTAAAAACCAAATTTAGAACCTTACCTGAGGCTAGAGACTTTGGTAGAAATTTACTTAAATCAGGAAACTTTAAAGCATTAAACAATTCAAACGGTGTCATTTTACCGTTATAATTAATTTCTTTTGGGATAAGGTTTAATCAGATGTTCGATTTGTCGCTTTAAGAATTTTTTATTCTTTTTGCTACCTAAGAAATAAAAGTATCTATGCTTATTATACTGCGGTACGAATTCAGCATCTGGATAAATCTTTAATATATCTTCCTTTTTCTGGGAACCAATCTTATTACGAATAGCTCTGGCCCCATATATCTTACCGTTGATTCTAACACCAAATCTATCTTTAGGATTTTTATTCTTTATCTTCGGGTTGCTCTCACGCATGCTCCCAATGTAAGTAAAATTACAAGCTTGATAAATGGTGCCGATTTCACCAGCTGCTTGGTCAATAGTAGCCGTAATCACGTCATACTCAATAGGAAGCTGTTTAATACTCTCCATTATCAATTTACTACCAGAATGCGGATGTGCCCAATGAACACAAACACCCCTACTTAAAAGAAGCATACGACCCGTATAATGGTATTTGTCCCAGTGACCTAAATTTTCTATATAATCTTTACCAAAAACAGTTACACCAGCACACACACCATCGTAGAAGATACCAAAATGATATAAGCTGAATGCTGGCATACAACCTAACCATTCATACTCTTCAACTATCTTTTTTGCCAATGCTCTATCTATGGGTTTAACAACAGCATTTGAAATGTCCCTATTGATAGTTTCCCAAATAGGTGTTTCACCTGATTGTTGTTCTTCAAGTTCTTTTTGTTCTCTAATTTTTCTTTGGTAAGCTTTCCCTACTGGTAGAATAATTCTGTCTTTCATGGACAGAATATAAGGAAAATTGAGGAATAAGTAAACAAAAGAAGACGCTATTTAAACGTCTTCTTTGTTTTATAATAAATCATAATTAACCAAAACTTGATTAACTCTGCTTGCTGGTATTTTATCACCGTAAGCAACCATTAAATCTTCAAGTTCGTAATAAGCATCTGGCACTATCTCTTTAGCTTTTTTTGCCATCGACATAACTTTCTTCATGCTATAAACCTGAACTTCGTTAATTATCTTTTTTTTTTAACGATGCTGTTGATTTTAGCCCCTTTAGCTTGTAGTTTCCTTAATTGGGATTCAGTTACCGTCATTTTTTTAACTTTAGTAACCTTTTTAGCTGGAACTAAATTTCTTTCAATAATAGTTTGCTCAACAATATCATTTATCAAATCAACTAATCTTTCTTCATTGATTTTTACTATTTTAGATTTTTTATCTGCCATTACATTTGTATTTTAATATAAATATACCGAAAACAAACAAAAAAACTAAATTTTATAACTTATTTAGGTGGTTTTGGTAAAGGTTGCCAATGAGTAACCTTATCCATCAAGATATTATCAGTGCCAAACACTGTAAAATCTATTTCTTCACCATCAGTATGTTTCCAAGCAATAGCCATAAGCCCATTATTTGCACAATATATCAATACGGGCTTATACCACACTGGAGACTCTTCATCTATATTAATCCATTCCATAATTAAAATAATTAACCACCATTACACAGCTTGTCAGCTCCACTTGAGGCGGCATACGCTTCGGGTTTTACCTTATATGTGAAATTCATACCTTTACAGAAACCAACAACCTCGGTGAAGGCAATGTTAGATGCCCACATTGGGTTAGGATTAACATCAGCGTGAATCTCCATATCAATATCGTACAACTCAATCAATGGTAATATGTGAAAACATGTGTTGATTGACATTTGCACTTCTTTGAGCATTCTTTCTCTAATTGTTGGTCTAATTTTTTCATGGAATATTCCAGAAATAACTTTGGCACCTAAACCTTTGTATTCCATTTTACCGTAATACATACCTAAAGGCTCTCTCATCTCAATGATAATAGCAGTTGCATATTGGAAACCTTTACCTCTCTTTTGAGAGTCGGTTCCAACGCAAATTTTAAGGTGTCTCCCTAACTCATGTTGTTGTTCAACTATCTTTTCCAAGTAGTCGATTAATGGTTCGTTAATCATTCCATGATTAACCCTCTTCCATTTAATGTCTTTTACTTCCATTTTTATATTTTTATTAATTTAACAAATCAAACAAAAATATAAAGAGGGTAATATTTTTATCTGTTTAATAATCCTTTAAACTCGTTTAAGTTTACATTCGGTAACCATTCTTTTAGTTGGTCAAGTATCTCATTATTGAGACAATCTTTACCATAAGAAAAATATTCCAAATGACCGCCATTAGACGAATCTAATTCTTTTATGGTTTCTGGTATCTTTTTTAAATAGTTACCAGAAACATTAATTACTACCAAATTTTTAAGTCTTCCAATGCTACTAGGTAGCTCTGTTAAACCATTGTTAGGTATTGATAGATTACCTAATTTATCCAATTCCCCAATATCTGGAGAAACCTTATCTATTTTACAGTTTCTAATTATTAAACTATACGCATTTTTAAATTTGCCAATTTTCTTCATCTCACCTAAATTCTCATCCAGTATCACAATTTCTTCAGTATCAGGTGGTAATACTTCAAAAACCAAATCGCTAAATCCAAATCGTTTTAAAGCTTTAACATAAACATTCTCATGATAATTCTTATGAGAATGTCTAGCAAAATCAATCAATAAATCATAAAAATAATTGCTCAACCCAACATTATCCCTTATCAATTCACCCATATCATCAATTTGTCTATCAGACTTATCCATGTATTGATTACTTTCAAAATTAAGTTGATATAACTCATTGGTCTTATCTGGATTTCCATCTTCCAACAAATACGTTTTAGGTATTACAATATACAAGTCAGAATACGTTTTCTTTGACGTTTTTCTTTTTGTATAACTTTCATACCCACCTTTACTTGTTGTACACCATCTAGTAAAGCTAAAAAATAATCTACTGGCCGAAAGTGTCTTAGGAATAAATACTAAAACTTTTCTATCTTCATACGGTATCTTACCTTTACCTAATTTAGCATACAATCTAATGTCCTTTGCTAATTTAGATACATTCTTCTCAATATAAGGGTCAACTGCATCAAATAAATGAGATAAATCCCTATACTGGTTAATATTAGACGGGTCACTAATCTCTTTGAATGCCTCATTGTTAGAGCATAGCTTTTTGAATTTTGGTTTATGCTTTTCAGCATGAAAAATTTCCAAATATTCTGCCGCTATTTCCAAATCTTCAGAAGCAAACCTAATAGCTTCACCACCCATACCTTCTTTTATAAACCTAACGAATGTTGTTAACATCCATTGTACATACTCCTTATGGTCTGTTGGGTCTGTTTGAACCATCTTTATAAAAACATCCTCATAAACCCTTACCTTATCAACAACAAGTTCATTGGTGTTTTTATACTTACGCTCATTCCATGTATGAACAGCATATAATATATTTTCACCAGTATCCATTAAATCAGAAATGCATCCATTAATTGTATTTAATTTCCCCCATTCCATATTAAGAGTATCAACTGACATCTCATTAAACTCGTCTTGGTCAAACACATCAAATTTCTTTGCCAAAAATTCAATTCTCTTTATAGGCGTTTTTTTAGTCACTTATCAATATCATCTTTATAATGCACAAAGATAATCAAAAAAAATGAGAAAAACAACCTTATAAGAACATTTTTGTTATATCACTGTCAATAAAATATTCTATGTGATTTAATAAGTAACCTAATGTAGGTTGGTTTTCTTTTCTAACCATGATGGATTGTAAAATTTCGTTGGGATTTTCACCAGGAATCAATCTTGATTCAAATTCATCATACAAATCATGATAGCCTAAATCAATGAACTCACCTAAAATCTCATTATAGGTTATCATTCTTTCAATCTCAATGCTGGTGTAAAATTTATTAAGGGAACTTTTTTTAAAAGCTTCGTGGATTCTGCCTGAGAACTTGTCCCCAAAAGCAGTAAGGTTTTTACTTCTTAGTTTCATAATTTACCTTTTTTATGTTACTAATAAATATAAATCTTAAACCCCAAACTACCCCAAATTCGATTAAATTTGCCATAAAAAAAACCTATCATTTTTGTTGGTATGATAGGCTATTGCTTA
>Ga0307379_10000818_pt1 | contig 50657 bp, 39 predicted proteins | sample UN2MG_FD_202237 | JGI IMG/M metagenome (GOLD analysis project Ga0307379, IMG submission 202237) | Soil microbial communities from Risofladan, Vaasa, Finland - UN-2 | ecosystem: Environmental > Terrestrial > Soil > Coastal area > Acid sulfate soil | place: Finland: Risofladan, Vaasa | collected... | reverse complement strand
CACAACGGTGAGTCCTTCGAGTTTCACGAGATCGTCGAACTCCAAGAGTCCTCGAGTATCTTGTGCACGGACGCTCACGGGGACCTTCAGGGCAACATCTGGATGGTTATCTGGGGCGGTCAAGATAGGTGCAAGCTGTGTAGATACGATCTTGACGCTCGCGAGATGACCGTTTACGGCCTCGGCACGCCGGGCCTTGGTAATAACCCCGTAGAAGCCATAACGTCCGATCCAATGGGGAACGTCTGGCTGTCAGTGCGCGGCTCTGGCGTGGCGATGTTCGACGGCACCGGATTCATCGCGTTTCCGGCAGATATCTGGGCCGACTCGATCGCCGTGGGTTTCGACAACACCATCTTCTGTGGCACAAGGGAGTCAGGCATCCAGGTTCTCAAGGATGGGATGTGGTTGGACTATCAGAACCCGAACCCGGAGGTCTCCTACGCGGACTACCAATTCATCCTCGGCCTTGTCGATGGAGGGGCGATCGCGTGCGCTGACAATGGCAAAAGCAGCCTGGGATATGAGTTGCTCGAAGGCGAAGTCTGGCAACGGGTCGGAGATGATGGCTCGTTGCCGATTAAGGTAACAGGCATGTTCGAGGGCAAGATGGGGCTCTGGGCATGGTCCTCGTCTCCCCGACCTGGAGCAGCATATCGCCAGACCGAGAGCGGTTGGCTCGACACTACCGAGGGATGCTCACTTGGCCAGTTCGGCAGCAACATCAAATGCGTGATGGAGGATGACGACGGCAATCCATATCTTCTGATGAGCCAAGGACGAGAACGAGGGCTGCTGAGCTTTCGGGGCGGGACTTGGGCAACAGTCGATGTGCCGCCGCCTACTGGGCTATTCGGGTATAATGGCTTGATGATCGATCATTCTGGCCGGATATTCCTCTGCGATACCGACAGCGGCATCGAGGTGCGCGATGCCCAGGGCAGCTGGACGCGGATAGACACGTCCAACCTGCTTCCGGCCGAACCCGAGAATTTCAGCCTCTCAGAGTTGGGCTTGCTTTACGTGCATGGGAGTGTCGAGGATACCGGCAGACACTACCTGACCATAGTCAATGTCCAGGACTTCACTGCGACCTCATATTGGCTTGAGGACATTGGTTTCCCGACTTACAAGATCGTCGGCGTCACGTTCGACCTAGAAGACAGGGCGTGGATACTAACTCAAACTGCCAACCTTGCGGCCAGGACCATAATATACAACCCCGGCACGGAGACATTTGCCGAAATCCCATGGGAAGCTGGGCTCATTCCTGACTGGGCTTTCCGGAACCTGGCTTTGCAGTACAGCTTGATGCTGGACAGGTCGATGTCAAGATATGGCGTCCTGTGGTGTGGCCACAACGGGCCCAAGAGGGTCAACCTTGCGCCTCGCACACAGATGCTCCTGGACAAAGATGCGTATTCGTCCGGTGAGGCGATGCGGGTCGAGGCCTGTTTTGCGAATCAGGCGGGTAGCGTGCCGATAGATTGGTTCGCCGCAATCGAGGACGAGCAGGGCAACCTGTTCTACTGGCCGAGCTACACGCAAGAGAAGACGCCGGCGTTTGCGGGTCTCCTGGTCCCGACCGACACGGCGTTCATCCTGCCGCTCGACGCGATCACGATACCGGACGGCATCGCGCCAGGCCACTACAAGTGGAAGACGGGCTTCACTCGCGCCGGCGATTCGACGTGGCTGGGCCTGGGCTTCACCGCCTCCGCCGAGTTTGATATTGTGGCAGGCAGAAAGGCTGTCCCCCAAGACTGCCCATATAGGTAGTCTGATTTTTCGGGCTCTCGGACAAGACTTGACTCGTGGCAGAGCCTCTTTCACAATTGGCGTAGTTGATCTCAATCCTGTGTTGGTAGCTAAGAACGTTTAATGGAGGTGCGAAGATTATGAAGCGTATGGCTTGTTTGCTAGTTGTTTTGAGTCTTGTTCTGTGCCTTTCGTCCGCATGGGCGGCCAAGAAAGAGATTTCGCTCGCGACGTTCTCGGAGATGACCACTAAAAAGCTGGGTCCCAAACCCCGCATCATGTCCGCGGCGTTTTTCCGGAACAAAGGCAACCAGCTCCTCATCTGTGGGGGAGGGCTCGAGACGCTGAACCCTCAGGGCGATCTGTGGGCGCTTGACCTCAAGACGAGGGAATGGTCAAAGATCAAGCCGGCGAACGGTGACCTGCAGAAGATAGCGATGGCGGCTGGCATATACGATGAGAAGCGAGACCGGTTGGTAGTTATTGTTCAGGAGATTTCGGGCAAGCTCGAGACGTTCTCGTATAGTTTTGCCGAGAACAAGTGGAACAGTGTGGCGCCGGTCGGGGACTTTCCTAAAGTGATGTTTAGAACGACGCCGATCTACGATCCGAAGGCCGATTCGATAGTCGTTTTCGGAGGGTCGGCTTGGGAGAACCCCGATAACACACATTATAGAACCGTGTATTACAAGGACTTGTATTCCCTGTCTCTAAAGGACCTGAAGTGGAAGAAGCTCGCTGCCACCGGCGAGTCGCCGCTGCCGCGCAGCGGGCAAGTGGAGATATATGATCCGAAAACGCACTCGCTTGTGATGTACGGCGGTATCGGGACGGACAAGACTGGCAAAGAGCTGGTGTTCAACGATGTGTGGGTGCTTGACCTGACGAAGCTCCAATGGAAGAAGGTAGAGGCTAAGGGTATAAAGATCGAGCCGCGATGTAGTCATTGTGGCGTTTACGACCCCGTGAAGCATCGGATGATCGTCTTCGGCGGAGGGGCGATGATGGACAAGCAATTCTCCGACCTTCTGGCCCTCGACCTTGACACATACACTTGGTCCCGAGTTCGGACGAAGCTGCCGGTCACGCTTCAGCTGTCGGGTGCGGCGGCGGCCTGGGATTCTAATGCAAATCGAATGCTTGTGTTTGGTGGTATCCAGCCGGGACGGATAATGATGAATGCTGTCTGGGAGATTGCCCAGAAGTAAGTTTTGCTTTTCTCGTTTCTCTGGGCGACGGGCGGCAGAAGGAGGCCGATCCGTAGGTTAAGGTCCGATCGGACCTGTTCGCACGATAATGATTGACGAGGTGGCCTTTTCCGGCAAGAAATGAAGGCTGGCCTGTGGCTCCCGGTCATTTTACTCGCCGTAGTTGCGAGCGTAGTCATTTATGGCGCCACGTTTCTCCCCTACGAGCGGGCCATGGCTCTTGTCTATGGGAAGACATGGTTCGCCGGGCTCTTTGTGGTGGTTGCGGCGGCGCTTGTGGGCGTTCTTGTCATCAGGCGGTCTCGTAGTCTGGGCCTGCTCTTGACCCATTTCGGGATTCTCGTCGTCATCGTGGGAGGCTTCCTAACATGGGGTTTCGCGGTCAATGGCACGCTCAGGATTGAGGAAGGAGAGACGAGAGGGCTATTTGAGCTCGATGACATGGTTTTCACAGCGAGCCGCGGCCTAGAGGAACGCTCGCTCTCTCTGAGCGCTTTTTTGGGACGTGAATCTCGGCGAACTGACCTGAATGCGCAGCTCGCGCTCGCCCACGACAACTTGCTCGTCTCGCTTGAAAGATACGTGCCTGATCCCGAGGATGTCCTGCCGGCAGTCCGTCAACTGGGTGAGGGATACAGCGAGCCGGCGATAGAGCTTTCGGTCTTCAATGGCGATACGGGCAACCATGTTACGATGTTTGCCAATTGCCCCGAGGAATCGCACGGCACGGCCGGTGGATTCAACTTCAAGTTCGTCTTCTTGCGTCAGAAGGACAAATACAAGGGATTCGTCTCGAAGCTCATGCAGCCGGCGACAACTGCAGGGGTCTCGCTGCCGACGCCCACGAGAGAGAGCCTGATCATCACCACCGCCTCAGGGCAACGGACTGTGAATCTCAAGCCTGGTCAGGCGAAAGTGGGCTTTCGGGAGGTCTTTGCCGACCAAATGGGCAGCCTCAAAATACTCCGATACGTTCCCGACTTTGTGATCGGCCAAAACATGCAGGCGAGCTCGAGGTCCGACAAACCCAACAACCCGGCGATACAGGTGGAGCTGAAGTATGGGAATCAGACGAGCACCTTATGGCTTTTTGGCAAGGTGTACGGCTTTCATGCGCCCTCGCTTCCCGCGGGGGTCTCGATTGAGTACAAGGTTGAGTCTGGAGAAGCGCTATCTCCGACGGGCAGCGACATCATTGTCGTGTCGGCGGCTGGTGAGCCGCTCCTGTTTCTTCGGGGCAAGACCCTTTTGGCGCGGGCCGATGTCGGCGACACGTTTGTCATCCCCGGAACCGGAGGCGTGCACGTTACGGTTGAGAACTTCTGGGGCAGCGCGTCAAGAAAATATCAGGTTGTGGAGGGCAAACCTTCGGGCGAGGTTACAACCCAGTGTGTTCGGGCAAGCGTTCGAGATGCCTCGGGCAACCTCTTGCATCGGGAATGGGCGCCGCTTGACAAGAAGATCGTCCTTGTAACGCCGGAGGGGGAGCTCGCGCTAAGCCTTGCGAAGCCCAAGAGGCCGCTGGGATTCGACGTCTCTCTTGAGAGATTCGAGGCGCGGACGTATCCGGGCAGCATGATGCCCTCGCAATACATCAGCACCGTAGTTGTTAGCCGGGCCGTGCTTGGTGAGAAGTTCACCTACACAGTTAGTCCCAACCATCCTCTTGTTTATGGGGACTACAAGCTCTACCAGTATGCCTACGACAAGGCGGATGATGGCAAGATGGTCTCGATACTGGGGGTCAGTCGGGACCCTGGCGTGCCAGCGTTTTACATTGGCTCGCTGTGCCTTTTAGTGGGCATGTTGCTTCATTTTTTGTCGGCCCGAAGGCGGAGGGGCGTGCGGCCATGATGAGGAGGCTGGCCTGCATTGGGGTTGTCGCGCTGTTCGCCCTTGCTGTGGCGCTTTGTATCGTCGGGTTTGGCTCAGGTGGTTCGGCGGAGCCTTCGCTTCGCAGCTTCGATGCCCAAGTTCATTCGGCGATATGTGGGCTCCAGCACCTGCCGGTTCAGGATGCTGGGAGGGTCAAGCCGCTGGCCTCGTTTGCCCGTGAGAGGTTGCAGGAGGTCTCAGGGAAGCGCTCTTGGTCTGGGCTTTCCCCGACTCTGACTGTTCTAAGCTGGGCGCTTTGCCCCAAGATGTGGTCAGAAAAACCCATAATCAAAGTTGAGGACGCCCTTGTGCCCGAGCTGTTTGCGCACAACGCGTCTGCCCGGGCAACCTACATCTCCAAAGCGCAGTTGCAGAGGAGCCTTCAAGCGCGGCCCGCCGAAGCCACGGGCGGTCCTTCCGACCGACAGAAGTCGCGAGCGTGGCAGAGGCAGCGAAGGAGGTTGATGCGGTTTGAGAGGCTTGCCTCGGATATGAGGCTTTTCGCTCGCTCTGGTTCTGAGGGCTGGGTATCGCTCAGTAACGAGGCCGGGCTGGAGGCAATCGCGGCGAAGGGTGTGCTTGAAGAGCTAGCGTCATCGCTTGAAGGGCTTGACGAGGTCCTGTTTGCGGACGCGGCGGCGAGAGTTGAAACTATTGCGTCATCTTGCGGCGCTGGCCTGTGGCCGCCACGGTGGCGGCTTGCTCTCGAGCTTTTCTATGACCGAATCAGGCCGCTTTGGGTGCTTGCTCTGCTATACATAGTGATCGCGGTAACATACATAATGGGCTACCTCGCAGGCAGCGAGAGACTGCCGCGCTGGAGCAGCGTCGCGATTATGCCCGTTGCCGCACTGCACATAGCTGCCATCGTCGCAAGGGCGGAAATCGCCAGAAAGGTGATGGCGAGCAACACCTACGAATACATATTGGTGATGACTGTGATCGCAGCAGTAGCGGCGATCGTGCTCAATCTTCGCTCAGGTGAGCCGGCCTACGGATTTTTGGGCAGCTTGCTCTGCGGAGTCGGGTTGGCAGCAACGCTCCTCTCGCCGGTCTCTGGGAAAATCACGCAGCTGCCGCCAGTTCTGAAGAGCGACTGGATGACCTACCACGTTGGCGCGGCCGTGCTGAGCTACGGCGTTTTGTATCTTGCATTCGGCATTTCGGTTGCTTTCCTGCTTCTCTCTGACAAGCGGCAGGCGGCGCTCCGAGCGAGGCTATTTACGAGCAATCTAGCGCTGATTAGGCTTGGCTTTTTTCTGTTAGCGCTTGGGATAATTACAGGCGCAATCTGGGCAGATAGGGCGTGGGGAAGGTATTGGGGTTGGGACCCCAAAGAGAGCTGGAGCCTCGTTACTTGGTGTATTTATGGAGTATTCTTGCACCTAAGGCTCTGCCTCCCCGCCAAGAGGCACCGTGCGGTGCTCGTGGTGGTTTCAATTGTAGGCTTCGTCGCGGTATTATTCACATTCATAGGTGTCAACTACATCCTAAGCGGCCTGCACAGCTACGCTTAAGAGAGGAACAGGAGCGAGTCATGCTTGAGTTTATCAATGCCTACTTCGAGCAGATAAAAAAGACGATAAGTAATATCTCGGGGGAGAAAATCCAGGAAGTCCTCAACATCATTTTCGAGGCGTACAAGAACGACAGGTGCCTGTTCGTCTTCGGGAACGGTGGAAGCGCGGCAACCGCCTCGCACATAGCCTGCGACGCGGCAAAGGGCACGGCGGCGCCTGGCAAGCGGCGTTTCAAGGCGATGTGCCTTTCCGACAACGCACCGCTGATAACAGCCTGGGCCAACGACACCGACTACCGCAACACGTTCGGGGAGCAGCTGAAGAACTTCGTGCAGCCGGGCGATGTGGCGTTGGGGCTGAGCTTCTCGGGAATGTCCCCGAACGTCATAAACGCTTTCAAGACCGCGAACGAGATGGGAGCGACTTCGATCCTGTTTTCAGGCAAGAGCGGCGGTGAGGCCAGGAAAGTTGCCACGGTGCACGTTCTTGTCCCGAGCGAGCACATGCAGCAGATAGAGGACATCCACGCCATGCTCAATCACATAATCTTCATGGTGCTTAAGGAACGCATCGCTGAGTATGACTCGGAGCGAGACGTGGAGGACGAGTAGCGCCCGCCCGTAGTTACGCGGCACAAGCGGCGGCTTGTGGGATAGGCTTTCGGCGAGGCTAACGGTGCTATGGTCTCGGCGGTCAGGGGGAACGTGCGGGCAGATGAGGTTGCTTAACGGCCAACCATTACCTATATTGCCGGCATCCTCAGAGCATCCGTAGGTCATTAAGGGAATCGGCGAGGGGTGCTGGATGATATTCGATGGAGAAGTTTGATGTTTAGGAAGGTTTTGTCAAGCTACGATCAGCACGAGATCGAGCCGAGGATACTGAAGTTCTGGGAAGCTGGCCGCATGTTCGAGCGCCTCGTGCAGAAGAACAAAGATGGCCCTAGATTCTCGTTCATTGATGGGCCGATAACGGCCAACAACAAGATGGGCGTTCACCATGCCTGGGGCCGGACCTACAAGGACATATTCGTTCGCTACAAGTCGATGCAGGGGGCTCACCAGCGCTATCAGAACGGCTTTGACTGTCAGGGGTTGTGGGTTGAGGTGGAGGTCGAGAAGGAGCTGGGCCTCAACTCCAAGAAGGATATCCGCGCCTACGGACTGGATAGATTCTCGACGAGGTGCAAGGAGCGTGTGAGGGAGTATGCCGCGGTGATCAGCGAGCAGTCGAGGCGTCTGGGGCAATGGATGGACTGGGAGAACAGCTATTACACGATGACGGATACGAACATCGAGTATATCTGGATGTTCCTGAAACGGTGCCACGAGAACGGGTGGCTCTATCGAGGCAAACACGTCATGCCGTGGTGCATTCGTTGCGGCACGTCGCTGTCTCAGCACGAGATGGTCGATTCGTATCGTGAGGTCAAGCATCCGTCGGTCTTTCTACAGCTGCCGATCGTTGGGCGCGAGAACGAGTTCTTCATGGTCTGGACAACTACGCCCTGGACGCTGGCCGCAAACACCGCGCTGGCCGTCAACCCAAAGCTTACTTATGCGAAGGCCAGACACGGGGGCAAGGTGGTATATCTATCGAAGGGCACCCTGGCGGCAGTTCTGGGGGACGGCGCTGAGGTGATGTCGGAGCACAAGGGCGAGGAGTTTGAGGGCTTTCGCTACAAAGGCCCATTCGATGAGCTCCCCGTCCAGCAGGCCATAGACCACAGGGTCATCTGCGACGAGATGGTCGGTGAGACCGAGGGCACTGGGATCGTCCACATAGCCCCGGGCTGCGGCGCGGAGGATTTCGAGGTCCACAAGAGGGAAGGTATCGGGATCGTCGATCCGGTCGATGAGGCGGGACGCTACCTCGATGGGTTCGGAGAGCTCACGGGCATGCGCGTGACCGAGGTGGCACCCATTGTTTACGAGTCGCTCAGAGAGAAGGGGTATCTTGTCAAAAAGGAGACGCTAGCGCACCGCTATCCTGTCTGCTGGCGCTGTGGCGACGAACTTATCTTCCGGCTCGTTGAGGAGTGGTTCATCAGGTGCGATGCTCTGCGCAAACCTCTGATTGAGGCGGCGCGGACGGTCAAGTGGATACCGGACTACATGGGCAAGCGGATGGAGGACTGGCTGAACAACATGCAGGATTGGTGCATCTCGAGGCGCCGGTTCTGGGGCTTGCCGTTGCCGTTCTACCATTGTTCGGACTGCGGGCATATAACGATAGTCGGCTCCAGGTCGGAGTTGGCTAGGCTCGCGGGGATGTCTAATGAGGAGCTCCCGGAGCTTCATCGACCTTGGATCGACGCGGTTCCGATTAAGTGCGAGAAATGTGGTGGGAAGGCGGTGCGGACGGAGGACGTCGGGGACTGTTGGATGGACGCGGGGATCGTGCCGTTCTCGACGCTGAAGTATAAGGAAGACCACGAGTATTGGGAGAGGTGGTTTCCCGCCGAGTTTGTCTGCGAGATGCGAGAGCAGATACGGCTTTGGTTCTACTCGATGCTGTTTATGAGCGTAACGCTCGAGGGCCGCTCGCCATATAAGAGCGTCCTGATCTACGAGAAGGTCTTTGATGAGCATGGCGAGCCGATGCACAAGACCCGTGGCAACGTGATCTGGTTCGACGAGGCGGTCGATAAGATGGGTGCGGACATCATGCGTTGGCTTTTCGCCTCGCAGAACACGGCCTACAACATCAGTTTTGGCTACGGACCGGGGAAGGAGATCAAACGTTCGTTGTTGACCTTTTGGAACGCCTACTCCTTTTTCATGACGTATGCCAGCCTCGACCAGCCGAACGTCGTCCTGACCGATGCGCCCACTTCCGGCCTTGCCGAGCTCGACCGATGGGTGCTTTCCCGGCTTCATACGGTTATACGCGAGGCGACCGAGGCTTATGAGCGCTACAATGTCATGTCGGTCGTCAAGCAAGTGGAGGCCTTCTTCGACGACCTGTCCAACTGGTACATCCGCCGCAACCGCAGACGCTTTTGGCGAGCGACCTCCGACACGGACAAGCAGGCGGCCTATCAGACGCTCTATACAGTCCTGGTCGAGGTAACCAAGCTCATCGCCCCCATCGTCCCGTTTCTCTCCGAGGAGATATACCAGAACCTCGTCGTGAGCGTCCATCCGGATGCGCCTCAGAGCGTGCATCTGAGCGATTTCCCGCGGGCGAACAGGGAGCTGGTGGACGCGAGGCTCGAGGCGGATGTTGCACTGACGAAGCGCATCGTGAGCCTGGGTCTCTCCGCCCGGAACAAGGCAGGGATCAAGGTTCGGCAGCCACTCGGCAAGATGCTGGTGCGGCTTGAGGGTGATAATGAAAAAGAGAGGCTCGACCGGTTCCTGCCGGATATCCTCGATGAGCTGAACGTCAAGGCGGTCCAGGTAGTTGATTCGCTTCAGGGCTTTGCCGAGCCTATCGTGAGGTTCAATCTCAAGCTCGTTGGCCCGCGGCTGGGTCCAAAGCTGGTTGAGGCGCGGCGTGCGCTGGAGCCGGAGCGTGCCCGCGTTTACGAGAGTGCCGTCAAGGGCGAGCCCGTTTTTCTTACGGTTGACGGGGAGAAGCTACCCTTTGAGTCTTCAGAGCTGATCCTTGATCTTGAGGGCCGCGAGGGCTATTCGGTGGCCGCTACGGGCGCGCTTACGGTCGCGCTGGACACAGTCTTGGACGAGCCGCTCATAGTAGAGGGCATGGTTAGGGAGCTCGTGCGCCACGTGCAGGTGATGCGGAAGGATGCTGGTTTCAACGTGGAGGACAGGATCGGTCTTTACGTTGCGTGTGGCGATGAGGTGAGGTCGAGGATAGAGCACAGGATCGATTTCCTGAGCCAAGAGACGCTTGCCACAGAGGTGCGATTTGGCGAGAGCCCGGAGGGGGCGTTCTCGCGGTCCATCACCCTGCCAGCCGTGCTGAGCCCGAAGGGGGATGCCCGAGAAACTGAGCGGGTGACGCTGGGCGTGATGAGGCGAAGTAGCTAGCCCGGCTGTTTTCGATTGTGGAGGTTTTTTGGCAATGGCATACAGCGAGAAAGTAATCGAGCATTTTCAGCACCCGCGAAACGTGGGCGAGATTCCCGATGCGGACGGCGTTGGGCAGGTCGGCAACCCTGTCTGCGGCGACGTCATGAAGCTGTTCATTAGGGTGAAGGATGGCCGTATAGTTGACGCCAAGTTCAAAACTTTCGGCTGCGGTGCAGCGATAGCGACGAGCTCGATGATAACCGAACTTGTTAAGGGCATGACGTTAGAGGACGCGCTGAAGGTAACGAAGAAGAATGTGGCCGAGGCGCTTGACGGTCTGCCGCCGGTGAAGATGCACTGCTCGAATCTTGCCGAGGATGCTCTGAAGGCGGCGATTGAGGACTACCTCAAGAAACAAGATGAGAAGGGGCTTCTGAAGCGCTTTTTTAAGAAGACTCGACCTGCGAAAGATGCAAAGGACGACTGAGCCGCCTCATTGAGCGAGTTGGGTTCGGGTTCTTGCGCTGGGTTTCGGGATGTCTGCTGCGCCCGAGCCCATCCGTATTGGGGCTAGCCCAACGATTCGACAATCTGGCTTCGGGACTGGCGATCCCAACTTGCGCAGATATCCCAAGAATCACAGGGCGGCTCAGGAAGGTCATGGAACGACTCCGCCTGAGGTTACAGCTCGCCATTCACAAACGCGCGGGTGGTCTCGTTCCTTATCTCTGCGAAAAGCTTGGGAAGCGGCCCTTCATCGACGACCTGACCGCTGACGAGCAACATCCCACGGTCTCCAACCCTCTTGGCCTGCTCCACATCGTGCGTAACAAACAGAATGGCGATCTGCTCGCTCTCCTTCAGCATCCTGACGTGCTTCTCTACGGTCAGGGTCGAGGTCGGGTCGAGCGACGCAGTTGGCTCGTCCAGCAAGAGCACCTCCGGCTGATTGGCCAGCACCCTGGCAATCGCGACCCGCTGCATTTCGCCCTCGGAGAGATTCTCCGCGTTGCGGTCCAAAAAACTTTCGGCAAGGCCGGCCAGGGCGATGGACCGCAAAGCAAGCTCGCGTTCCTTGAGGGTAACACGGCCCCGGTCCGCTCTTGAAAGCCTCGGTCCATAAAGAACGTTCTCAACCACTGTTTCAGGAAACAGAGCAGGAGATTGCTGCACGAGGCCGATTCTTCGCCTCAGGGTGGTAACCTCGAGCTCCGAGATGTCCAGCCCATCGAGCCGGATAGTCCCGGCCGTGGGCACCAGCAATCGGTTCGCCAGCCTGAGCAAGGTGCTCTTGCCCGAGCCGGACGGCCCCGCGATTATGAATATCTCCCCCACCTTCACGCTGAAGGACACGCCCCTTATGATCGCTCTCTTCTCAACCGGGGCCTTCCGGTCATTGTCGAGCGTAAGCCGCGCAAAAGAAACCGACCTGAAACCAAGCCTCTCAGCCATAGAAGCACGCTTGTTCAGCACGGGCAGACCGCGTCATCAGCGTCAACCCAGAGATTTTTTGTATGTTATCTTCGTTCTCTCTCATGTGTTTATGCAAATGGGTCATGTCCTAACTTTCCTGCAAACAAGGAGTGGCGCGAGACCAGGGTTGATATAGGTTCAACCGAAAAGCTTCTAACCAGAAAGAAAGGAGACCTCGCGCACGAAGAAGGCTGCGCCAAGTGAGTTGAAGAAGCAAGCGTTGAAAGAGTTGTTGAATGGCTGGGGAGGCGATGATGATAGTCGGGGTTGTCTCTCGAGAAGACGCTCCAGGAGCTTTTGGAAGGGGAGCAGGAGGAGCGATTGGGTCGCGCTCGGTATGAGCGTGGGGACCTCGATCCCGTAGGCTGGGCCTGCGGCCGGCGCCTACGGCTACCGGTGTTGTCCCCCTATCGGGGAACCAAAGGACAAGACGCTCTTACGGCGGCAGAGGAGGAGATTGCGGATTGAAGGCTCCGCTTCCGTTGTGGTTTCCCTCCTTTCTTAGTGGTTCTTCGTGTCCTTGGTGGATTCCCACTTCCGGCAGACGGTCAGATTGTGGATTGCGGATTGCAGATTGAAAGCTTAGTGTGTTTTATGTCCTTCGTGGAGACTACATGACAAGAATACAGAGCATACGGCAGCGAATAACAGATAGGGATTACTACTTGTCATCGCACGCCGAAGACGAGATGCTTGCTGATGACATCGATCGGGAAGACATTGAACATGCCATTCAGAGGGGTAGAATAGAGAAAAGACTGATTCGTGATCCAAGAGGGGCGAGGTATAGAATCGAGGGGCCGGCCGTGGATGGCAGGCTCATGCACGTGATCTGTAGATTCCATGTGGACCATAGCCTAATCATTATTACTGCTTACGTCTTAGAGGAATAGCCATGAAGTGCGAGTTCTGTGATGGAATAACGATTCGGAAGAAGGTGAGAAGACAACACTGGCTCCATGGCAAGCTCTTCATCGTGGACAATGTGCAAGCGGAGGTATGCACGGAGTGTGGTGAGCGGTATTTCCATGCGTCCGTGCTGGATGACATCGACCGTCTTCTCGAGTCTCGACACACTGTCAAAGAGCATTTGGACGTCGAGGTCGTGAGCCTATAGGCAGCCTAACACGGTCTTGCGGCGGCAGACGGTCAAATTGCGGATTGAGGTATCTGCGTTCTTCGCGGTTCCCCTCTTTTCTTAATGCTTCTTCGTGTTCTTGGTGGATTGCCTGTTCTATTCGATAAATGATCCATGAAGAGGCACGAACCGACACGAAGCGTTTGCCCCGTCCCCCGATTCCTGCTGGTTCGGTACTCATTTGCGGTTCACGGCTTGTTGACGTTACCGGGCCTGTTACGTTACATTTTGGAACAGCAAGTAAGGATGTATTACTGATGGGAGGAGGTCCCGATGATCTTTCACGTGAGACTTGAGAAGGCTGAAGACGGTTGGATTGTGGCTGAATGTCCTGCCCTTCCCGGTTGTGTCTCCCAGGGCAAGGACGAGAAGGAAGCTCTGGAGAACGTCAAGGAGGCGATCACCGCCTGGCTATGGGCGGAGGACCAGAAGGCGGCCGCGACGCTGCCCCGCGAGCCCGGCAGGCAGCCGATAGTGGTGTCGGTCTGACAGAATGGCCAGGTTGGGCAATATCTCGGGAAGAGACGCAGTGAAAGCGTTCCAGAAAGCAGGCTGGCAGCCGCTGGGGCAAGTGGGCAGTCATCTGGTTTTGGTGAAGCCCGGGATTAGGGTGAATCTCTCCATCCCTCAGCACAAGGAGCTGTCAGTTGGGACTTTGCGAGCGCTTATTCGGGCCTCAGGCTTGACTGTTGAAGAGTTCTTGGACTTCTTGTGATCTGGTTTACACGGGTCGATCGCGTCGTGTAGCACGGCTGACCTGGAGGGAATTGGATGATTGTCGAAATCGATAGAGAAAAAAACGGCCGGTGGACTGCGGATTGAAGGCTCCGCCTCCGTTGCGGTTTCCCTCCTTGCTTCGTGGTTCTTCGTGGATTCCCACTTCCGACGGACGGCGAGATAGACCGCCTTGTCTATGTTGGTATCTGCCAGGGACCGGACTTTCTCTTGCGACTCCAGTGGCGCATCACCCAGTAAGGCGTTAGAATGCAGATGTATGCCGACTGGAGGCACAGCAGCATGAGCATCTTCAGGTATAGGAACGGCCTTGTCCAAAGAAACCTGATGAAGCGAGACATCTTGAGCGCTGGCTGGACAAGAGCCCTGTGGTAGAGAAGGACTCGTAGTGGGTGTCTGTGGACGGACCTTCTGTAAAGGCTCGGATGCCGCTCGTATAAGTAAAACTCGCTCTCAAGGTTCCTGGTGCGCGTCAGGAGCTTTCGCATCGTAGTGGGTCTGGGCGGATGGACGACCACGGCCTGGGGCGAAAAACCTATCTCGCCGATGCTCTCTATCTTGAATGTGATGTCCCAGTCCTCGTTATCCGGTGTGCCAATGAGGCGACATCCGGGGTAGGGAAAGGACTCCTCGAACATGCCAACCTCAAGCAGAGGTGTCCTCCTGTATGCAACGTTGCACGTCGGATAGCTATAGCTGAGGTTGTTCTCGACCTGATGTGTAAACGGCGTGATTCTCTCAGGCTCCGAGACCGTTTTGCCGCCCACGCCCAGGTGGCCCGGGTGTTCGGCAAAATGCCTGTCGATTGCGCTTAACCAGCCGCTTGCAGGCACGCAGTCCGAATCCGTGAACGCGACAACTTCAAACCTCGCAGCCAAGATGCCGGCATTCCGAGCTCGCGAGGCGCCGCCTCGCTCGTTGCGCAGGTACGTGAGCCGGGTGCCACGCGCCTCGAACCGGCGGGCGAAATGTTTGACCACGGCATCCGCCCCGTCTGTCGAGCCATCGTCGGCGACCACCACCTCGAACTGCGATGGGTCGAAATCCTGACCGAGCAGCCCCTCGAGGCAGGCCGGAAGGAGGTCTCTGCTGTTGAATGTGGGAACTACGACGGATATTCTCAAGGCTCTACTCCGGCAAGTTTACAATCCTCTTGATAACATCCTTGGTTGAGTGTGCCTTGGGATCGCCGCAGATCACCGTCCGTCCCCCGTAACTCTTCACAATCTCCCGCTCGGGCACGGTCTGCTCGGTATAATCTGTCCCTTTCGCGTGAATGCGCGGCCTAAGTCGCTCGATAACGCTCGAGACGTCATAACCCGAGAAGATGCAGACCCAGTCGGTCGATTGCAGCCCGGCGATTATCTCGGCCCTGGCATCCTCGCCCAGGACCGGCCTTCCCGGGCCTTTCAGCTTCCTGACCGAGGCGTCATCGTTGACCGCGACCACCAGGCAATCTCCAAGTGCTCTGGCTGCCTCAAGATAGCGCACATGACCCACGTGCAGAATGTCAAAGCAGCCGTTGGCGAGGACAACTGTCTTGCCCCCATCGTTCAGCGCGGCGACTATCTCCTCGAGCTCCGCCAGCGTCCTTCTCTTCCCAAAGTAATAATCCATTCCCAAGTCAACAGCCTATCACATAAGGAGCTTCGATCCACGAATGCCTTGCACGCGTTTTTGAGGCTGCGCCATAATTCTGTTCATACAGGTTTCACCATTTCACTCCACAATAATCGTACGTGATCGCACGCGTGGTTTCAATGTCTAACCAACCGTATGAGTTTGGGACATCACGCGTGTGTCACCCTAGGGCCGGTGTTTGCCCCACCCCGAAGGTCGTAATCCTACCGCAGAACCATGCCCGAATCTCGCGGATCAATAGAAGGGACGATGCCGGCGGCCCTCGCGGATGCCGGCCCATGCGCTGTCCAGTTGCCGCTGGTCTCGATGTCAACCAGCCAGTAGTTGTAGGTTATGCCCGGCTCGACGTTCGTGTCGGTGAAGGTGTATGAGGTGCCGGAGGCAGGGGCGCCTTGCCCTGGGATCAAACCGCTGATCAGCCTGTAATCCTGGGTGCCGGCGATCTCCCTGAAGAGCACGAAGCCCGCGCTGTCGATCTCTGCGCCAGTTTCCCAGGTGACCAGGATAGCTGAGCCAGCCGGCCGCGCCTCAAATGATGTGAGGCTGATCGAGGTGTCGCCCTGGCCGTCGTAGGCCTCGGGATAGTGGTAGCCCATGTCGATCGGGCCTGTGCCGCCGTCGCTGTCATCGTCGCCATCCTCCCGACCGTCTGTGCAGGTTGTGGTTCCTTCGAGGCCATAGTCCGCTACGCCGCCATAGCCGGCGTCGAGGCACGGCGAATCGCCCGCCTGCGCGCCAGTGTGAGCGAGATAATACTCGAACGGCGGGTCGCCGGTCGGGACGAACAGCGGATCATCATCGATATTGCCCTCGCCGGAGTAGCCGCCCTGCACGCAGGAATATGTGATATCGACGGAGCTCGTGGGGCTTACATAGACCTGCTCGGTCGAATTGCCGTACAGTATCGAATTGAGGACCTCAAGGTTGCAGAACGCTTCGCAGTAGATGCCCCCTACCCAACCGTCCGCTGTATTGTCCGCGATTGTGCAGCTTCTTAACGCCAGCGTGCATTTCCAGCAGGAGTAGATCGCCGCGCCATAATCAGCCGTGTTGTGAGCGATCATGCAGTTTAGGAGGTCAACAGAGCTCTCATCATAACAGAATATCCCGCCACCAATCTCCGAAGTGTTGTTCATGACTACGCAATCGCTCATCTCAACGGAACTGGCCTCGAAGTAAATGGCGCCTCCGAATTCGTCCGCCGTGTTGTCGCAGATCGTGCAGCCAGTTACGGTCGCGTCGCTGTTGACGCAATAGATCCCGCCGCCCAGAGTGGCACTCCCATTCTGAATCGTGAACCCATCGATTCTCACGACTTTCTTATCGCTGATCGTTACAACATGGCCATTGTGCCCGCCGTCAATGATTGTCTCATTCTCGCCCGGATCCCGCGTGCCGCCGCCAGGCGGATACCCGCCCAGAAGCGTTACATAACTGTTGAGCGTTATATTCTCAACATAGGTCGCGGCCGCAACGTGAATGGCACTTATCGTGTCGTGTGAGGTCTCGATAGCCGCCGCTATCGTGGCCAAGGCGTTTTCCCAGTTCTCTCCGCTATTGCTGTCGTGACCGTTCGCGGCGTCAACGTAGTAGGCAACAACGCCCGGGTAATGAAGACCCATGTCTATCGGGCCAGTGCTTCCGTCGCCGTCGTCGTCACCGTCCTCAGAACCATCCCTACAGGTCGTCAAACCATCGAGCCCGTAGTCCTCCACAGCCCCGTAACCGCCATCGAGGCAGGGAGAATCGACTCCGTCGATCTCCTCATGTGAGAGATAATAGTCTCCATCTAGACCAGCAACAAAGAGCGGGTCCTCGTCAATGTTCCCGGTTCCAGACCAGCCGCCTTCAACGTCGGAGTAGGTGACCCTAACGTACGACGTGTCCCCACCGATTTCGTCCGGGCTATCACCCCAAAGAATTGAGTTCAGAATCCTCGGCGAATCGTAGCCGCTGCAGTATATGCCGCCGCCGGCTTTGCCCGCCGTGTTGCCGCTGATCGTGCAGTCGGTCAGAGTCGGAGAACTGGAGTAGCAGTAGATGCCGCCGCCGTATTCGCTCGCCGTGTTGCCGCTGATCGTGCAGTTGGTCAGCGTCGGAGAACTGTCGTAGAAGCAGCCGATGCCGCCGCCGTATTCGCTCGCCGTGTTGTCCGAGAGCGTACAGTTGGTCAGCGTCGGTGAACTGTCGAGCCAGCAGTAGATGCCGCCGCCGCGTTCACTCGCCGTGTTGCCGCTGATCGTGCAGTTGGTCAGCGTCGGTGAACTGGAGTCGCAGAAGATGCCGCCGCCCCAGTGCGCCGTGTTGGCCGAGACCGTGCAGTTGGTCAGCGTCGGAGAACTGGAGTCGCAGAAGATGCCGCCGCCATAGCTGTCGGACCAGCTGCCGTCGGCGTTGCCGCCGGTTATCTTGAGGTTTTCGATTGTGAAGTTGTTGTCGTTGTGGCAGTAGATTACATGATATGCCGCATTCTTGGCGTCGAGCGTTGTCGTGGCCTCGTCCTCGCCCGAGAGCGAGACGTAGCTTTCCATATTGAGCGGGTAGGATTCCCCGTTAGTTGAGGCGGCATACGTGCCCACAGCGATATGGATAGTGTGGGGGTCAGCAGCCGTGCCCGAAATCTGTCCGAGGGCGTAGGTGATGGTCTTCCAGGCTCCTGTTCCGGCACTACCGCCGTGAGAACCGTCATCTGTCCCATTCGTTCCATCAACGTAGTAATCATCCGCTAGTGCGCATCCTCCAAGAACCACAAAGATCGCTACCATGGCGATAGCCAATGCAGTTGTTCGAGCTCCCATAAGTAGTCTCCTTTCTTGTTGCAGATTGAGCTTCGGGCAATAAATCAACGCCGATGGCAGGCCTGTGGCCGTCGCTCATGGTCTCTTCGCCCTGCTTCTATTGCCCGATTCCGTTACCAAAACATTTAAGAAAAGCAATTCAATGAGGAGGGACCTGTCGGATATGCACCCAACGGAGTGAATCAGACGGTAGGAAAGGAGGCATGTATTAAATCGCCCCGGTGCCCACCTTCTGTTTCGCTATCCCACTCGGTTAAGTATGACCGAGAATGGGGCAGGTGTCAAGTTTTCGGGAGATTACGCCGCTAATCAGCTGGCGGGGATCGTATATGCGCGCCTCATTACGCACATGGCCGGCGAAGGGCAGTTGGTGTGATTAGTAGTGGTGGTTAGGGTGCGAAGTTGTTTTTTTTCGGGTCTTCGTGCCCTCGCGGTTGAGTCTCCTACGGTTACGAGAGCGACAGATCGATCTTGTCAAGCACCGAACCGTCGAGATTGCCAACTATCGTGATCCCGAGCTCTCCATCTGAGAACAGCAGCCGGACCAGCTCGTTGACAGAATCCTTCGTAACGGCATCTACGCCAGCGCAGATCTCGTCGAGCGAGAATACCTTGCCAAAATACGCCTGCCCCCTGACGAGGCGCATCACGCGGGCGTAGGTCGACTCGAGCGCAAGCATAAGACCGCCCTTCAACTGTTCCTTGGTCTGGATTATCTCCTCATCTGTTACGCCGTCTTGAGCGAGCGTCCTGAGCTCCTGCACGATCAACTTCACAAGACGCCGCAGACTCGCCTCCGCGCTGGCCGAATGGATGGCAAAGAGCCCGCTATCTCTTCTCCTGATCGAAAAAGTGCCAATCGAGTAGCAGAGCCCATGTTTCTCCCTTATCTCCTGAAACAACCTGCTGCTGATGCCGCCGCCAAAAAGCGTGTCCAAGACCGCAAACTCGTAGCGATACGCGTTATCGTAGGGCAACCCCTTCATGCCCAAACACAGGTTAATATGATCGAATTTCCTGTTATAGACCGTGCGCTTGGGCATATACGTGGGCGGGCCGAAGTCTGCCTCGTCACTGGGATTGCCCGGGGGAAGCTGGCCGAAGGCGGCAGTGGCGGCCTCAATGAAGCGATCGGTGTCGATATGCCCGCTGGACGCTACGATCATGTTCTTGCCCACATAGTGCTTCTCGTAATACTCGACTACCTTCTCGCGATCGATGCCTCGGACGGTTTGGTCCGTGCCCAAGATGAGCATCCCGCTCGGGTGCCTCGGCCATGCGTCCTTAACATATTGATCGAAAGCGTTTGAGCCCGGGTCGTTCGTCTCCCTGAGTATCTCGTCCAACACGACCTTGCGTTCAAGCTCGATGTCCCTCTTCAAGAAGCGAGGCGCCGTAACTAGATCGGAGAGCACGTCCACACCCAGGCCCAGGTGCTTGTCCAGTATCTTCGCCGAGAACGTCGTCGCCTCGTGGTCGGTCCAGGCGTCAAGCACGCCGCCGACGCCCTCAATCGCCCTTGCGATGTCCTTGGCGCTGCGGCGCTCTGTTCCCTTGAAGACAAGATGCTCTATGAAGTGCCTGACGCCCGCATCCCGCGTCCAATCAGCCGGCGGTGTGGTGCTGGTCCATACTGCGATCGACACCGATTTGACGTGCTCAAGCCGCTCTGAGAGCAGCGTAACACCATTATCAAGGACAAACTTCTCGATCACCATACAGATTCAGCCGACAAACATGGACGGACGATGAGCAGAGAGCCCAATTCCGAAAAGCTGTGCAAGTGAGACCTCTTGGCCGCTAGCTTCGGCTCAGACATCGAGATTCCTAACAAGAAGCGCGTTCTGTTCGATGAACTCCCGCCGCGGTGGAATCTGGTTCCCCATTAACATGGCGAACAGCTCGTCAGCCGCAAGAGCATCCTCAACCGCTACCTGCACCAGTGTTCGCTTAGCTGGCTCCATCGTGGTCTCCCAAAGCTGATCGGGGTTCATCTCGCCCAAGCCCTTGTATCGCTGAATAGTCAGGCCCTTGCTGCCGACGGCCTTGATAGCGTCCATAAGCGCATCATAAGACTCGATCTGCACCTCCTTGTCGTTCGCCACGAGCACCAAGGGAAGCTTCCACAACTGATCCTTGAGCTCAATGTAGTCCCGATACATCCCCGACGAGATAAAAAACCAATTGATCCGCGAGAGCCTTGAAGTGGGCTGGCGGTGGTTCGTAACCATTATCTCATAAAGCCCTGAATCGTCGTTAGGCAAAAGCCGGACCGCCAGGTCAATCGCCTGCTCGCTGACAATTTGTTTCAGGCGAGATTTCAGCTCATTCGCAGCATCGCTCGTCTCGAAAACGCTCTCATCCTTAATGTCAAGCTCAACAAGGGCGTCCACAAGCTTGACCGGCAGGCCGAGCTGGTTGATGCGATTCAGGGCGTCGCTGTACTTCGCAACTTTCCTAAGATAGGCCCTGAGCTCCTTGCCCTGCAGCTCGTTTCCATCGTTCTTAAGAACTGACCCCTCCGAACCACGTTGCAAGAGATGCCGCTCGAGGTCCTTCTCTTGCCTCATGTACGTCTCCTTCTTGCCTACCCTCACCTTGTACAGCGGAGGCTGGGCGATAAACAGGCGACCAGTCGTTATGATCTCCTTCATATACCTGAAGAAAAACGTCAACAACAGCGTCGTGATATGCGACCCGTCAACGTCAGCGTCCGTCATGATTACTATCCGACCGTAGCGCAGCTTGTCGATCGCAAACTGGTCATTACCAACGCCTGCCCCGAGCGCGGAGATGATCGTCTTGATCGCATCGTTAGCAAGCATCTTGTCCTGGCTGACCTTTTCCACGTTCAGTATCTTGCCTCTGAGCGGCAGGATCGCCTGAAACGTGCGATCTCGCCCCTGTTTGGCGTTTCCTCCCGCCGAATCGCCCTCAACCAGAAGAATCTCTGTCTTCTCGGGGTCTCGCTCCGAGCAATCGGCAAGCTTCCCAGGCAACGGGCTGGACTCCAGCACGCTCTTGCGCCTCGACAGTTCCCTCGCGCTCCTTGCCGCGGTTCTAGCCCTTGCCGCGTTCGCAACCTTGCCGGCCACTTTTCTGGCCTCGGTGGGATTCTCCTCCAAAAAGGTCCGCAGAAACTCGCCTATCGCCGACTCGACAATCCCTTTAACCTCACTGTTGCCGAGCTTCGTCTTGGTCTGGCCCTCAAACTGAGGGTGTCGAAGCTTGACGCTCAACACGGCGATCAGGCCCTCACGAACATCGTCCCCGGACGGCAGCTCCTTGATGTCCTTGAAGACCTTGTTCTTCTGACCATACGCGTTTATCGTCTTGGTCAACGCCGCCCTGAAGCCCGAAAGATGTGTCCCACCCTCCTTTGTCATCACGTTGTTCGCAAACGACAAAATCTGGCTCGAATAGCCATCATTATAGCCCATAGCGAGGTCTATCCCAACGTCCTCCAAGTGGGTCAAAAACGAAAGTGGTTTGAACAACAACTGACGCCGCTCCGCCCGATTCAGGTCCGAAACAAACGAGGCAAGACCTCCCGTTGTCCGGAAGACCTCCTGCTTGCCCGTCCTGCTGTCCTCGAGCTCAATACGAAGCCCGCGGTTCAAATACGACAGGTTTTTTAGCCGCCGAGCAATAGTGTTAAACTGTATCTCCGTGTCCTCGAATATGCTCCTGTCAGCCAAAAACCGTATCTTGGTCCCATGTAATCTGGTCCCGCTGACCGCCTTGAGCTCGCTCACAGGAAACCCTCGCTTGTAGCTTTGGCGATATATATTCCCGTCTCGTTTGATCTCGAGCTCAAGCCATTCTGAAAGCGCATTCACGACCGACAGACCTACGCCGTGAAGCCCACCAGAAACCTTGTATGCGCCAGCCTCGAACTTCCCGCCAGCGTGCAGCGTCGTCATAACAACCTCCGCCGCCGACTTCTGCTCGCCCTCGTGCCAATCCACCGGAATACCCCTCGCATCGTCAGAAACCGTCACTGAGTTATCCGAATGGATAGTTACCTTTATGCTGGTGCAGAAACCAGCCATCGCCTCGTCAACGCAGTTATCCACGAGCTCATAAACCAGATGGTGAAGACCATACTCGTCCGTGCTACCTATGTACATCGCCGGCCGTTCACGAACCGCCTCGATGTCGCCCAGGACCTTTATGCTCTCTGCGTCATACGCTTCGTCTCCTCGCTCCTCCTCCGGAACCTCAACCACGAAGCTCGAATCTGCACCATCTCGCCCAGGTTCGGCGCGCAACTCTTCGTCTCTTTCTTCCATCAAAACTCCCCTATTGTTGGTGTCTTTTTCTCCTTCAGATATTAGGTCAAAGTATGCCCTGGGTCAAGTTATCAATTGTCGGAGTTTCACCCTAATTATTGTAGGTAACTTCGGCTTGTCCCTTGCTTTCCTCCAATTGCAGCATGGTTGTCGGGATTTGCGTCTCGACACGGGCCTGCTCAACTGAAGGCGTTCTCCCTGCATCCCCGAAAGGGGGACAATACGAATAGCCGTAGGCCTTCAGCCTACGGAATCAAGGTCGAAGGGAAAAAAGGAAACAGCCCTAAAGGGCTGAATATAGCCTGTGGAGCGGCTGTTCGACCCCTTCAGGGCGAAACCAGGCAGCGTGCCCTCGAAGATCCGCCTGTTGCGAATACCAGCGACGACCTATGCGTCGAAGCGGAACTGCCAACCGTCAGCCTATCCCCTCCACAATTCTGCTCTCCGCCTCCGTCAGATCGTAGAGCTCATAGACTAGCCGGTCGATCTCCGCGTCCGTCACGGCAATCTGTCGTTGTTTTCCTCGACCTGATGCAAAGCGACTCCGTGTTTCCATCAGCGCGGGCGATAAGCATCCTTGCGGTGGCGAACATAGTGGACAACGATCAGCCGGCTCTCCTCCACGACCTCGTATATGATCCGATAATCCCCAACGCGAACCCGGTAATGGTGCCTCGTCTCCCTCAATTTTCGACAACCTTTGGGCCGCGGATCAACCAGCAAATCCATCCACCGTTTCGATTATCCTGGGAATGATGGGCTTGTCGATCCTACGGAGGTCCCGAACTGCGGAACGCTTCCAACGGACCTCAAAGGAGGCCATCTTCCTTCAGCGCCGTCTTGAGCTCTTTTTGACTGACTGTGTGTTCGTCCTGTCTCTCGGCTATCACTGAAAGGTCGTGAATGTCCTGAAGCAGCTCCTCATACTCCTCAATCGGCAGGAGGATCGCAGTCTTTCTGCCCTGCTCATCGACGATATATTGCCCCTGGGCCTTCTCGTGCATAATCTGGCTCCACGCTTATGTCCTGAATCTCCATAAACTCATGCTGCAATTGTTCCTCAGCTAGCCAAACACCAGACCCCGTGTCAAATCCCCTCCACAATTCTGCTCTCCGCCTCCGTCAGATCGTAGAGCTCATAGACTAGCCGGTCGATCTCCGCGTCCGCCATGGCAATCTGTCGCCGCAACGGACTCCTTGTCGTTTAGTTCCCCGCAAGGGGGACAATACGAATAGCCGTAGGTTGCACTACGGCTACTATTGTGGCCCCCCTGCGGGGAACCGAGAGGCCATCAGTGTAGTGATCCACAACCCTAAAATCACACGAGGCGCTCGACTGCCCGCAGACCTTGTCGCTGACATCTTCGTTGAGGTATGATTGCAGGATGGTCTGGTGGAAAAGGTCTCCCAAGAACATGAGCGGATTGCGCAAGTCTGGTATTCCCAACTATGGGAATATAGTCTCATTTCTGTTTCATTTACCCAACTTCGCGAGGCTATATTGGTCTCTTTTCTGGGACAAAAGAGCGCCTATCCTGCCCAAACTCGTCCTTCTCCTAGCCATAATCTACTTCGTCTCCCCGCTCGACCTGGTTCCGGACTTCGCCATCCCAGGCCTGGGATACATCGACGACCTCGCCATCCTCATCCTTTCACTTCGATACTTCAACAAGGCGATGCCTCGAGAACTTTTGGCCGAGAAGATCGAGCAAATCGACCGGGACTTGAGGCAATGACACCCTCGACGCGCAACAGGCCCAGCATCTCACGAGCGATCGCAGCCCCCTTCCACGGTCTGTTTGAGCTCGTGTTCAGGTCGAGCTGCCTTCTGTGCGGCAAGAGCCCATCGAGCTCGCCGGTCTGTCCTGAGTGCGCCTCGCTCTTTCAGCGCCTGGGCGAGGCGTGCTGCGCAAAGTGCGGCAGGCCAACCTTTGAGCCGAGCGCGGTCGAGGACGTTCGCTGCTTCGTGTGTGAGACATGTCTTAAGGAACGGCCGCATTTTGATCAAGCATTCTCGATCTTCCTCTACGAGGGAGCGATACGGAACGCCATTCTGGCATTCAAGTATCAAAGACGCTTCAGCATTAAAGACTCGCTCGGCCCCCTCTTTGCTAGCAACCTCCCCGACCGTCTCAGAAACGGCGGGCCCGGCAATGCATTGGGGGCCGAGCTGATAATCCCGGTGCCGCTGCACGTCTCGCGGCTTCGGGAGCGCGAGTTCAACCAGTCAGCGATTCTGGCCAATTACTTGAGCAAAGCAATTAACGTTCCCGTCCAATACGAGGTGCTCGCGAGGATCAGGGCGACGGAGTTCCAGAGCACGCTTGCCCGCGCTAAGCGCATCGCGAATGTGAAAGGCGCGTTCAAGGTCACCCAGAGAAGAGTTGTCGAGGGAGCGAACGTCCTCTTGGTTGACGACATATTTACATGTGGCGCCACGGCTAACGAGTGCGCAAAAGTGCTCAAGAAGGCGGGAGCGAAGTCAGTGGTCGTTGGCACGCTCGCCACGCCGCCCCTGGGCCACAGCGGTGACGATAGCGATACCGAAGGCGAGGATGTGCCATTATGAGCCTCGTTGGCGCGATAGACCAGCTTATAGTCGGCCAGATGCGGATTCTATCGAGGGACCAGGACGTCCAGCATCCCCGGTTGACGCTGAAGGTCGGAGACGTGCTGAAGGGCAAGGTGTTGAAAGTTCTCCCGGACGGGCGTGCGATCGTCTCGTTCAAGGGAACGAGCGTCGTAGTTAGGCCCAAGGTGGCGCTATCGCCGAAAGAGGAGATACTCGCGAGAGTCCAGACCTTGGGCAGCGAGATAAGGCTCGGTCTTCTGTCTAAACACGCGAAGGTAGAGGGCGAATTCTTGCGCACACTCGCCCAGGCCTGGCGATCAAACGGCTCAATTGGAAAGCTTACGGACCTGTTAAGAGAGGCGGCCGCTCCGCTGCGTGCGGGAGGCGAACTTCGGTCAAGCGAGCTCTCGCTCATCGATCGGATACTAGCCCTTCTCGGGCCTCAAGAGAGCCCCGATCCTGCGGCGATCGCAGAGAGGCTATCCTCGCTCGCAAAAATGTTCGGGCTGATGCACGAGGCAACGATAGCCCGGGCGATTCTGCTTGGCACACCGTTTATGCTTCTCAAGCGGCAGCTTCAGAAGACGCTGAAACCGAGCCTCAAGCGGCTCGTCAACATGCTCTCGAGTAGGCTATCTGGCCTGACCGGCCGCGAGCCTGCGGCCAGGGTGCAAATAGAGCGGCTATTAAACCTATGCAGCAGCCTTTATGACAACGTCGAGTTTCAGCAGCTCGCCAACCATTTCCTGAACCAGAAGGGAGCGCAGCTTTACATGCAGCTTCCCCTGTTTTGGCAAGGGGAGAGCGGCGTGGCAGAGCTCATGGTCAGTTCTAGAAAAGAGGATGCAAAGGACGGGCGGATCAATCCGGACCGATGCCAGGTCTCGCTCTTGATCGATCTCTCTGGCCTGGGCCGAGTCAAGGCGGTCGCCGCAATTAACAATCGCACCGCAAGCTGCCTGTTTGCGACAGAGAAAGAGGCCGTAAAAAGCCTCATCGTCAAGCACTCAGCAGAGCTCGTTGACGGCCTTACCGCGGTCGGTTTCAAGACTGTCAGGTTGAGGGCAATGGTCAGCCTAAACCCGCTCCCGAGGCAGTTGGAGGCGTTTGGGGAGCTCTTCGTAACACGAGGCCCAGCCTTTGACGTCAAGGCCTGAGTAGCGCACACTCCGCCTCGTTTAATTCTCAATTGGATGGGTGCGAAAAGCTGGACAGGGCAATAAAGAGGATGGATAGAAAGCTCAAAAAACTGCTCAAAGGAATCGTCGGGGCCGAGAACTTCAGCGAGGGCGAGGCGGAGAGGTCCTGCTATTCCTATGACGCCACCCGGCTTCAATCCCAGCCGGAGCTGGTCGTTTGGGCAGAGACGACCGATCAGGTCGCCGGGGTCCTGAGGCTCGCCAATGAGCATCGGATACCTGTCTTCCCCCGAGGTGCGGGCACCGGCTTCACGGGCGGCTCGATTCCCACCGAGGGCGGGATTGCGCTGTGCCTGACAAAGATGAACCGCATCAAGAGCATAGACGCTGCAAATCTCGTGGCTACTGTTGAGCCGGGCGTTGTCAACGCCGACCTCAGGAAGGCGGTCGAGAACAAGGGACTCTTCTACCCACCCGACCCCGCGAGCCTCAACTTCTCGACCATGGGCGGCAACGTCGCCGAGTGCGCTGGCGGCCCAACATGTGTCAAGTATGGCGTAACCAGAAACTACGTGCTCGGCCTCGAGGTGGTCCTGCCGACGGGGGAGACGATCCGTGTGGGTCGTTCACTGGTCAAGAACGTGGCTGGCTATGACCTCGTCCGGCTCTTCTGCGGGTCCGAGGGCACGCTCGGGGTTATCACCGAGATCAACCTCCGTCTGATTCCGCTACCAGAAGCCAAGACAACGATTATGGCAGTGTTCCCCTCGGTCGCCGCGGCCGCAAAGACGGTCGCCCGAACAGTCGAATCGCGGATTCTCCCATCAGCGCTCGAGTTCATGGACCAAACCTGCATTCAGGCGGTCGAACGACACACCCAGATGGGGCTCCCCACGAATGCCGGCGCTATCCTGATCATCGAGGCCGATGGACCCGCACGGGTGCTTGCTGACCAACGTCAACGGATCGAGTCGATCTGCAAAGAATGCGGCGCGGTCTCGGTCGAATCTGCTGACGACGAAAATGCCCGAGAGGAGCTCTGGAAGGCGAGGCGAGCGCTCTCCCCAGCCGTATCAAGCCTCGCGCCTCGTAAGATCAACGAGGACGTTGGCGTGCCCCCTTCCCGGATACCGGAGCTTCTGCGGCGTGTGGACGAGGTGGCGAGGGAGATGGACCTCATCATTGCCAATTTCGGCCACGCGGGGGATGGCAACATTCACGTCAACATTCTCTACGACCCGGAAATAGATGGGATGCAAGCAAGGGCCGAGAAGGCTAGCGCACGGGTTTTTGAGGCCGCGCTTGAGCTCGATGGGACTATCACTGGGGAGCACGGGATCGGGATTACGAAGGTCAGCTTTCTTGAAAGGCAGCTTGGCCGGACGCAGCTTGAGCTGATGCGCGGCGTGAAGCGAGTCTTTGACCCAAACAACATCCTCAACCCCGGAAAGATTTTCTGATGCGGCTCGTCGCCACAGTGGCAGCCCTAGAGGAAGATGTAGAGCGCGTCCTGATGCACCTTAAACTCCTGGATTGGGGCTCTTAAGTATGCACTCCAGACGTCAAACTCGGGCGATAAGAGTTCGCAACGTGCAGATCGGCGGGGGCGCTCCGGTCTCCGTCCAGTCGATGAGCAAGTGCCCAACTACGGACATCGAGCACGTCTTGGAGCAGACCCGCGCGATGGCATTGGCCGGGTGCGACATCGTGCGCGTCGCGGTTCCGGACGAGGCGGGGGCGCACGCAGTCAAAACGATAGTCAAAGAGAGCCCGATCCCTGTCGTGGCCGATATTCATTTCGACTACCGGCTGGCGCTGGATACGATAGCGGCCGGGGTGGACGCGGTGCGCATAAATCCGGGCAACATGAAGCGTGATGCCCATCTTAGAGCCGTCGCGGATGCAGCGCTTGCGGCAGGGATACCCCTGCGCATCGGAATCAACAGCGGCTCGCTCGAACGCTCTCTCCTCAAAAAATACGGTGGCGCAACGGCCGATGCAATGGCCGAGTCAGCGCTTTCGTGCGCAAGGAAGTTCGAGCGCTGGGGGTTCACCAACATAAAGCTCTCGCTCAAATCACACGATGTGCAGGAGACCGTCGCCGCCTACCGGGCGGTAGCTGCCGCCTGCGATTACCCTCTACACCTGGGCATCACCGCGACTGGGTCGGGGCTCGAGGCAACGCTGAAATCTGCCATTGGCATCGGGTCGCTGCTCCTCGACGGGATCGGGGACACGATACGCGTGTCGCTCTCTTCGAGCCCTTTGGACGAGGTCGAAGTCGGCGTGGCCATCCTCAAGCTGCTGGGGTTGCGCCCGCACGGAGTAGAGCTCGTGGCATGCCCCACGTGCGGGCGCTGCAAGGTCGATCTGGTCAATTATCTTGCCACCGTCCGGGAGCAGCTATCAGGCCTTGATGCGGACATCACCGTCGCAGTGATGGGATGTGTTGTCAACGGCCCCGGGGAGGCCAGGCAGGCTGACATCGGCATCGCGTTCTCGGACGAAGCTGGCGCAAGCCTCTTCCGAAATGGGAAGCACTATGCCAGCGGCCCGGCGCGCAGAATGGTTGAGCGACTCGTGAGCGATGTGTGCCGGCGCGGGCACAAAGCATGACCCGTGCGGGTCGCGGGTGGCATCCTGTGCGGGGTAGTATTGCTACGGTGCCGGGTATTGATAAACACGGAATCCCAGGGTGAGGGTATGCCTTCTGATTCCTGCGTGCCCGACAGGCAGTCCATGTTTTTCGTTCTATATGTTACTGCGTATAATCTCTCTTGTCAGGCAATTGTTTGCCGCACTGAGCGGGCGGAAGGCTGAGATGTCGGATGGCTAGCAGGAATGAGATAATCGAGAGAGTTAGGGTGGCGGGCGTGGTGGGCGCCGGCGGGGGAGGCTTTCCCACGCACATTAAACTGGCGGCCCACGCTGACGTGTTGATTGCAAACGGCGCAGAATGCGAGGTGCTTTGCTATAGCGATAAGGCCTTGATGGCGGCCCATACTAAGGAGGTCCTCGACGGGGTATTGCTGGCTGCCGAGGCCACCGGCGCCGGGCGTGTTGTCCTGGCGGTCAAGGAGAAGCACTCGGAGCACATTGCATCTTTCAAGAAATATCTGAGAGCCTCGCCCTACAGCTCGATCGAGCTTCTGCCTCTTGCGGACGTCTATCCTGTTGGCGATGAGTTCGTGCTGACTTTCGAGGCAACTGGGCGAGTTGTGCCACAGGGCGGCATCCCCATTGACGTCGGCGTCGTTGTCCAGAACGTCGGGACGCTTTACAACGTCGCGCAGGCCATGAAGGGGATGCCCGTCATTGAGCGAATGGTGTCGGTTGCTGGGGAGGTCCCCCGGCCATCAGCCTTCCTCGCACCGCTCGGCGCCTCGTTCAGCGAGCTGCTCCGGGCGGCGGGGGTAACATCGCTGAGGAGGCTTTCCGTTCTCGACGGCGGCGTCATGATGGGGAAGTTGATCGATCCCGCCCGTTCGTTTGTCTCGAAGACAACCACCGCTATCAGTGTCCTTCCTGACGATTCAAGGGCGATTGTCGAGAGGTCGTCTTCGCTTGACCGCACATTTAGGATAGCCAAGTCGGTCTGCGACCAATGCACTTTCTGCACGGAGCTTTGCCCACGCTACATGCTCGGCCACACCCTGCGGCCACACCTGATGATGCGTCGGATCGGCTTTGCGCTATCGCCGTCCGACCTCGTTCTTACCGAGGCGCACTACTGCTCGGAATGCGGCATTTGCACGCTCTATGCGTGCCCTCTTGGCATCTCGCCGAGTCGCGTCAACACGTTCTTGAAAAGCAAATTTGCGCGCCCTATAACCAACAGTTCTAAACCCGAGCCGCGGGCGGAATACTGGGATAGGCGGCTCCCCTCGTCGCGATTGAAGACAAGACTTGGAATTGGGCGTTACGAGGCCATGCCGCCTGCCTACAAAGGACGGATTGCGGTTGAGAGAGTAAATGTCTTGCTGAGACAGCACGCAGGGGAGAATGCGGCGCCCGTGGTCTCTGCGGGGGCCAGGGTAAGCAGGGGGGAGCTGCTCGCTGATGTGAAGCCCGGCGTGCTTGGGGCGAGGATACATGCCCCCATCGGCGGGAGGGTCGAGCAGATAACCTCAGACGCGATCGTTCTAACAGCGGAGTGATTACTAGGGGCGCAAGATGCCGAAGATGAGCAAAGAATCACTCAGGCGGCTCGGTGAGCTGAACCGTAGTCGGCTCAAGACGTCAACTGGCCGGCCAACTGTTCACCGGGGCGTGCCTGAACATGGATTGGCACGCTCAACTATCTTAAATGGCGCCTCGCAGGAGTTCATTGACCCGCCGGAGGAGCTGCCGGGCCAAGAGATGCAGACCGAGAGCGGAAAGTTCCTGCTCATAAAAAGAAACTTGTCGGACATCTGGGGGGCCGCCGAGCGGTTCGTTGCACACTATCGGCTTGTTTTCGAGCGAGGCGCGATCGGAGTTGACATAGAGTCGCTGCACCCGGACCTCAGACAGTTCTGCGAGGTTGATCAGCGGCGGCTGGTTTACTTGGACATCGAGACGTGCGGTCTTTCCGCTGCTCCCGTTTTCCTGGTTGGGTTCCAATACCTGAAGGGAGCTCAAATGGTTCTGGAACAGCTGTTGGCTCGGGACTACTCGGAGGAGAGGGCGGTTCTGGAGTATTTCTGGGGCAAGATGGCGGATTGCGATGCGGTTGTAACCTTCAATGGCAAATCATTCGACGTGCCGTTTCTGAGGGACAGGGCGGTATATCACGGCGTGCCGTTCTCAGAGCCCGGTTTCCATTTAGACCTGCTTCACGAGGCCCGTCGGCGATACAGAGCTGAGTTCCCCAACTGCAAGCTCCAGACGCTCGAGGCCCGTGTGTGCGGCCGGCTGCGGCGCGGGGACATCCCCGGCGGTATGATCCCCAAGGCGTATCACGACTTCGTGAGGACTAGGGATTCACAGACTATCCGAAACGTCGTCCACCACAACGCGCTTGACGTCGTTACGATGAGCGAGGTGCTTCTCAGGATTCTCTCTGGCCTCTAGACTCCCGCTGTTTGATGCGCAGAAGCTTGTGTTTGACGAATTGCACCGTCCGCCAAGTTCGGGAGTTGAGAATCGCCTCGATCCGCCCTCTCAGGTATTTCACCTCGGAGTTTCTCTCCTTCAGTTCCTCGGCGGCTCGGTCGGCCTTCTCGCGCAGGACCTCTAGCTTCTCCTGCACCCTCCCAAGCTCCTTTGCCGCGGCAACCTGTTCAGCCGACATCCTTGCGACCTCGGACGCCACAGTCGCAACGAGGCTCGTTGACTTCCGAAGCTTCCGCGGCGAGCGGCAGAATGCGTCCAGGCCCTCAACGCACCTGTCCCAGGTGAGGTTTTCCGCAACAAGTCTCTGGGCGTTTGCCGCACGCTGCCTCAGAACATCTGGGTCTCGAAGTATCTCCTGCACAGCCTTTTTGACCGCGCCCTTCTCCAAGGGGTCAACTAACCATCCCGCATCATAGCTTTTCACAAGCTCTGATATCCAATAAAAGTCAGAGATAATAACGGGAATACCCAGCCAGAGATAAGTCGTCGTTCGCATCGGATTAGCCAGCCGCCGCTCGAGGTTGGGTTTCATAACATCAACTGCGCAGGCACATTTGCCCCATTCAGAGACGACCTTGTCAAACGGCAGAAGCCCCCTCACATCGAGCATTTCGCTCTCGCCAAGCCTGGACCTGGGGTCGATCAAACTGGAGTGAATCTCGGCCCAGGTGGGATGCTTGCCGGTGTAGATTACGAGTTCGCCCGACCGCGCGTCATCAAGCACAGATAGAACCTCCTGCAACGCGTCGAACGGATTCTGCCAGGGGTAGAACATCCCGGCGCTTATGAAGCTGAGCTCTCGGCGCTCGGGGATGGGCGGAAGATCGGGCGAGCAACAGATCGGGACGACTGTGTAAAGCTCCTCTTTGAGGTCCAATCCAGCGAGCATCCAAAAGGCCGAGAACCATGGAATCTGCCTGGGGCTGCCCAGAATGAACAGATCGGCCTTACTGTATTGGTCCAGCCGGCCCATCAGCACGTCGGCGGGGTTTGCGCCGGGCGTGAAGGTTGCCTCGAGCTCGATGTTTGCTGCGAGGTCGAGCACAGCTGGCACAGAGCAGGCAGAGTAGAACCGCATGAGATACGCAGTGGTAAATATAACCACGTCCGGGGACGCTTGGCCCACTATTGCGTCTATGTCTGTCATGCTATGGGCTAGCTGCAAGATGTCCGGGGGAATGCCCTCCTTGTTCCTCAGATGCTCCATTGGAAGGGAATATATTACTTCATGCCCCCTCGACCTGAGGCCCTCGCCGAGCGAGAACGCCCGTTGGCCGCCCCCGACAGCAGGATAGGGCAGCGAAGGTATCAACTCCGTCGTTGCAATCAGGACCTTTGCCATGATTCCCCAAGCTCGTCTATGATTTTGGTCATGCTCTTAAAATACGCTCATTATGCCCATCGCCTCAATGAGTTTTTAGCGGAGGGCGCTTAGCGCTAACTGTTATCGCTCGAGTGTCAAGATATACAATAGAGGACTTTGCCTATTCTTACCTCGGAAGCCGTATCCAAACAAAACCTCCTCACCATTTCTGTGCAGTGAACGCATCGCACAAGACATCGTCAGAGCTTGTCGATCTCGGCCAAGAGGCTCCCGCCTTCTTGACGTAGCCCTATGCCCTTCGCCTCGGCGACCTCTCTGGCCTGCTTGGCGTAGTTTGTGGCTTTCCCAGATGGTCAACCGGAGGACATCCCCGGCTGCCGCCCGGTTCAGCCGAAGAGACATTGGCGGTTTTGCCGCCGCTAAAACCTCCCGCGCTGCGCAACCCGAACGACGATCGTATAGCCTCCGATGATAGAGCCGTCAACGTTCTGCGCCAGCCGCAGATGATAAAGGGAGCCGGGTTTCGCCTCCCTAGGGACCTTGATGCGGACCTGGAGCTCGTGCCTGGCCTTGCCTCCCATCAGCCGATACGGCAGAAGGACGCCACCAAGCTCACGCTCTTGACGTTGCACGTTATCGGATATCAGCAGTATGCTCCGTCGAATGTGTTCCTCCATCGGGACCAGCCTCTGGCTCTTGCCCGCAACCGTCAGTACCACGTCCAATGCCGGGACACTCATAGGCAGGCCCATAAGAGGCAGGTTGGCGCCGTAACTAAGAATACTCTCTATCTTGCCTTCGACCGGCCTCACCTCTGACGGAGCCTGCACAACCAGCGAAAACATACGCAACTGCACAGGCTCCATCTGGATCACCCATACGTTCCGCATTGCGATGCTGTTGTCCCACGCTGGGAAGTCTGGCTCCCACGGATAGACGAGGGGATCAGGGTTGAAGCTGTCCTTGGGGTCGTCTCCCGGATAAAGACCCAGATACCCTTCCCGTTTCACAAAGACAACCGCCAAAAGGCACTGGTGCACCGGGACGATGCCCTGGGGTGTCCATGTCGCAATCGGCGCAAATACGGCCGGAGGACCTATCGGCGCCATCCCCGCATAGCCGGGTACACTGAATGGCCCTTTCTCCGCGATCAGGTTCCAGCGCAGCAGCGGCGGTGCGCCTACCGTCGCGGCCGTCCAGTAGTACCTTATGTACACGTTTTCAACTGCCTTTTCACCCCGGTTCCTCACTAACGCTGCGATTCGATTCGGCCGCCCGATAACCGGTTGTGGGTCGGGAATGTTGTCATACGGAGGAGCGTCCACCCAGATGTCCGGGCTCTCCCAAAACGCATTCACACAATACTGTTCCCCGTAGTCGCTCAGATGTGTCCTGATCCACAGGTCAGCAATCCCCTTCAACGGCGCTTCCTGGCGGAAGTAGTCCACGTCAGACATCCCGGGGACCCAGTATGTTGTCCAAGAATCATCGTGGTTGTGAATCACCTCCCAATCGCGCCCCAACTTGCTCCGAACTCGGATCTGGACAGGGCCCCCAGGCTGCCTGAGGACAGAATGCACCCGTCCTGTATGAAGCGTGAGGCCGTCAAAGACCCGGTAGTACCTTATGATGTCCCCGTGGCGGATGCCCTCGGCCGGGATACTGCGACAGTTGTCCTGTAGTATTTTGTCAACGTCGCTCGGCTCGCCGATGACAAAACGCCTGGGGAAGAACGTAAGGCCCCAGCAGTTGTATCTGTAGGTCCTGCCAAGCACTTCTGGTGAGCCTTGAAAGTGTTGATAGTAACACTGGTCCCTGTAGGAATCTGTGTATGTATCGGAGGGGCAAAGATAGACGCTGTGAAGCTCCCTCTCCAATCTCGTCCGGAGCCCCGCAACGCACGCATACGCGTCATAAGGCCCATAGCCCGGTAGCCCGAGCTGCCGAACCGTCTGCTTCACCTCGTCAGGCGTATAAAACATCCCAGGCTTCGTAGGCAGCCCGGCCTGCTCACGCACTACGTGCGCAGCGAAGTGCGACAAGAAGAAGCCCGGTCGGGCCAGTGAAGGTCCCAGTAGTTGTCCCAGCGTTTCGGCAGCAAGTGCAGGATCAAGCTTGTATAGCACACACGAAAGACACGTCACGCCCAGGTCGTCCTGCCGGAGTCCCTGCGCCTGGATTGTCCGAGCTATCTCCGGTGCAAGGCCAGCCCCAGCCTCGAGAAGCGTTTGAACCGCCGGTTCTCGCTCAAGCATTGCCAAAAGGGCCAGGACGGAGCTGGCCCTGCTCGCGAAGAGGAGACCCTCGCCACGGATAACATCCAAGATTAAACGCTCGTTTCCTGTCAGCTGTTACCCTCCCACGGCTGTTCGACGCTTGCGCTCTGTGTCAGAATCCGCCGTCTTCATGATATGCCGGCACGGTGTAGCCAGTTCCGGCAGCAAGATTCACTACGGCGCACAAAGGGTGAATCAATCCCCCATGCTGACACCTGAAAGCCGCATAGCCGAAACCGGCAGGCACGGGGACCCACTCGCCTACGTTTGGTGAGGTGGAGAGAATCAGCATTTCCCGCGGCGACAGCCTGAACTCTCGCCGCTCCGGCGCGAACGAATCGTGCATGCCGCGAAGCTCAATGTAGATCGTCTCCTCCGTGTCCTCTGACCCATTCACGAAGATAAAGACCGTTTGGCATCCATAGCACGCCTGCCAGTACGGGAAGATTCCCCGGCCCTTCGCGTCGTCCCAGCCTGCCGAAGCATTGAACGACAGCATGAAAAGGGCTGCCAGGGATAAACAAGCGATTCTCATCGGGCCCTTCGCCTCCTTGGGATTAGGCATACGGGCCATCGGCCATCACATCGTCCTCGGCCACAGCGATTATACGAGGCGCAACGCCTTCAGCGATCCAGTCCCCTGTTGTGTTGTCCAACTGATAGGAGCTCTCGCAGAACAGCTTCCGGACGCGCTCGATCCGCTGCTTCGTGAGCTGCTCATCGAGGAACGGCGTCACGCCTGAGTTGCTCTGACTGGCGCCAAAGGTCGCGCCCATCCGGCCGCCGCGAAGGGCTGTCGTATAGACCGTCAATGTCACGCCGGCATCCATCTTGATGATGCTGCCGGAGAGGTCGAAGAACGTGTCCGCGTCCTCCGAGCCGATGACCAGGTCCTTGCTGACGGCGTATTCATGATTGCCGTAGCCGCCGGGCGTCACGTATTGACCGACTGTGCCGTCCGCATCGAGGTCGGCCATCGTGTATGGGTCGTCCTGGCTGCCGCCAGTTACGAAGATGGTGTCGTTCTGGAACTCAATGCCCATGTCCTTCCCTCCTAATACTATCCGAGCATTATTGAGTATAATACGTAAGACTCAAATCGTATTTTACGCAACCAGAAGGGATTCTACCCCCCCCCAAACGCCGCCTGTCAAGCTCTTTTTCTTTGACCCCATAATCAGATTGGAAGTCATGGACGTTTCGGATGCAAATTATTCAGCCATTTTAATGGGCGATCGTGGCGGCTCTGGTCGTTTTGTGAGTTGCACCCTTTGGGTGGTTTGGTTGTGCGGTGGCGACACCGCACGCCAAATGGCCTCTGCCCGGTTAGCTCAATCTGGTTTTTGGGGAGGACGCTTGGATGTTGACTCGCTGCTTGTTGGCACCTATTCTAAGCTTAAGATAGAGAAATGTGGCTCGTCTATTAGGCGTGAACTCCCGAAGAGAAGTTCTTGGAACTTGCAATAGGAGACTAGGCGATGGTTGAGATTAACGACTTGCTTGAACTGGCTGTTGCCAGAGGTGCGTCAGACCTTCACATAAAGATAGGGGCACAGCCCGTTATCAGGGTAGATGGCCACCTTGCTACCATGATCGATCAGAAACGGCTGACGCCCGATGACACTTTGCACCTTGCGTTTAGCATGATGACGCCTGGCCAGCGGGAGAAATTCCGCAAGCACAAGCAGATCGACCTTGCGCACGCTGTGCCCGGCCTCGGACGTTTCCGTGTGAGCGCGTTTCAGCAAAGAGGCACAGTGAGTGTTGTTCTGAGGGTTGTGCCGACTAAGATACTGGGGTTCAAGGACCTATACTTACCGCCCGTGATGGAGAAGCTCTCGATGGAGAACAGGGGCCTGGTCATCCTGACAGGCACAACCGGTAGCGGGAAGTCGACGACACTTGCGGCAATGATAGACTACATGAACGTGCATCGTGTCGAGCACATAGTGACTATCGAGGACCCAATTGAGTTCCTCCACAGGGACAAGCGCTGCATCATCAATCAGCGAGAGGTCGGGTCCGACACAGAATCGTTCGCAGGCGCCCTGAAAGTAACGCTAAGACAGGACCCAGACGTGATACTAGTCGGTGAGATGCGTGATTTTGAGACGGTTGACCTCGCACTGGCGGCCGCAGAGACAGGCCACCTTGTGTTGACCACACTTCACACCTTGGACGCAGTCGAAACGATCAACCGCATCGTTGCTTTCTATCCTCCGCACCAGCAACAACAAATAAGGATGGAGCTCGCGGCGATCATCAAGGGTATCGTGTCGCAACGTCTCATGCCGAAGTCAGATGGCAAGGGGCGTATTCCTGCGGTCGAGGTTCTGGTAGCCACGGCACTGATCCGCGACAAGATAACTGACAGAGAGAAGACGATGGAGATCAAGGAGGCAATTGCCGACGGGGTGGCTCAGTATGGGATGCAGACTTTTGACCAGTGCTTGATAAAGCTCTTCAATCGGAAGCTTATCACGCTCGACACGGCCATGCGGTATTGCTCCAACCCGGATGACTTCATGCTCAAGATCAAGGGAATCAGCTCCACGAGCGACATGGCAAAAGCCGAGGAAGCCGAGGATGTCGCCTCAGGATTGGAGCAGGAAGAGGCATCGTTCGATTTCTCCAACACCCTTGAGGAGTAAAGCGGTAGCCAGAGAGATTGACTCTTGCTTTCCTGCTTGTTCACAAGTGTGAATCAACCGGAACCGACGCCCGAGGCGCAGAAGGGGTATCGCGAGGCCAAGCAGGCGGCGCTCAAGCTCCTCGCCGCCCGTTCCCTGTCAGTTGCCGAGCTGAGGCAAAAGCTCACCTCGCGGGGCTTCGAGGGCGAGGCGACGGAGGCCGTAATCCGGGAGCTTCTGGCAAAGCGATTCCTCGACGATGAGGGGCTTTCGGAGCTTTATGTTCAGAGTCTGCTCGAGCGCAAAGCCTATGGTAGGCGTTGGTTCTTCCAAAAGTTGCTCAAAAGAGGCATAGACGGGGACACAATCCAGAAGGTCCTGAACAAGGTTTATGACGAGATTGACGAAGGCCAGCTCGTCTATGAGGCCGCAGTCGGGAAGCTGCGAGGCCTGCGGAACATAGAGCCGCGGGCGAGGTTGGCAAAGGTCGCGAGGTTCTTAAGCAACAGAGGTTTTCCAGACAGTCTGATAATGCAGGTCATCAACGAACGACTATCGAGCGAATTTGGTGCAGAGAATGAAAACGGCGAGTGAGCTTAGAGACCTGTTCCTGGGCTACTTCACAGACAAAGGGCACAAGCTCGTGCGGTCTGCCCCCCTCATTCCCGCAAAGGACCCAACACTCCTGTTCACGAACGCCGGGATGGTCCAGTTCAAGGATACGTTTCTCGGCAAAGACAGGAGGCCCTATCGTCGGGCCACCTCGAGCCAGAAATGCCTGCGCGTATCGGGCAAGCACAACGACCTGGAACAGGTCGGATACACGCTGAGGCACAACACTTTCTTCGAGATGCTGGGCAACTTCTCCTTTGGCGACTACTTCAAGGAGAAGGCCATAGAGTTTGCCTGGGAGTTCATGGTGCAAGTCGCTAACGTCCCCGCCGACCGACTCTGGATCTCCGTCTATGAGAAAGATGACGAGTCGCGACGCCTTTGGGAAGATATTGGCGTGAGCGCGGACCGCATCGTCGGGCTTGGCGAGAAGGATAACTTCTGGTCGATGGGTGATGTGGGGCCGTGTGGACCGTGCAGCGAGATATACTTCGATTTCGGGGCTGATGTTGGATGTGGGAATCGCGACTGTGCGCCGGGCTGCGACTGCGATCGCTTCTCTGAGATATGGAACTTGGTCTTCATGCAATTCGATCGTGACTCGGATGGCGTCTTGCATCCACTTCCGGCGCCGTCAGTCGATACTGGCATGGGCCTCGAGCGACTCGCCTGCGTCTGCCAGGGCAAACAGTCGATCTTCGATACTGACCTCTTCGTCCCGATTAAACGAGCTTTGAGCGAACTATGCGAGGTGCAGGTAACAGGCGAAGGGCAGGAGGGCATAGCATTCAGGGCAATATCGGACCACATCAGGTCTCACTGCTTTCTACTTGCTGACGGTATCACGCCCGCCAACGAAGGCCGGGGCTACGTTCTTCGCCGACTCATCCGCCGGGCCGCTCGGTTTGGCCAGGTTCTTGGCCTTCACGAGCCGTTTCTGTTCAAGCTGGCCGCCGAAGTCATCTCGCAGATGGGAAGCACTTATCAGGAGCTTCACGCCCAGCAAGAGATGATAACGAAGGTCATCAAAAGCGAGGAAGAACGGTTTCAGGGCACTCTAAATCGAGCGATGCCGCAAGTTGAGGAGTATGTGCAGGAGGTTAAAGCGGCCGGCGGCACGATGCTTGACGGCGAGCGCGTCTTCTCGTTTTACGATACGTTCGGGTTCCCGCTCGAACTCGTGCGCGACATCGCGAAGGAAAACGGGCTCTCCGTCGATGAGAGAGGTTTTGAGCGAGCGATGCTTGGCCAGAAGGAAAGAGCAAGGACCGCGACAAGCGGACAACTCGAGGCACAGGCCGAGGACGCCTCGCACGCCGACCTTGGTCCGTCGCGTTTTGCGGGTTATCAGAACCTCGATATTGGCGAATGCCGTGTCGAGTCGACAATGGGGGGCATCACGGCGGGCAACGAGGTTCAGCTCGTGCTGGACAGGACGCCTTTTTATGCTGAGTCTGGCGGCCAGGTATCGGACACCGGTCAAATAGTCTCTGAAAACGCTGTTGTTAGGGTTTCGTCCGTCCATAAAACCGCGCGAGGCGCCATAATCCATCGTGGTGTGCTGACCGGCAAAATGATCGCCGGCGATAGCGTCCGATGCCAGGTCAATTGCGAGCGGAGGCAGGCAATCGCGAGAAGCCACACAGCAACTCACCTGCTGAATTACGCATTGCGCTCCATTCTTGGGCATCACGTCAAGCAGTCTGGGTCTCTAGTTGAGCCCGACAGGCTCCGTTTCGACTTCACTCATTTTGGGCCGGTCTCGGAGCGCGAGCTTGAGATGATAGAATCGCAAGTGAACGAGAAGATAAGAGACGACGCGCAGGTGATTGCTGAGCAGATGTCGTTCGATGAGGCAACGGCATCAGGCGCGCTCGCCTTCTTTGGGGAGAAATACGGCGACGTCGTTCGGATGGTTGACGCAGGCGGTTTCAGCAGGGAGTTATGCGGTGGCACGCACGTGGACCGAACGGGGTGCATAGGGCTGTTCAGAGTGCTGAGCGCCTCCAGCGTCTCGGCGGGTGTGAGACGCGTTGAGGCGCTTACGGGCGAGAAAGCTCTGGAATATGACAATCGGCGGCTGCGTGAGCTTCAGGGAGTCTCCGAGAAACTCAAGACGCCAGTTAAGAGCGTCCCTGAGCGTGTGGAATCGCTTATCGATGAGGTCAAGTCCTTGCGAAAAGAGCTGGTTCGTGCGAAGGAGCTCTTCATTAAGTCAAAGGTGAGCGATCTCGTGAGGGGAGCGGCGGAGGTGGACGGCGTCAAGCTGGTGACCGCTAACATGGGTGAGGAGGATGCCGATTTCCTGCGCAGACTTTGCGATGGGCTAAAGGACTCAGGCTTTCACGGGGTCGCGGTCCTCGGCGCTGTTGCCAAACACAAGGTCATCCTGATATGTTCGGTTACCCAAGACTTGACAAACAGGCTAGACGCAGGCCATATCATAAGGAAGGTTGCCGCGGGCGTTGGCGGCAGCGGCGGCGGGCGTAGGGACTTGGCGCAGGCCGGTGGCTCGCGCCCCGAGCGGCTTGACGAGTCGCTTTCGCAGGTTAGCGAAGTGGTTTCAGAGGCTTTGGCAGGTGAAGAGGAGAGTAGTTGATGCCATTTGACGGGGGGATACGAGGAACGGCGATTGTGGTTACCTTGGCGCTTGGGCTGTTGGTGGGCGTTGGGGTTACGCAGTCCTGGGCCGAGCTTGCCTCGATTGCGGGTGCGGATGGTGTGATCCGGATCGTTAAGATGAGTTCGGTGCAGCAGTTTGGAGGGAGCGACTCTTGCGCCTATCAGCCGTCCGAACAGCCGGGCCTCGGTGGCCGTAGGTTCACGTATGCGAAGCTGAGCTCTTTGATCAGGGGCACCGCCGGGCAATACGGCCTTGACCCAGAGCTTGTGATGGCTCTCGTGAAGGTCGAATCCAATTTCAATCCCTATGCTATATCACCTAAAGGAGCGAGGGGGCTGATGCAGCTTATCCCTGCCACGGCACGCCTTTACGGGCTCAGGAATTACTACGATCCAGCGGGGAACGTTGACGCCGGCGTGAGGCATCTTAGAATGCTTCTTGAAAAATACAATCACGAGCTCGACCTGGCGCTGGCTGCCTACAACGCCGGTTGCGGGGCGGTTGACCGCTACGGCGCCATCCCGCCTTACGGCGAGACAGTTAGGTTCGTGAAGAGAGTCAAAGCAATCTATTGTATGTATAGAGGCGGGGCAACGGTGGATGGCAGCATGGTCGCATACTCGGGCGGCGGTAACCTGTGTCGTTTCGTTAGAGAAGACGGAACCATCGTAATCCGCGCTCACTCAGGCAGGCAGTAGCTGTTGACCATCGAGGGCAGTTCCAATGCTCAACCGGATAACAATCTACTGCGTTGATAGCCTCGGTTTGGCGTTCTTGCTTGTCATCTGCTTGACAGCCCAGAGCGTGTTCGGAGCCGCGAGCCACCCCATAGGGCAGGAAGGGGCCCGCTGTGGCCAATCGAAGGCTACGGCCTGCTGCCACCTCATAAGGTTCTACCAAAAGTTCATTTCACCCATTGATGCAACTTCGTGCCGCATGTATCCGTCATGCTCGGCGTTTGCGAGCGAGGCGTTCATGCGCCATGGCTTCCTTCGGGGCATGCTCTTGACCTCCGACCGGCTGATGCGTGATTGCCTCTTCGCGGACAGCAACTACACTCTGGTCAAGAGGGGCGGCCGGTGGTTGCTTTGCGATACGGTCGAGGAAAACACTTGGTGGTGGTCTAGACTTCGGGGAAAACAGGATGTCCGACGAGCAAAGTAAGCCCGCGCTTCCGCGATGCTGGGAGGTTAAGCAATGCAAGGCCACACAATGCGCGCTCTACGAGAATCCCGGCGTCGCATGTTGGCTTGTAGATAACACGTTCTGCGAGGGAAAGAACCGACCGTTTGAGAACAGGTTCTTGATGACCTGCTCCCGGTGTCCTGTTTACCTCGAGGTCAGGAGAAGAGCGGACGGACGGCGAATAGCAGACAAAGCGATATTGGCCACATTCGACCGAATGGTCAACAACCTGTATTCCTATCATATCTCGATCAAAGAAACTAACAAGATTCTTGGGCAAAAGATAGCGAGACTGCGGTCTGTCCAGGAGATAAGCGAGGCGATTCTGGGGCCTTATGAGCTCGAGCAGGTTCTCTATATGGTGCTCACCGCGCTAACAGCTGGCGAGGGCTTTGGCTTCAATAGAGCGTTCCTCTTTCTTGTGAATAGCACAGAGGAGTTCCTTGCGGGCAAGATGGCCGTAGGCCCCTACGACCACGAGGAGGCCATGCGCATCTGGGGACGCTTCCCAAAGGAAAAAAGGCCGCTCAAGGAGCTGATGAGGGTATGGGATAAGATATGGCTGGAGAGCAAGATCAACCAGGCCGTGAAACCGATTAGGTTCCGGCTCAACAGCCAAGATAATGTCCTGGTCCAATCGCTTATGGAAAACATGATCATAAACGTTCCAGACGTCTCTTCGGACAAACGGGCGTGGCCGATTGCCGAGGGGATCAAGACTAATGCGTTCGCCGTGCTCCCACTCGTAAAGGACGAGCGCAGGATTGGGGTCGTAGTAGTTGACAATTTCGTCACGCGAGCCCCAATACCCGATGAGGACCTCGAGCCGATCGCACCCTTCACATCATTCGTAGCGATCGCTATCCATACCGCCGCCTTGAACGATCAGCTCCGCCGCCAGGTAACAGACCTGGACAAGGCACACAAGAGGCTTCGCTCGCAGCGGCAGATCATAGCTCGGTCGCAGCAGTTGGCGCAGATGGGTCGCCTCACTGCCGACCTCGCCCATGAGATAAGGAACCCGATGACGTTGATTGGGGGATTTGCTCGGGTCTTGGTTCAGAAGCTTCCTAAGCAAGGCGAGCTCCACGATAATGCTCAGATCATCGCAGACGAGGTGTCGCGGCTTGAGCAACTCCTCAACAACGCTCTGAAAATGACGATGGATGAGACGCCGCGCTATGAGCCTGGAAACATCACTTTTCTCATCATGGAGACACTGAACCTGATCTCATCGGAATGTGAGAAGAAATCGATCAGGATAGTTAAAAACCTTAAGGATGACCTTCCGCTAATGCTGCTCGATCGACAGAAGCTCAAGGAAGTCTTTATTAACCTGCTTCAAAACGCGATACAGTCGATGCCTGATGGGGGCACAATCACTGTTTCGTCCGTCCGTCAGGATGGGAATCTTCAGCTATCGATTTCCGATACAGGTGTTGGCATAAAGGAGAGTGAGAAGGAGTTCATATTCAATCCTTTCTACACATCGAGCCCCGGTGGAACAGGTCTGGGACTGCCTCTTGCCAACAGGATCGTTGAGGCCATGTCAGGGAGCATCTCCATGGAGAGCAAGGTCGGCCAGGGCTCAACGTTCCGGTTGACCATCCCAATAAGAAAAGTAGAGACTAAGAAACCAACACCCCTAGCGAAGCTCGCTCACGAGGCATGACTGTTGTTTGAAAAAACCGAAAGGTGGTGATCCGATATGGCTACGGTGCTGATTGTGGATGATGACGCTGCTTTGAGAATGCTCTACGAGGAGGAGCTCTCAAACGAAGGCTGGGAGGTTACACTCGCCGGCTCGGGAGAAGAGGCGGTTAAGAACATCGCGGAGAAAAGGCCGGATATCATTGTTCTCGACATTAGGATGGAGGGACTTGACGGGCTGGACACGCTCCAAAAAATCATGACAAGCGATAAATCGATCCCTGTCATCCTGAACACTGCTTACAGCAGCTATCAGGACGATTTTAGGACGTGGGCCGCCGATGCCTACATTGTCAAATCATCCGATCTAAGCGAATTGAAAATTACTGTGCGCAAAATCCTTGAAGAAAAGGGCGCAAGCTGACCTCGAGGCGATGCAGTGATAACGCCCCAACAGAACCCAAACCACTTCTGTGGTAGCCGCCTCAAGCGCTGGATTCCACACGCGGCAGCGGCATGGCTTGGATGAATCTCATGTCCACCATCTCCAGACAGCGTTACGCCTCAGTGGCCGACCGTGCTCGCACCCCGGTAAGATTGAAGCGCAGCGGTAGGAAGCAGTGAACTACGAGCTTCTCAGGACTGATTTCCTCGTGATCGGCAGCGGCGTGGCCGGCCTGAGAGCGGCAATAGCGCTAGCCGATGCGGGCGATGTGGTGGTCCTTGCTAAGTCCGCGCTGTCCGAGGGTAGCACCGAGTACGCTCAGGGCGGCGTAGCGGTGGCGTTAAGCGACGATGACGAAATAGTTTTTCATGAGCAGGACACTCTCAGGGCTGGCGCGGAGCTCTGCGAAAAGGATGCCGTCCGAATACTGGTTACAGAAGGCCCCACACGAATAGAAGAACTGATCGAATGGGGCGCCTCGTTTGACACAGAGAACGGGAAGCTGTGGTTCAGCCTTGAGGGCGCACATAGTAAAAGGCGCGTGATCCATTCGCATGGCGATTCGACCGGGGCGGAGATCGAGCGCGCCCTTTTAGCAAAGGCCAAACCACACGAGAACATAACATTTCTCGACCACGCATTCACGATCGATCTCTTGGTCCACGAAGGCACATGTTGTGGTGCGTTCATTCTTGTTGGCCAGCAGCGTTTTTGCTTAGTCTGTGTCGAGGCCCAGGCAACGGTTCTCGCGACGGGCGGCGCTGGGCAAGTTTATTCTGTTACGACCAACCCAGAGGTTTCAACCGGGGACGGCCCAGCGATCGCCTTCAGAGCTGGCGCGGAGCTCACGGACATGGAGTTTGTGCAGTTTCATCCAACAGCACTCTACAAGAAAGGTGTGCCCACATTTCTTCTCTCCGAGGCGATGAGAGGAGAGGGTGGTGTCCTGCTAAACGCCAAGGGCGAACGCTTCATGCTAAGGGCTCATCCTCAGGCGGAACTTGCCCCCCGGGACGTCGTCTCACGCGCCATAGTCACGGAGATCCATGAGTCGGGCAGCGATGAAATGTATCTTGACTTGAGACATCTTAAGTCGGGCTTTGTTCAAGAGCGCTTTCCCCGGATATACGAGACCTGTCTGAAGGTCGGCCTGCGCGCCGACAGGGACTTGCTGCCGATCCGGCCCGCGGCGCATTACATCATGGGCGGCGTGCGATCGGACAAGAACGGCAAGGCCTCTTTGCCGGGGCTGTTCGCGTGCGGCGAGGTTGCGGGCACCGGGGTCCACGGGGCAAACCGCCTCGCCTCCAACTCCCTTCTCGAGGGGATAGTATTTGGCAAACGAGCTGGCGATTCGGCCAAAGAGCTGCTTGCGCGTTCAGCTGGACCTCCTGAGTCGCTCATTCGAGGTCTCGTGCACGAGCTCGCTTTGAGATCAGATATCTCTCTCAACGAAATCGGCGAGGCAAAGAAGCAGATGCGGGAGATGATGTGGGAGAACGTGGGCATAATACGGGACTTCGCGGGGCTCGAGAGTGCCCGTGCGGTGCTGTCAAGGCTTGCCTTCCTTGCGGAGATAACGCTTCCGGACCCTGCTGCGCTGGAGGCGAGAAACATGTTTTATACCGCGGCCGCTATCCGGTTTGCCGCGGCAGAGCGAACTGAGAGCAGAGGAGCGCATTACAGATCGGATTTCCCCTCAGCGGATGATCAGCATTGGCTCATTCATAGGACGATTCCGGCAGAGATGGGGCTGGACTCACTGCTGGCTTAGTCTGGGCCCGCGCTACACGTTGGACAGAGGACATGGTTCTGCGGCCGAGCGCGGGTTGATTTGAACGAGATAGTTATGATACCTTGTCTAGTAATGAAGGGAAGGCGGGCTGTTAGATGGGAAAGTCTCAGTTGCATCTCAGACCGTGCTCTCACAATTTGAAAGGAGACCGTGATGAACCGCACGAAGCGTGCATTCCTTACGTATGAGGCATTAGTTCTTGCAGTAATCTGTTTGCTTCTAATATCGCCGCTTGCTCACTCTGAGACCAAGTTTCTCCCGGGCTTCAAGCCGGCGGTTCTCAAGATCGTCAACCTAGACATCTCCAACTTTCCGACGGTCAACTGCGAGGTAGCCTTTCGCTACTACACTGGTGAGGAGATCTCTTTGAACGGGGACCTCACGCTAAGGCTTTACGAGGATGAGATACCGATTACTGACTTCACCCTGCAGTCCTCTCGCATGATCGCAACCGTCTTCCTTATTGACACGAGCGGTAGCATGCGCGGCCGAATGGAGAGGGTGGCCGAGGGCGTCAAGGCGTATCTTGAACGGCTGGGCCCGGACGACAAAGTAATGGTCATGGAGTTCAATAGTTGGCGCGGCTACACACCAGTCGTTCAGGATTTCACCAACGACACTGAGCTGATTCAGAAAACGATCGCAAACCTAGAGCCTCGTGGTCAGACCGCTATATACGACGCTGTGGCCGACGCCAGCGACAAGTTCTACCCCACCTACCGTGATGCTGCGAAAGTAATAATCGTTCTGAGCGACGGCGAGGATAACAACAGCGTCCGGGAATGGTTCACGGCGATAAGCTTCGCAAAAGAGCACAACATAAGAATCTTCTTCGTGGCGCTCGGCCCTGAGGCTGATACAAGAACCTTCTCTCGAATCTGCCGCGAGACAGATGGCAAGGTCTTTACCGCCCCCACGGAAGAATCGCTGCCAGATACTTACGAGAGCATCTCAAAAAGCGTTCGTGCAAGAGGCGCCGTGCTTAGCTACCAGACCAATGGCAATGTTACCGCAGACGGCCGCCCGCATTACCTCCAGGTTGGCGTCTATAAGGGAGCGAAGTTGTGGGCAAAATCATCTCTTAAATCCTACAAGTTCAGAATCCTGAAGACAGCTGACCAGCTGGCACGAGATGAGCAGGCAAGGCAGGCTCTGAAGGAAAAGAAGGAACAGGATGCGGCTGCGGCTGCGCAGGCGAAAGAGGCCCCCGAGAAGGCGAAGGCAGCAGAAGCCGCCGAAACGCCCAAGCCGGACGCGAAAGAGGGCGAACAAGCCAAGGAAAAACCTGCTGCGGAGGCAGAGCCTAAGTCAGAGGCCAAATCTGAAGAACAGCAAAAGAAAGAAGAATCCAAGGAAAAGCCCAAGGCGGAGAAGAAGGGCGAATAACGTTCTGCCGGAGGGCTGCTGCTTAGATTAGCAGTCAACCGCAGAAGCCTTTTTCACGCTAGCCTGAGTTTCCGCTTTGACTAATTGTCTGGTTTGATTCTGTAGGCTAATGCGACTTGTATTGGGCGTTTGTGCCTGCTGGCCTGCGTATTACCCTTCGCATCAATAGGTCTGCAATCCTACGTTCAAAAAGGCGCCGAAGGCCAAGCGCAACGCGCCGGAAAACGAGACGCTGCGTTTTCGGGACAATAAGAGCGAGGGTGAGCTGGAATGAAATGCCCTCACCGTGGAGCTGAGATACACTGGGCCAAGAGGGCCGTGCTGAAGCCAGGCAAGCTGCTCGCCGACGAGCTAGAGAAGGCGATAGGGCAACTGGGATTGGGGTGATGGCCTTACGAGCTGGTCTATGCGCCGTCCTCGGAGGCTTGCGTGCTATCGCCTCCGTGAATCGCTTTGCTCAGTGCGTCAAGAGATCTGTTCACTGCTTGCTTAGAGACTCTGTTAGAGTCAGGGGCGTTCCTATCAGTCCCGGTCAAAAAGAACCACACCGATGAGTCCATGGTCATATTCTCAATGGCTTGATCTAACACCGTGAGAAGCTTCTGGTCGAGCGAGGATCCGGCGGCGGAGTTCCTCACCGGCCAGATTCCTAAACCCTCAGCGAGGTAGATTCTCAGCCAAAGCCAAAACGTGATGTATTGGGTGCCGGTGTATTCTCTGGGACCGTTATCTCGCATTCTCCAATGTCTTAGACCTTCACGCCATACGTCCTGCAGGATATCCTCGAGGAATGACGATTTGGGAAAGCCGCATGTCACTTCAACATCGGAGAGCTTCGCGACGTACCCCACATAGTCCATCTTCGTCTGCCAACGTGGCCAAGGTTTAAGATCTGGATCAAATACCGGGCCAGCGACCTCAAACAAGGCGCGCCAGAAGATCTGTCGAACCGAGTCAATATATTGCATCTTCACTCCAACAGGGCCCTCGGGTCCCTCCCAGTGCTTGAACATGGGCGCTGTATCTCCGCTATCATCAAGTGTCTCCAGAAGCATCGCATCAAGGAGCTTCTCTTTCTCATCCACATTGTTGACGAAGCAGAGCCTTATGATCTCTTCGAGGTCATTCATCAGGACCCGAATGTGCTCCAGCTTCGCGCCCTGAGCGGCACGATCGAGCTTCTGAATAGATGACGCGACTTCCCTCCCCCATTTAGGCAGGAAACTCCTAATGAATTTGGGTTTGTACGCGTTGCTCAGATAGCCCAGAATACTCAAGGTCATTTCCAGTGGTTTGACAGTCTCCGCTGCCAAGCAAATGTCTAACTGTGATTCGGCAGCAGTGAAAACAGGACTCAGCCAATCCCTCTCAAGTTGGCTCCACTTCTTCTCCACATCTTGAGCTGGTAATTGGGATATTCCTTCGACACAAAGGGAATCGACACGATCAATCAACGGAGTAAAGGTGTAAACGGTGTAAGCAGTGATCACATCAAGCGCCAAAGATCTGAGTTCGAAGTCTTGTTGAAGCTGGGTTCTATCCCAGACTTGGAGGGCCTGGCCAAAGCATTCACTCAATCGCTCCATGAACAGGCTGAAGACCCTTCGATCATCCCGCCTTATCAGGTTCTCGCCAAGATTGACCAACTCTAACAGCTCCTCTCTGATCTCGAGGGATAAACGGCGCGGGTCGTCTGCATCCGTCAACATCAGTTGTTGATCTTTGAGAAGTCGCGTGTGCATTTCCACAACCGTCTCAGGTCTCAAATAGTCCAGCGCGTAAACGAAGAAGAGGACAGTCAACACAAGTATGCAGAAGCCTGCTAGGACTCCGGTAGCGGCTGCCGAGACGGACAATCTAATCAGGAATGCATCCTCAGGCAGGTCATCCGGTGTCGGTATCAATACCAGGAACGCAAGCGAGAAGAGGATAGTCGATCCTCCCATTGCCAAGAGGGTGTACAGAGCAGGACTTCGGAGAATTACCCGCGCAGCCCTCGGCGTCGGTCCCGATGAGGCGACCTGGAATGTTACAAATGCTACGGTGAAGCACACCGCCAACAGGGCCGCCACGGACTGAGCCAACGCGCTCTGGAGATACCTGGCAGAATCCACCAGATACGAAGGCCAGGGGAGCGGCGAAAGACCGAGAGTCACAACGACCATGACTAGGAACGCCCGAATCGCAATACGAGAAACGACTTCGTGCCCTCTTCCCGTTTCACATGTGGGGTACTTCAATCGATCAAAGAGGTTGTCCGAAGGCAATACACCTTTCCAATAACCTGCTGTCACAAGGCGTTTACAGCACCATTCGAGGCAGAAGCCCAACTTGCGCCAAATGAAATCCCTGTCCGAACAAGATGACATTCTCGCATTCCTCTATTTAACGAAAGAGTCCAGCATTCATCATACTACGTGCGCCTGAGCAGGCAAGCTGGGTGCGATATGCCCTACGGCAGGAACTCAACCGGCCGCTTGGCAAAGCAGTATTGAACGAAGTCGTCGGTGGGGAGGCGGAAGCGCTTGTAGCCGGCGTCCTTGAAGGCGATGTCGTAGCCCTCGATGACGAGCGTGGGATTTTGGCGGATGATGTATTCGTTGTCGCTCTTTAAGTAGCTGGTTATCAGGATGTTTTCGACGAGGCCGTCGGGCCGATAGAGGCCGGTCGCCTCGATGTCAAGCGCGACGATGGGGTTGGGCTGTGGCTCTGTGTGGGCGATGTGCTCGTTTGTTACGCCCAGCATGTCGTAGGTGAAAAACTTCGAGTAGTGAGGCGTCACGGCTGCCACAGTCGTGGCGATTGTTGAGTCCGTCGGCGCGTGGCGAGATGATGCGGCATCTGGCGTCAAGCTTGCCAAGAAACGTCCCCTCCTCGCGCTAGACCCCGATAGCGCAGCCCCAAGAATGCTACGGGAATGCTGGCTGCCCTACTTCCCCTTGAACGCGGCCTTGCGCTTTTCGAGGAAGGCGCTTGTGCCCTCCTTGGCATCTTCGGTTGCACAGATGGCCCCGAACAGATTTGCCTCGCGTCTCAGGCCATCAGAAAGCTGCGGCTCTTCGTAAACCTTGTTAACTAGCTCAATCGAGGCCGCAACAGCCAGCGGGCCCATCGAGATGATCTTACTCGCAAGCTTCTCCGCGGCCTGCATTAGTGCATCGGGCGAGACTATCTTTGAGACCAGGCCAATCTCGTAGGCCCGCTGTGCAGAGATTATCTCGCCGGTCAGCATCATCTGCATCGCGTTGGACTTACCCACGAGGCGCGTCAGCCGCTGCGTTCCGCCGTAGCCTGGGATTAGCCCGAGCTTGACCTCTGGCTGTCCGAAGCTGGCGTTGGTTGAGGCAATGCGGATCGTGCACGCCATTGCAAGCTCGCAGCCTCCGCCGAGCGCGAAACCGTTGACGGCCGCAATGACAGGCTTGCCGAGGTTCTCGATCGTCAGGAATAGCTCCTGACCGCGCCTCGAGAAAGCTTCCCCTGACACCCTGTCCAGGCCGACTATCTCGCC
>Ga0307379_10000817_pt1 | contig 50691 bp, 37 predicted proteins | sample UN2MG_FD_202237 | JGI IMG/M metagenome (GOLD analysis project Ga0307379, IMG submission 202237) | Soil microbial communities from Risofladan, Vaasa, Finland - UN-2 | ecosystem: Environmental > Terrestrial > Soil > Coastal area > Acid sulfate soil | place: Finland: Risofladan, Vaasa | collected... | reverse complement strand
ACGAAACAATTCGAACTGACCCGGTTCGCTAAGTTCATCATGCGCGCACTGCAGCAACTCTATGGCTGCGTCCACCACATTGTGGCTCCAGCAGTGCCGCGACCCTGAATTTGGATCTACTGAGACTCGACCTGATGAGGGGCGTGTCTACGCCGAGAAGTGGGCTGTGAAACCTGTCAGGTCTGGGATGCCGCCCTCAATGTCGTAAGACCTGACAGGTTTCCAAAGGCGTCGTTTTGAGTTAGACTCGACCTGATGAGGGGCATACTTGCGCCGAGAAGTGGGCTGTGAAACCTGTCAGGTCTGGGATGTCGCCCTCAATGTCGTAAGACCTGACAGGTTTCCAGAGGCGTCGTTTGGAGTTAGGCTCGACCTGATCCGGGACGTGTCTGCGCCGAGAAGTGGGCTGTGAAACCTGTCAGGTCTGGGATGTTCCCTCGAAGGAGGAACAGGATGACTGGCCGGAATCTGCACCACGTATTCCTCAGCTACAGTGAGGAGAATCAGGATTTTGTAGAGTCGCTGGCCCGGCGGCTGCAGGGGGACGCGCGCCTCTCCTTCTGGTTCGGCCCCTGGCACAGCAGGCGCGGTGTGCCGATCCAGGACCAGATGGAGGAGGCGCTGGGGCAGGCGCAGTCCTGCGCGGTCTTTGTCAGCTCGGGCCGGGTCGAGGGTTGGCAGAGCCAGCAGATGCGGGCCGCCATCCAGGCGCGCGTCGAGGATGAGCCGGGCTACCGCGTCATCCCGGTCCTCCTGCCTGGCGCGACCCGCCCCAGCAGGCGAGACTTGCCCCGCTTCCTGCGGTTGTACGAGCCGGTCGAGTTTCGCAGCCTGGACGACGAGCGCGCGTTCAAATACCTGCTGTCCGGCATCCTGGGCGTTCCGCCCATCGAGGTCGGGGGCCTTGTCGAGGCCGAGGTGGGCAGGGCCCGCCTGGCCCCGCCGCCGTCCGGCACGTTCGAGCACGGGCACGCGCTGGTCATTGGCGTGGCCAACTATCCCCGCTTCGCCCGCCTGCCCGAGACCGTGCTCGACGACGCCCGCGACCTCTACGCCCTGCTGACCGATCCGGCCACCTGCGGCTATCCTCCCGCCCAGGTCACCCAACTGCTCGACGGCGAGGCCACCGGCGCTCGTCTCCACGCCAGTCTGGCCGACCTCGCCGCCTGCACCAGCCCCGGCGACACGGCGGTCGTCTTCTTCTCCGGCCACGGCGCGCACGAATCAGGTTCACCCAACCTGAAACCTGAAACCTCCAACGTGAGACCCAACCAGTACGTCCTGCCCTACGACTGCGACCCCGCCGACCTGCCCGGCACCGCCATCTCCGGCGACGAGATGACGGAGATGCTGCGAGATATCCGGGCGGGCCGCCTCCTGGTGCTGTTCGACAGTTGCCACAGCGGCGGGGCGGGCGATCCCAAGGGGCCCCTGCGGCAGGTCAGGCGCGGGTTGAGCGAGGATTACTACCAGGCACTGGCCCAGGGCAGGGGGCGCGTCGTCATCGCCTCGTCCCGGCCCGGCGAGGACTCGTGGGGGCTGCACGGGATGCGCAACAGCCTGTTCACCCACTACCTGCTGGAGGCATTGCGCGGGGAGGGGCGGACGCTGGGGGACGGCTACGTGCGCGTGTTCGACGTGTTCCGCCACGTCGCCGACCACGTCCCCGCCAAAGCGGACCAGCATCCCATCTTTAAGGCGGCGGCGATGGAGGAGGACTTTCCGATCGCGCTTAGAGTGATCAGGAGGCAAGAATGAATGGTTCAACGCGCATCAGGGGAAAAGTGCTTGAAGGGGACCACAGTCCACGTCCTTGGCCTGTGGTACGGCATGGACTGTGGCCTGCTCGGAGCATATCACTGTTCTTTCTCGTGGTTCTCGTGGCCTTGACGGCGGGTGGCTGTGGAGGGGAGCCATCTCCCACGCCCAGCCCGGAAGCGCCCGCGCCGACGGCTGCATCGCCCATTCCGGCATCTGTGCTGCCCACGCCAGTATCTGCATTACCTACGCCGGAGGAAGAAGGAGGTCCAGCGATGGTTTTCGAATTGACGAGCGCCGCCTTTGCCGCCGGGGAGCCGATTCCCCCCAAATACACGTGCGACGGCGACGACGTCTCGCCCCCGCTCGAGTGGAGCGATCCGCCCGCAGGCACGCAGAGCTTGGCCCTCATCTGCGACGACCCCGACGCGCCGGTGGGCACCTGGGTCCACTGGGTGCTCTACAACCTGCCGGCCGGGGCCCGCGCGCTGCCGGAGGCCGTTCCCGCGGACGCCGACCTGCCCGGTGGCGGCCGGCATGGGAACAACAGTTGGCGGAGGCTGGGCTATGGCGGCCCCTGCCCCCCCAGCGGCACGCATCGCTACTTTTTCAAGCTGCATGCGCTGGATACAGCGCTCGGTTTGGACGCGGGCGCTGGCAAGAAAGAGTTGCTCGGGGCGATGGAGGGGCACATTCTGGCTCAGGTGGAGTTGATGGGCACGTACAGCCGGCAGTGACGGAGGAATCGGACGCAGATTCTCGCAGATCTACGCCGATAGGGTGGCAAACTGCGTTTATCGGTGCATAGCACATGTATGAAGATTTGCGTCGGAGATGGTCTCCTCCGATGTGGGCTGTGCTCGTCAAGGCGACGGCGGGGGCGAAGGGCTTTCCGATCGCGCTCGTGGAGCATGACGCGTGACCTACCGCGGTCTCGCTACTTTCCCGTTGTTTGAAGGGAGGGTTGGGTGTGACCGACGAAATCCGATACGATGTCTTTTTGTCCCACAACAGCACGGACAGAGAAGCGGTGGAGATCATCGCCCGCCGCCTGCGGGAGGAGGCGCAACTGGTGCCCTTCCTCGACCGCTGGCACCTGGTGCCCGGCGAGCCCTGGCAGGAGGCGCTGGAGGAGGCGCTTGACGTCAGCCGCACCTGCGCTGTCTTTCTCGGGCCGGCAGGTCTGGGCACGTGGGAGAACGAAGAGATGCGCGCTGCGTTGGACATCCGCGCTGGTCGCCCCGGCTACCGAGTTATCTCGGTCCTCCTGCCCGGCGCGCGGTTCCCCAAGCAGGGGCGGTTGCCCCGCTTCCTGGCCCGTCTCACCTGGGTGGACTTTCGGCCAGGGCTCGACGACGCGCGGGCGTTGCACGAGTTGGCCTCTGGCATCCAGGGGGTGGCCCCCGGCCCGGAGGGAGGGACGGAGACTGAGACCGTGTGTCCCTTCCGTGGCTTGCGGGTCTTTGACGAGGAACACGCTCGCTTTTTCTTCGGCCGGGAGGCGCTGATCCAACATTCCGTGGAACAGTTGCGCGACGACCGCTTCTTGGTTGTGGTTGGCCCCTCCGGCAGTGGCAAGTCCTCGCTGGTGCGAGCTGGATTGGTGCCTCAGATTCGTAGCGGCGCGCTGCCTGCCAGCGACCGCTGGCCGGTCGTGCTCTTCAAGCCGGGACCGCATCCACTGGAGACCCTCGCTGCGCGGCTGGTCCCTCACCTGGACGAGGGTGCCGACTCCCTCACAGCGTGGAAGTCGCTGCTGGATGTGCTGAACAAGGATGAGCGCGGGCTGCACCGTGTAGTCCAGGTGGCGTTGGCCTCCCTGCCCGACAGCCTGCGTCTGATGCTGGTGGTCGATCAGTTTGAGGAGCTGTTCACTTTGTGCCAGGATGAAGAGGCCCGAGCGGGCTTCATCGCCAACCTGCTCTATGCATCGGTCATTGCTGGAGGACAGACAGTGGTGGTGGTGACGATGCGGGCCGACTTCTTCGGCAAGTGCGTGGCGTATCCCGAATTGGCGGCGCGGTTGGCGGAACGGGATGTGCTGGTAGGGCCGATGAGCGAGGAGGAGCACCGGCGGGCGATAGAGGGGCCGGCGCAGACGGTGGGGCTGCACTACGAGAAAGGGCTGGTGGATACCATCCTGGACGACCTGGGGGATGAGCCTGGGACGCTGCCGCTGTTGCAGCACACGCTGTTAGAACTGTGGGAGCGGCGGCGGGGTGGCTGGCTGACGATCGACGCTTACCGCGAGATAGACGGGGTGCAAGGGGCCCTGGCACAGCGAGCAGACGAGGTTTACGCGGAGCTCACGCCCGCGCAGCAGGAAGTGGCCCGGCGGGTGTTGCTGCGATTGACCCAGCCAGGCGAGGGTACGGAGGACACGCGGCGGCGGGCGACGCTGGCGGAGCTGCTGCCCGCCGAGGGAGGGGCGGCGGACGTGGAGGCAGCGGTGCGGAAGCTGGCGGACGCGCGGCTACTGACCACCGGCAAGGATGAGCATGGTCGCGAGATGGTGGATGTGGCGCACGAGGCACTGATTCGAGGCTGGCCGCGACTGCAGCGCTGGATTGATGAAGACCGAGTTGCGCTGTGCACCCACCGGCGCTTCACCGAGGCGAGCATAGAATGGGAGCGACATAGCTCGGATGAGAGCTACCTGTATCGTGGCGCGCGCCTGTACGAGGCGGAGCAGTGGGCGGACGCACACACCAGCGACCTGAACGAGCTGGAGCGTGGATTCCTGGACGCCAGTATGGCCCTGCGAGAACGGGAGGCAGCGAACAAGGAAGCACAGCAGCAGCGTGAATTGGAAGCAGCTCGGAGGTTGGCCAAGGAGGCGGATGCACGCCGCCGGGCCGAGGAGCAACGGGCGCAGGAAGCGGAAGCCCGAGAGCGGGAGCAGAGAAGGGCAGCAAACAGACTGCGCTGGCTTGTCGTCGTTCTTACACTGATTGCGCTCGTCGCTCCCGGCCTTTGGACGTATCGGCAGATCCTGCGTGCTATGGCGCGAGGCCCACTTGTCCGCTTGCCAGCGTCTCGAGTTGTAGTGGGCTCAGACAGTGATCTGGCCAATGAGAATGAACAGCCAGTGTGGGCGGTGGAGATTCCTGCCTTCGAAATTGAACGCTATGAAGTGACCAACCGGCAGTACCGATTGTGTGTGATAGCTGGCGCGTGTACGGAACCCCAGGACGTGGGCCTGTATCATTCGGCGGACAGATCCGGTCATCCGGTGGTTATGGTGAACGCTTGTCAGGCGGCGAACTACTGTCGCTGGTTGGGCCGACGTCTGCCTACCGAACTCGAGTGGGAGCGAACGGCGCGAGGATCAGATGGCCGGACCTGGCCGTGGGGTGAAGACCCGCCAGACTCTACGCGACTCAACATCCTTTTTGACGGGGAAGCCATAGGGGACACGCGTGCGGTCGGGAGCTATCCGGATGGGGCCACCCCTGAGGGTGTGTTCGACATAACGGGCAACGTCTGGGAATGGACAGCGACAATGTACCAACCATATCCCTACGATCCGGCCGCGGTTGTATGGGACGGCGACTTCGCCAGTGCACCTGAGCAGTTGGTTACGCGAGGTGGAGGTTGGCAAAGCACGCTTGCTCGACCGACGGTGCGCACACCTGCCCTGCCCACCTTTCAGTGGAAAGACATGGGTTTCCGGTGTGCGTGTACCTCGCGTTGAGAGATAATTGACGAAAGGAGGTGAATTGGCATAGTTTTCCGGTGTTTGTGTGCCTCATGTTGAGAGATAGTTGATGGAAGGAGGTGAATTGACATATTTTTCTGTATTGACGGTTCGACTACTGGTTTCTGATAGTTAGGAGGATGTCATGCCGAAGGATGAGCGTTTAGAGTTTGGAGATCCGGTAGGACTTCTTCGTGCCGTGGGGGGATTGACCGACGAGAAAGGCAATAGGTTCGAAATCGTGGTCACCGGCCCTGAAGAAGAGACGAAAGCCTTCATCGAAAACTTGCCGTTAAAACTCGAAATCCTGCCAGCGGAGGAGGCGAAGCAGGAGCAGAAGTATGCATCCCAAGATGAGCCTGAGCAGAAGTACGAAGAAGAACCCCCCCATCTTACAGGGGAAGAGTTTGCGCGGGCTTTCGTCGTTCAAGTCAGGGCGGTGGAAGTGAAATCGGACAGACCCTTTCGCCTGCACTTCGAAGTTGAGCCCCCTATATCACCACCTGCGTCCCATTATTACTCCTTCACCGACTACGATGAGGCCGATGTGACGTGTACATCGACGCGGGGCGATGCTGACTTGCATCTGTACGAGGAGAGGCGCGGGGGAGGAATGTGCGAGTGGGAGCACCGTTGCAGTAGCGAAAACACCACGCCTGAGGATAGGTGTGTCGGTACGCGGGTGCATACAGGCAATTGGCTTGTGGGGGTCACGGCCAAGATGGAGAGTGAGTACACATTGACTGGCGACCTGAATGTAACATAGTCGCCGTTGCCGGGAAGGTGCAGGCCAGAGCCTGGGGTCGGCAGGGCAGGCTGGGTTTCTTTGGTCTGCTTCTTCCTATCACCGATGGAGATGTCATCGCCATGGTTGGCCTCGACGCGCAAGACATTGCTTCACACGGCGTCGACGGGCCGGCGGCCGAGGCGCTGGCCTGTCGATGCTGGCTTCAGGGCCGCGGCGATGAATACATTCACCCGATTCCGGCTGCAGCTAGGGATATCTGCGTGGGATCAGGGAGGAATGATGCGGGGCACGTAGATCAGGCGATGAGAGCCGAATTGGACTCTGGGAGATTTTTATGCGTATAGCTGTGTTTGGCACTGGTGCTGTGGGCGGTTATTTTGGCGGGCGGCTGGCGCAGGCTGAGGAGGACGTCGTCTTTATCGCCCGCGGGGAGCAGTTGCGGGCGCTGCGCGAGCGTGGCCTGCGGGTGGACAGCCTGAAGGGCGACTTCACGGTGCGGCCCGTGCAGGCGACCGCCGACCTGACCCAGGTCGGGACCGTCGACGTGGTCCTGGTGGGGGTAAAGGCCTGGCAGGTGCCGGAGGCAGCGGAGGCGATGCGCCCGCTCGTCGGGCCGGAGACGTTTGTCGTGCCGCTCCAGAACGGCGTCGAAGCGCCGGGCCAGTTGGCGGCGGTCCTGGGCGCCGGCCACGTGCTGGGCGGGCTGTGCCGGATCGTCAGCTTTGTCGTCGAGCCGGGCCACGTTCGCCACGCCGGGCTCGAGCCGTACGTCGCCTGCGGCGAGCTGGACAACCGGCCCAGCGAGCGGGCCGAGCAGTTGTGCGGGGCGTTTGCGCGCGCGGGCGTTGCGGCCGAGGTCCCGCCGGACATTCGGGTCGCCATGTGGGAAAAGTTCCTCTTCATCGCCTCGTTCAGCGGGGTGGGGGCCGTGACCCGCGCGCCGGCGGGCGTGCTGCGCACCCTGCCCGAGACGCGCCACATGCTCGAGCAGGCGATGCGCGAGGTGCTCGCCGTGGCGCACGCGCGCGGGGTCGCGCTGCCCGAGGCGTCCATCCCCCGGACGATGGCGCTCATCGACGGCCTGCCGCCTGAGGGGACGGCCTCGATGCAGCGGGACGTGATGGCGGGGCGGCCCTCGGAGCTCGAGTCGCAGAACGGGGCGGTCGTGCGCCTGGGCCGGGAGGTGGGCGTGGCGACGCCCTTGCACGCCTTCATCTACCACAGCCTGACCCCGATGGAGTTGCAGGCCCGGGGGGGAGAACCTTGCGAAGGTTAGGCCGTAATTCTCAAGCCAGAGGCGACTTTGTCCGGCGGGAGTCGCTACGCTACCAGGGCCACGCGCAACCTTCGCAAGGTTGGCTGGGGGAGGGGAAACCTTGCGAAGGTTAGGCCGTAACTCTCAAGCCAGAGGCGACTTTGTCCGGCGGGAGGCGCTACGCTACCAGGGCTACGTGCAACCTTCGCAAGGTTGGCTGGGGGAGGGGAAACCTTGCGAAGGTTAGGTCGTAACTCTCAAGCCAGAGGCGACTTTGTCCGGCGGGAGGCGCCACGCTGCCAGGGCTACGCGCAACCTTCGCAAGGTTGGCTAATATGAACGTAAAATTCGTCGTCCGCGGGCTGCTCCTCGCGCTGCCGGTGGCGGTGGTCGCGACCGCAGCCGGGTTCGCCGTGATGGTGGTGCGGGGGTGGATCGGGCCGCCGCCCGGCCCGCCCCCGCCGCCTCCGACGGTCCTGGCGCCGCGCGGCGAGATGCCGGGCGGGCCGGTCGGGTTGCAGGAGTGGGTGCAGGTCCGCGGCGAAGATTATCACCTGGCCGGGAGCGGGTTCCTCCTCGCGCTCGACGGCGGCGAGGTCGTAGGCGTGACGACGGCGCACAGCGTGCCGCTCGGCGATCCCGATCGCCCGGTCGACCGCATCGGGCTGCGCGTGGCCGGGCAGGCCGATTTCGTCGCCGAGTTCGACACGCTGCGCGGCCAGCCCGGCCAGCCCCGGACGGGCGGGGACCTGACGGTCGACTACGTGCTACTGCACGCCGATGGGACGCTGGATCCGGACCTGGTCCTCGTGCCCGACCCGCGCGGCGCGCCGCAGCCCGGCGAGCGCGTGTCGCTGTGGAGTGGCCAGGGAGATGGCAAGGGCGGCCGGCGCGCGCTGGAGGGGACGGTCCAGTCGGTCGGCGACACGGCCGTGTGGGTGCTGATGGACGAGTTGGTCAATCCGGGCATGATGAGCGGGTCGCCGTTCGTCAGCCAGCACACCGGCCAGGCCGTCGGGATGGCGATCGCGGCCAGCCCGCGGCGCGGCCGGGTGCTCGTGGGCGCGCATCCCATCGGCTCCATCGTGCGGTTCGCCGGGTCGGCGACAGAGTTCCCAAGGATAAGCGAGTATCGGCGGTGACGATGGCCTGCGTGCCGGTCGCGCCGGGCACAGTGGAGTCCAAGAGTTCACCGCACAGATTTTGATGGCTCGTAGGGTCGACTTTAGTCGTTGTCGAAGCGAAGGAAGCGAAAGTCGCCACTACGAGCCCTTTATATTCACTGTGGTAAGGTGGTGGCGTGTTTTAATAATTCTTTCACGTCATGCAAGCAAAAGTGTGCTATAATGGATAGGTGGCTCGGTCGAGCAAAGTCACCGAGCACGTACGCCTTGGCCGAACGGCAGGGGCGTGTCGTTGCGCCCGGGGGCAGGGGTAGCGCCTCGGACGTCTGGTTCGTCGGTCGAGTTTCGCCTGCAACGCAGCGGAAAGGAGGTAGGACCGGGAGAATCTGATCGTTCATCCCAACGTGATCCAACCGCTAGCCAGTAAACATGAAAGGAGTTACCGATGAAAGCACGATTGCTCGTTGTATTTGCGCTCATCCTGGGCATGGCGCTCGTCCTGACGTGGGCCGTGGCTGCCCAGGGACCGGACGATGGAACGCCACGCCGTGAAGGCGGACCGTACGTCCCAATAGGGCCCCCTGGCGACGGCCCTCCGAGGTTCCGGACGGAGCTGGAAGCCCCCTTACCTCCACAGCCCGGGCGCGGCCAGCGCCCCCTCCCGCTCGTCGCGTCTGAACTGGGCGCGCTGGGCCAGGCGGAGATGCTGGGCGCAGGCCCCCTGGGCGTCGGCGGCGGACCCTTCGACGTCGAGTACTTTTTCGACGACATGGAAAGTGGCCCTGCCCAATGGACCGCCACCGGCCTGTGGCACATCGTCGACGCGGGCAGCAACTATCCCAACGCCTACAACGATGCGGCCAGTTGGTGGTACGGCCAGGAAGCGACGGGAAACTATGACACCGGCTCCACCCCCAACTCCGGGTGCATCCAGACCGGCCCGGTCAGCATCCTGGCCGGCTCTGAGCCGGTCTACCTGCGCTTCTGGTCCTGGGAGTACACCGAGGCGGACTGGAGCCTCACCTATGACACACGCAAGGTGTACACCTCCACCAACGGCACCGACTGGTCGGTGATCTGGCAGTCCGACCCCCCCAACGACCTGGCCCAGTGGTACGAGGTGCTGATTGACCTCACTCACCTGCGGGGGAGCGACGTCTACCTGCGCTTCGAGTTCGACACCGTCGACGGCAGCCACAACGGCTACCGGGGCTGGTACGTGGACGACGTGGCGGTGGGCTACGACTACGTCCAGCTCTTCCCCGGCGGCCAGACCGGCTACGGCGTGCCGGGCGGCAGCGCGTGGTATCCGTGGTGGCTGCCGGGCGAGATGTGGGTGCAGAACAACACCGGCACCACGACCGCCTTCACCATCACCGCCACCGGCGTCTGGACACCCACCTTCCCCAACGTCACGCCCGATTTGAACCCCGGCGATAAGTGGTGGCTCAGCGGCCAGGTGGACATCCCCACGGCCGCCGACCTGGGCACGTACGACGACGCCACCCTCCTCGTCACCTCCCAGGTCTCCCCCACGCTGTACACCAACATCCAGGTGGTGCGCACGTGGGCCGGCTGGGTCCATCACGTCGATCACCAGATCATCGACGACGGTTCCGGCGACAGCCAGGGCGATGGCGATGGCCGGATCGACCCTGGCGAGACGATCGAGATGGTGGTGACGCTGAAGAACGACCTGGACGGCACCGCCTATGGGGTGTCGGCCTCGATGTGGGACTGGGTGGGGCTCTGGTGGGATGACTCTTGGAATTCTTACGGCGACATCGCCGCCGGGGCCACAGCCGACTCGCCGGACCGCTACAGGTTCCATGTGCCATCCTGGGTCCTGCCGGGCACGGTCATCGACTTCGACCTCTTCGCCGACGCCCGGGGAGGCGGGTGGTTCGAGACGTTCACCGAGACTGTGTCGACGGCGGTGCGACTGACACCGCCCGCACAGGTCGAGGGCGGCGACCCGGGCGAGACGGTCGTCTACAACCTGACCGTCGAGAACTATACCGGCTTCGGCGGCAGCTTCGACCTGTCCGCGGCGGGGAACAGTTGGCCGACCGACGTCTCGCCCACTTCGACGGGCCCCCTCGCCGACGGGGCCACAAAACAGGTCACGGTCACGGTGGATATCCCCGCCGGGGCCAGCGCTGGCGACAGTGACGTGGTCAACGTGCAGGCGTCGGGCGTCGGTACCCTGACGTTCGCGGACACGGCCGTCATCACCACCGCCGTCCTCTGCCCGCACCGGCACGTGTGGACCGGGTCGCAATCGGGGGCGTGGAGTAGCTGGGATGACTACTCCCACTCCGGCGAGCGCTTCGCCCTCGTCGACATCACGGCCACGACCTACGCCCCGGGCGACTTCCGTGTCGAGGGTTGGGATGGCTCGAGCTGGACCACCCTCTACTCCGACCACCAGGTGGGCACCCGGCGTGTGGGGTTGTTCTACGCCCCGGCCGTGTACCAAGAAATCGAGATCTACATCGACGATGACTCGACCGGCATGGGCTGGGCCTACGACTACCGCTTCGAGACCTGCTGGGACCTCGTGCAGCTCACGCCCGCCGCCGACGCCCGCGCCGGGCTGCCGGGGGCCACGGTGACGCGCACCTTCAGGCTGCAGAACAACACCGGCATCGCGACTCCCTTCACGCTGACGCTCAGCGGGGCGAGTTGGAGCAGCGTCGTGACGCCCACGCGCACGACCACCGTCCCCGATGGCTCCTCCACCGACGTCACCGTCACCGTCGACGTACCAGGCACGGCCACCGCAGGAGACGCTGACGCGGCCACGCTGCGCGCCAGTTCGGTCGCCAGCCCCACGCTGGCGGGTGCGGCGGCGCTGAACACCACCGCGATCAGCACGGGTTGGTACCAGGCCTACACCGAGGACTATCCCACCACGCCCTCGGCCGACACCGAAGCCTACCTGGACTCGATCCACAGCTTCGACGAGTGGCGGCTGACCGACGACCGGTACTGGGAGGATGACGCAGCCGTCAGCGCCTTCTACCGCGACCGGGTGCCCTACGCCTGGACGCAGAGGTACGATAACCACTATGGCATCGAGGTCGAGGAGGTCGAGTTTGGGGCGCGGGACGTGGCCGGCACGGTCGTCATCCCCGCCACGCGGGTCGCGGACCACGGCGAGGCCACAGACGAGATCTACGACTATGATCCCGCCATCGCCGTGGACCCGGTCGGCGGCAACATCGGCCTGGCCTGGGTGCGGCAGGACCGGTCCAGCGGCTCCGGCCCCTGGCGCTGGAACGTCTACTACGCCGTCTACGACGAGGACGGGAACGTGGTCCAGCCGCCCACCGCGCTGACGGCCAACACCGACGACACCGTCCAAGACTACAGCCCGGCCGTCGAGGCCTACCGCGACGGGAGCTTTGCCGTCGCCTGGGAGCACTATGTCAGCACGAGCGACGTAGACAGCGTCTACTACGCCGTGTTGGACAGCAGCGGCGAGCTGGTCAAGCCGCCAGCCGATCTGACCCCGGGGAACACCGCCGGCTGGGGTGACTTTGACCCCCGGCTGGCCCAACTCCTCGATGGAAACATGATGGCGGTTTGGCTCAGTGGGTTCTCCTTCATGGGACAGAGGGATGCCACGTACGCCATCCTGAGCCCTGCCGGGACCGTGGTGCAGGGAGAAACGGCCCTGACCAACTACGCACAGACAACCGGTTTCGGGAGTGCGTGGGAGCCTGATGCGGTGGCGCTCTCGGGCGGCAACACGGTCGTCGCCTGGACGAGGTTTGACTGGTCGACCGGTGGCAGCGTCATCGAGTACGCCGTGCTGGGCCCGACCTACAGCACCGTCGTCTCGCCCACTGTCCTGGCCGACACGCTGAGCAACAGCAACCAGTCGGTCTCGCTGACCGAGGACGCGGACGGGCGGGCCGTGCTCACCTGGGACGGCGGCTCGGAGCGCATCTTTTACGCGCTGGTGGACGGCGACGGCGACGTAATCGTCGAGCCGGTCGTCTACCGCCAGGCCCGCAACAACTTGCTTGATGTCAACTCGAAGGGCTACGGCAACGGCGGCATGGAGGCCCGGCCGTTGGTCAAGGTCTACCTCCCGCTCGTGCTCAAGAACTACTGACGTCCAGCTATGTCTATAGTGCACCGGGGCGGGTCGTGACCCGCCCCGGTGCTCGTTGAAGCCCCCGCCGCAGGCGGGGGAGCCGTCACGGCTGCGCCAGGCCCCAATTCGTTGTCCCAACCCGCTTCCAGTGGTATAATCCGCCCTGCCATGGTCAAATGGGCCGCCCTTTTGCTGCTCCTGCTCTCGCTGGCCGCGTGTGCCCCCGATAGCGCCCGCTCCGTCACGCTCGTCGCCGACGGCGAGACGCGCACGCTCACGACCGAGGCACTCACCGTCCGCGATTTGCTGGCCGAGGCGGAGGTCACGCTCGACGAGGACGACCGCGTGGTGCCCGTCGAGCCGGCCTTTGTCGAGGATGGGATGACCGTCCGCGTCGTCCGCGTCGAGATGCGCACCGAGAGCGAGCAGCGCGAGATCCCGTTCGAGCGGCGGACCGTGCGCGACGCCTCCATCCCCGTGGACGAGACCCGCCTGCTGGAGCCCGGCGCTGCCGGGATCGAGGAGCTGACCTACCGCGTCACCGTCGAGGACGGCGTCGAGGTCGACCGGCTGCTCGTGCGCCGGGTCACACTCCAGGAGCCCCGCACCGAGGTGATCCTCGTCGGCATGCAGGCCGAGTTCAAGCCCGTTCCCATCACCGGCACCGTGGCCTACGTCGCTGACCAAAACGCCTGGGCGATACAGGGCACCAGCCCTAACCAGCGGCGGTTGACGCACGCTGGAGACCTGGACGGCCGCGTGTTCGCCCTCTCGCCCGGAGGCTCCCATCTGCTCTTCACCCGTGTCCCCCCCTCTGTCCCCCCCAGGGGGGGGGATGCTACCTCTGTCCCCCCCAGTGAGGGCGATGTCACCCCCACCGCGCGCCCCGGCGAGGAGGATGTCACCCCCACTGTCCCCCCTGGCGAGGGGGATGTTACCCCCACCGCGCGCCCTGGCGGGGGGGATGCCACTCCCACTGTCCCCCCCGCCGGAGGGGACGAAGGGGGGGGCGAGGCGGCTCCACTCAACACGCTGTGGCTGATCGAGACAGCGGCCGTCGACGCCCAGCCGGTGCGGTTGGAGGCTGAAGAGGGTGTCCTGTGGGCCGGTTGGGAGCCCAGGTGCCAGGTCAAACCCGCCGGCACCGGCTGTCGCATCGCCTACGCCACCGGCACACCGGCCGAGGGCAGCCCCGGGTGGCGGGCGGAGAACGACCTCTGGGTCGCCCGGCCGCGCCCCAGCGATGGCCGGTTGATCGGCCAGCGGCGCATCGTCGGGCCCAGCGCCGGCGGGGCCTACGGCTGGTGGGGCACCACCTACGCCTGGTCCCCCGATGGGCGCAGCCTGGCCTACGCCCGCGCCGACGAGGTCGGCGTCGTCCGCGCCGGCGACGGTGCGCAGGTCCCGCTGGCCCGCTTCCCGCCCTATCGCACCTACGCCCCCTGGGTGTGGGCGCCGACCGTCAGTTGGTCGCCAGAGGGCAAGTTCGTCATCACCACGCTGCACGGCTCCGCTCCGACGGGCGAAGCGCCGGAGGATAGCCCCGTCTTCGACGTCTGGACGCTCGCCGCCGACGGCACGATCACGGCGGAGTTGGTCAGCGAGGCCGGCATGTGGGCGGCGCCCGCCTATGCGCCTGTGGGGGACGCGGTGGTCCTCGGCTACGCCCGCACCCCCTACGCCAGCCAGACCAGCGGCTACGACCTCCACCTGATGGACCGCGACGGTTCCGACCGGAGGCCGCTCTTCCCACCTTCGGAGGAGATCGGCCTGGCGTACCCCGAGTTCGCCTGGGGGCCGGGGGGGGATCGGCTGATCGTCGTCTACCAGGGCAACCTGTACCTGATCCTGGTCACCAGCGGCGAGGTGCATCAACTGACCGTCGAGGGCGGCGTGACAGCGGTCCGCTGGCGGTGGTGAGTCCGTTGAATCGACGTCCAGAACCCCTAGCCTATATTTGCCTGATTGGCCTCCTGGTCAGTTTGCTTCTGGCTGGCGCGGTGCTGGCTGCCATGCGACGCGCCGCCGGCCAGGCGACCACCACGTCCTACACCCCGCTCTCCGGCGAGGCCGAGTGGGAGGGGGACTGGGAGTTCTCGGACCTGGGGGCCGACCCCAGCGCGGCCGGCACCGAGCGCGTGGCCATCCCCTTCGTCGGCACCGGCTTTGCGCTGCGGGTGCGCCGCGGTAGCTATCGCGCCAACTTTTTCGTCAGCGTCGACGGGGAACCGGCCAACCAATTGCCCCGGGATGGGCGCGTCGCCTACCTCGTGCTCACCTCGCCGGACCACGCGCCCCAGGTCGCCATGATCCCGGTCGCGGCCGGTCTCGACGATGGCCCGCACGTCGCGGTCGTCGTCGCTGACCGGGGGTGGGACCAGTGGCCGCTGGCCGGCTGGACCGTGAACCGCACGCCGGACATGACCCCGTACCGCTGGGTGTTACGGGTACTGGCGGTGGTTGCACTGAGCTGCCTGGCGGGTCTGGTGTGGTGGGGAGGGAGGCAGGAGGCAGGAGGCAGGAAGGAGGAAGGAAGTAGGGAGTATGGAGTAGGGAGTAGGAGGCACGAGACAGGAGGCAGGAAGCGGGGAAGGGACAAACGCCATCCCGCACCCTCCCTTCTGCAATCTGCAATCTGCAATCTGCAATCTCCATCCTCCATCCTCCAGTCTTGCTCCCCCCTCCCCCTGGCCGCCACGCTCGCCGCCGCAGCCGCTTTCTACCTCTCCCCCTGGCCCCCGCTCACGCTCGCCAGTGGCCTGGTGTTGGCCGGGCTCGTTCTCCTGCGGCTCGACGTGGGCCTGGCGCTCGTCGCGGGGACGGTACCCTTCTACATGCATCCCCGCTCGCTCTTCGGAAAAGCCTTCTCGATGGCCGAGGTCCTCACTCTGCTCTGTGCGCTCTCGTGGGGACTGCGGATACTTGCCCGTTGGAGGCCAAACGCCACCCCACCGCCCGCCGCCCGCCGCCCGCAATCTCCAATCTCCATTCTCCATTCTTCATTCTCCATTCTCCATTCTCCATTCTCCATTCTCCGTCCTCCATTCTCCACTCTCCATCCTCCTCCCTCCTCCCTCGACCTCGCCGCCCTCTTCTTCGTCCTGGTTGCCCTCGCCTCGGCCTTTGGCGCCGAACACCGCCACGTCGCGCTGCGCGAGCTGCGCGTCGTCGTCCTGGAGCCGGCGCTTTTCTACCTCATGCTGCGCACGGGCCGGCTCGGACGCAGCGCCATTTGGCGCGTGGTCGATTTCTTCGTGCTGGGGGCGGTCGTCGTCGCGCTGATCGGCCTGGTGCAGTACGGGCTGGGCGTGGACGTCATCACCGCCGAGGAGGGCTTCCGCCGCCTGCGCTCCGTCTACGGCTCGCCCAACAATGCAGGCCTGTACCTGGGGCGGGTGCTGCCGGTGTTGGTCGCCGTCGCGCTGTTCGGGGCCGCCCGCGGGCGGCGCGTTGCCTACGGCCTGGCCGCCGTGCCGGTGGGGCTGGCCGCGCTGCTCAGTTTCTCCAAGGGCGCGCTCATCCTGGGCCTGCCGCTCTCGCTGCTGGCGCTGGGCGTGCTGGCGGGCGGGCGGTGGTCCTGGCTCTCGCTCGGTGCGGTCGCGGTCGCCGCTGTCGCCGCGGTTCCGCTCCTGCGCACCCCGCGCTTCGCCTCGCTCCTCGACACCCACAGCGGCACCACCTTCTTTCGCCTCCAGCTCTGGCGCTCGTCCTGGATGATGTTCCGCGACCACCTGGCGTTGGGCGTCGGGCTGGACAATTTCCTGTACCAGTACCGCAGCCGCTACGTCCTGCCCGCCGCCTGGCAGGAGCCGGATCTCTCCCACCCGCACAACGTCCTCCTCGATTACGCGTCCCGGCTGGGCCTGTGCGGGCTGGTGGCCGGGGCCTGGCTGCAGATCGCGTTCTGGCGGCTGGCGCTCCCGCTGCGCCGCCTGGCGGGTACATTTCAATCTGAGGTCTCCGACCGCCGTGCGCTGGCGCTCGGCCTGATGGGCTCGATGGTCGACTTTTTGGCCCACGGCTTGGTGGACGCCTCGTATTTCGTCATTGACCTGGCCTTTGCGTTTTTCCTGGCGCTGGGCCTGGTGCAATGGCTGGCAAGGAGCAAGACTGATGAACTCGAAACCTAATCTCAACACGGTGATATTGGTGCTGATCCTGCTCGCCCTCGTCGGCGGTGGGCTCCTCTTTTTTGGCGCGCTGCGGGGGTTGACGCGACCGCTGGAGGAGGCCGAGCAGGCGCTGCAGGAGCAGTTCGCGGGGATCGCCAACCCCACACCCACGATCATCCCCGACCCGGTGACGATCATCCGCCAGGTGCGGAACCTCAGCCGGCTGGAGACGGCCTCCTACACCATCGAGAAGGTCATCACCGCCGAATCAGGGCAGGGGCCCTTCTCCTTTCTCTTCGGCGACCGGCTGATCCTGGTCGCCCGCGGCCAGGTCATCGCCGGCGTCGACCTGGGCAAGGTGGAGGAGGGCGATATCCTCGTCACCGGCGACAGGACGGTCGTGGTGACGCTGCCGGCGGCCGAGATCCTCGTCGCCACGCTCGACAACGAAAAGTCCTACGTCGTCGATCGGGACACCGGGCTGGTCGGGACGAACCCGGCGCTGGAGACAGAGGCCCGCCAGGCGGCCGAGAAGGAGGTCCTGGACGCGGCGCTGGAGGACGGCATCCTGGAGATGGCGCAGCGGAACGCCGAGATGTACGTGCGGCAGCTCATCATAGCGCTGGGCTTTGTCGACGTCATCTTTGCGGAGGGCGTCCCGAGCCCGGCCCCGACCGTGACGCCGACGGCGGTGCCGTAGTCACGGGTGCTCGCTCACGCCCTCCCGGGCCGCCACCGCTGCGCGGGGCGTGGCCGGAACGCGTTTCGGATATCCTCCAGCGTCACCAGGCCCAGGAAGCGCCTCCCTTCGACGACCGAGATCGCCGAGCTGCCGCTGGCCTGCATCTTGTGCTGGAGATCGAGCAGCGTGTCGCTGGACCGCGCCACGGGGAAATCCGTGCGCATCACCTGCCCGACGAGCACGTTGGGCCCGTACCTCTGGAACCCCTCCGCCACGCCTTCCCGCGTGAGCACGCCGACCAGGAGGTCATGGTCAAAGACCGCGAAATCTCGCTGGCCGCTGCGCAGTGTGAGGTCGATCGCGCGCCGCAGCGGATGATGCGGCGAGAGCGATATGCCCCCGTGCGCCAGCGCGGCTGCTGCTGGCATCTCCTGCAGTGCCGTCTTCAACTGCGCCCCGCGCCACTCCTGCTCCGCCCCGGCAAAGATGAACGCGGCGACCAGCACCAGGTTCAACCCGCCGCCGAACAGCCCCACCAGGCCGAGGACCACGGCCAACCCCTGCCCGACGCGCGCGGCGATGCGGGTCGCGTCCAGATCGCCCATCCGCGACGCCAGCAGCGCCCGCAGCACCCGCCCGCCATCCATCGGGAAGGCGGGCAGCAGGTTGAAGAGCGCCAGCCCCACGTTGGCCGCGAGCAGGTCGACCAGCAGCCTCTCCCAGCCCAGCGTGTTCAGCCGGCTCCACAGCAGGTCCAGGCCTCCCAGCGCGCGCCAGCCCAGCAGCGGCAGCGCGATCGCGCCCAGTATCGCCGCCAGCGCGACGTTGACGGCCGGCCCGGCCACAGCCATCCACAACTCCTGCCTGGGATGGGCCATCTCGCCGTCCAGGCGTGCCACCCCGCCGATGGGCAGCAGCGTGATGTCGCGCACCTTCGCGCCGTGGCGCCGTGCCACCAGGCTGTGCCCCAGTTCGTGCAGCGTCACGAACAGGAACAGCAGGCTGATGAACGCCACCCCGTATAGTGCGCCCGCCAGGCCCAATCCCTGCCGCACGCCCCAGTCCAGTGCCGCCCAGATCAACACGAGTGCGAACGTCCAGTGCACCCGAATCTCGATTCCCTTTACCTTTGCGATCGGAAAAGACCGACCCATGAGCAAATACCTCCAGTCACTCATCAAACGTGAGTGTAATATGTGATGCGTGAGCGAAATTTACGTTTCACGCATCACGTTTCACGCTTCACGCTTCCCATCCATTCGGTGCAGTATACCCCGGTACCGTTAGAAGAGTGTGAACGGCGCGTTAGAAATAGGTTAGCGTTGCGTTGACAACACCTGGTTTCCCTCTTATACTATCAGCCGACCAATCGACCACCTGACTAACCGACCAATGCGTTACAAGGTCCAGCCCGAGGATTTTATCGTCGAGGAGCAGATCCGGCTCTCGCTCGCGCCCAGCGGCCCCTTCGCCGTCTACCGCGTGCGCAAGCGCGGCGTGACGACGCTGCGCGTGCAGGCGCAGGTGGCGCGCGCGCTGGGTGTGTCGCAGTCGGCGGTCGTCGCGCCGGCGCTCAAGGACAAGGACGCCGTCGCGGTGCAACACCTCGCCGTGCGCGGTACCGGCCCCGCGCGGTTGGCTGGCGACGGGTTCGTCGCCGAGTTCCTGGGCCGCAGCCCGCGCCCCCTCGCGCCCGCCGATGTCGTCGCCAACCGGTTCACCGTCGTGCTGCGGGACCTCTCGGCTGACGAGGCAGCGCGCGTCCAGGAGCGGTTGGCCCAGGTGGCCCGGTCCGGCCTGTCCAACTACTTTGACCAGCAGCGCTTTGGCTCACTGGCCCCCGGCGAGGAGCCCATCGGCAAGCGCATCCTGCGGCGGGACGCCGAGGGCGCGCTGCGGGCCTACCTCACCCAGCGCTTTGCCGGCGACCCCGAACCGGTGCGGGCGTTCAAGGCGTTTGCCGCTGCCCACTGGAGGGATTGGGACGCGCTCTTCGACGCCGCCCCGCGCCCCTCCAACTTTCGCTCCGTCCTCACCTACCTGCGCGACCATCCAACTGAATACCGCAAGGCGCTCAACCTGGTCACCCGGCGGCTCCTGAGCCTCTACCTGGCGGCCTACCAGTCTCTCCTGTGGAACCGCATCGCGGGCCGATACCTGTCGGCCTGGCTGGGGGAACCGGCTGCCCACGTCGAGATCGCGACCGACCGCCTGCCCCTCTACTACGAGCTGCCCCCCCACTTTGACCGCGACCTCACCATTCCCCTCCCCCACCACCGCGCCACCTACCCAACCCTCCCCCACACCCCAAGCCCCCCACGTAGTGGGGGGTTCGGTGACAGCTTCCCCAGGAGGTCCGATGACCGCATCCCAAGCCCTCCACGCAATGGGGGGGCCGGTGACCATGTGCCAAGCCTCCCACGTAGTGGGGGGTCCGGTGACAGCTTCCCCAGGACGTCCGGCGACCACTCCCCCATCCTGTCCACCATCGCCGCCCAGGTCCTGGCAGAGGAAGGGCTGACCCTCCACGACCTCAAGGCGCGTATCCTGAAAAAAGCCTACCTGCCCAGGGGCAACCGCCCGCTCCTCCTCTTCCCCCAGGACCTATCCACCTCCCTCCCCGAACCCGACGACCGCTTCCCTGGCCGCCACAAACTCACCCTCACCTTCACCCTCCCCCGGGGCAGCTACGCCACGCTGGTGATCAAAACCCTATCGCTCTGAACGCATCACGTTTCACGCTTCACGTTTCACGCATCACGCATCACGCATCACGTATCAAGGAGGCCCCATGCGCACCCAAATCAACCACACGACCCTTGAGCTGATCCGGTCCGACATCACCGACCTGTCCACCGACGCCATCGTCAACGCCGCCAACGAACACCTGGCCCACGGAGGCGGCGTCGCCGGCGTCATCTCCCGCCGGGGCGGCCCGGCCATCCAGCGCGAGAGCGACGCCTGGGTGCGCCAGCACGGCCGGGTGCTGACCGGCTCCGCCGCCATCACCTCCGGCGGCCGCCTCAAGGCCCGCTACGTCATCCACGCGGTCGGGCCGGTGTACGACGGCACGCCCCGCTCGGCGGAGCTCCTGGCCTCGGCCGTCCGCGCCGCGCTCCGGATGGCCGACGAGCACGGGCTCAAGTCGATCGCGCTGCCCGCCATCAGCACCGGCATCTTTGGCTACCCGATGGAGGAGGCCGCGCACGTCATGCTGCGGGCGGCCATCGCATACCTGCGCGGGGAGACGGGGCTGGACAGAGTCGTCCTCTGCCTGTATAACCGGCGTGCGTTCGACATCTTTGCCCGAGAACTCGCCGCACAGACCGAACAGGGGAGCTGACGAAATGCCATCGGATGCTGATCGACCCAAGTGGAGGTGAGCAATGGGTTCCAATCAAACGCAGAACGAGCACATTGACCGGTTGATCGCTGCCTTTCGGGAGGACGGCTTTCAGATCGATCGGCAGATCGAATATCAAGGCCAGATCGGGATCACGGCGACACACAAAACTGCAACCATTGGTCGCACTGGAAAGAGGAAAAAAGCCTATTACGTGGAAGGCAGCCATTACGAGATGGGATATCTCCTGGGCCGGATGGCAGAGCCAGAAATTGGACGTATGTGCACAGAATTCAACGAAGGAATCCTTCTTGAGTTTATCCACGCCGATTCCAGGAATCACAGGTTGGAGGACATCCTCGGCGAATCCCTGGAGATGATCCTGTATCGGCTGTCTGAGAACATCGAGCCGGATATCCCCGATGAATACAAAGACGAACTGAAGGGAATTCTGGAGGGCTGTGGCGACACAAACCCTCGCACGAAAGTCGATTGGCAGGGGTTGTGGGTGCTCAACGTCGGCATTGACGCTTTGCTGTCTTACGTCTATACAGGCGACCTCCCGATAACGAGAGCACTGCCGTTCCCGATCACACACGAGCATTTGACGATCCCGCTTCAGTGCAATGCCTTCTCGGTGTTCGGGCCGGCCGCGGAAGGCGACGGGCATCTCCTGGGCCGGGATTTCATGTTTCCGACTGCAGGCGTGTTTCAGGATACGGCCTGCTTGATCGTTGAGAACCCGGACGGAAAACAGCCTTTCGTGAGCATGACAGCGCCGGGGATGATCGGCTGCGTTGCGGGGATGAACGTTCACGGGCTCGGCGTGGGCGTGAATATGGCACCGTCCGGGAACTGCGATCCGTCTCGACCGGGATTTAACTCGCTACTGCTTGCGCGGCATAGTATTGAGAACGGGGGCAGTTGTGATCGGGCGGTCAGTATCATAGAAGAAGCCCAGCGCGGTGTCTCGTGGTGCTATATCCTGGCGGAGTATGCTCACCAGAGATCCTGCGTCGTCGAAGCAGGATGCAGGGCGGATGATGTCGACTTTGCTTCCTACGTGAGCAAGCATTTGACCGATCACCTGGCGGACCCGTCGTATGACTACTTGCCGAAGGGTCTGACAACCAGTTTGCCCGAGAGATCCTATTTCGAGGCTCGGAGGCCGCCCGAATTCAGGAAGGGCATGATGGTGCGGTGGAACGATTATGGTTACCCCGGGGAGTACTTGAGCTTTAACCCGCCGTTATTCAGGCTGTTTCGAAAAACGTACGATCCGGATGACTTCGCGGAGAGAGGCTACCTCGACGAAACTTGGAAAGACCGGAATCTTCCTCATGGATACTACTTTGCTCCCCAGCGAGAGGACAATCCCAACCTGCTGATTCTCACAAACATGTACATCATCCCTGAGATGCGGCTTTTCGCCATGCATCCCTGGACCAATTTGATCGCTGCAAGCCAGTACGACGATATCCAATGGCGATACGATGAGTTGAACCATCAACTTCTTACCGCACTGTACCCTGAGCCGGATGGAGAGCTGAGGCCATTGTCTGTTGAGAGAGCGAAAGATATCATCGACTTCCTGACTCCAAACCCAGCGAAGGGCAAATATCCCGACTACTACAACCCGGAGCCTGAACGTGCGTGCTGGCGGCGGTGGCTGGATCGGCTCTGGGGCAGATTCCTGGGGCGTCACAATCAAAGTTCGAGGAGGAGCGATTGGGAAAACATCCCGGTAGGGGGTTCAGTTTCTCTCATGGATCTCAAAGAGAGAGTCTTGTATAGCCATTATGGTTGTCACGGCGATGAATGGGTATACATCACCCTGTCAAATTATATGGGCAGAAAATAAGTTATCGCCTCACGCGACACACACTACGCGTTGCGCATTACGTATTACGAACCACGTATCACGCCTCATCCCTTCCTTGCCCACGCGACAAATATCCCAAACAGGTGTATAATCCCTCTCACGACAACGCTGCCTCATCGTCGCACAGGTGTTGGATTTCGCTGTTTCTCCAAAAGTCCAGTTGCGGGCGGGCGATGATGCACTGGCAGTACACTCCTTACATTTGGCCCCTGCTTGCGTCGGCAGCGGTCATGGCGGCGTTGGCCATGTGCGCCTGGCGACACCGGGCCGTGCCGGGCGCGCTCCCATTCACTGTCCTCACGCTGGCGATCGTCATCTGGTCGCTGGCGTACGCCTTGCAGTTGGCCAGCGCCGACCTGCCCGCCAAGCGCTTTTGGAACCAGGTCCAGTACCTGGGTAACGCCGCAATGCCCGTGGCGTGGCTGGTCCTGGCGCTCCAGTACACCGGCCGCGATCGGTGGCTGTCTCGTCGCCGCCTGACCGCGCTGGCAGCCGTCCCGCTTCTGACGATCGCGCTGCTCTTGACCAACGACCTCCACCGCCTGGTGTGGCGCGACGTGACGCTGGATACCGCCGGCCCGTTCGTCCTTCTGCGCAAGACCTACGGCCCGTGGTTCTGGGTCCACGCCGCGTACGCGTACGCGCTGCTCTTGCTCACCGCGCAGATGCTGGTTGAGGCGCTGCGGCGCGCGCCGCCCCTGTACCATGGCCAGCCCCTGGCGTTGCTGCTCGGCCTCTTCCTGATGGTGCTGGGGAATGCATCGCACATCTCCGGCATCGACGCCTCTCTCCGCTTCGATCCGACGCCATTCCTATTTATCCCGGCGGGCGGCGTGGTGGCGTGGGGCCTGTTTCGATTCGGACTGTTCGACGTTGTGCCGGTCGCGCGCAACCGGGTCGTCGAGGGCATGGACGACGGCGTGATCGTCGTCGACACGCATGGCCGGGTCGTGGACCTCAACCCGGCCGCGCAAAGGATCCTGGGTGATCTGGCCTTCCAGGCGGCCGGCCGGGAGGCCGCGTGGGCCTTCGGCGGCTGGCCCGATCTGGTCGCGCTCTGCCACGACGAAACGGCGACCCAGGCCGAGTCCGTCTGGGGCGCTGGGGATGCGCAGCGGCACTACGACCTGCGTTGCGTGCTGATGACCGACCGCCGGTGGCCGCCTGATTGGCCGCTTGATCGTCCTGCGTGATATCACCGAGCGCAAACGGGCGCAGGCCCAACTCCTCCAGCAGCAGCGGGCGCTGGCCGTGCTGGAGGAGCGGGCGCGGCTGGCCCAGGAGCTGCACGACAGCCTGGGCCAGGTGCTGGGCTACGTGAACGTGCAGGCCCAAGCCGCCCGCGAGTGGCTCTGCAGCGGCCAGATCGAGGAGGCCGAGGCGGACCTGGCGCGCCTGGTCGCCGTCACCCAGTCCTTTCACGCCGACGTGCGGGAGTACATCCTCAGTCTGAGGGCAACCCTCTCGCCGGAGCAGGGCTTTCTCCCCGCCCTGGAGCAGCACCTCCAGCGCTTCGGCCGGCGCTGTGGTATTCACACCGAACTGATCGTCCCGGATGGACTGGCGGACGGACAGCTTGAGCCCGCCGTCGAGGCCCAACTGCTGCGCATCATCTATGAAGTGCTCGCCAACGTCCGGAAGCACGCGGGCGCCAGTTCCGTGCGGGTGGCGATCGCTGTCCACGACGGCCTCGCCCAGATCGTCGTCGAGGACGATGGCCGGGGGTTCGATCCTGACCAACTCTCCACCGGCGATGGGCAAAGCCTGGGGCTGCACATCGTGCGCGAGCGGGCGGAGGGGGTGGGGGGCAGCCTCGCGACGGGCTGGACGCGCTGGCCCAGGCGCGCGCGCTGCGCCCCGACGTGATCCTGATGGACATCGGGATGCCGCGCTGCGACGGGCTGGCAGCCACGCGTGCGATCAAGGCGGAGCTGCCCGACGTCAAGATCGTCATGCTCACCGTGTCGGCGGAGGAGGAGGACCTGTTCGAGGCCATCAAGAGCGGGGCCAGCGGGTATCTGCTCAAGAGCCTCGACGCCGGCCAGTTCTTCGAGCTGCTCTCGGATCTGGAGCGGGGGGAGGTGGCCCTTTCGAACGGCATGGCCGCCCGGGTCCTGGAGGAGTTCGCCCGCCAGGCCGGCCAGGCCGAACCGGCCACGGAGGTTGGGGAAGAGGATACGCCGGGGCTGACCCCCCGGCAGCGGGAAGTCTTGACCCTCGTGGCACGAGGACTAAAGTACAAAGAAGTGGGCGCGGCGCTCTGTCTCAGCGAAAGCACGATCAAGTATCACATGGGGGAGATTCTGGAGCGGCTCCATCTCAAGAATCGGGCTCAGGCCATCGCGTATGCCGCGCGGTCGGGGTTGGCTGAAGGTAATCTGAATCGCTAAAGTACCAAACACTTGTACGAAAGTACAGTCTCTGCCACGCGGAGGCTGTACTTTTTTTGTGCTTTCGCACGATGACAGCGCGGGAATTCTCTGTATACTGGGTATGTGGAGCCATGTACGGTGGTTCTGTACAGGGCCATCTATGGCCCTCAAGGAGGTTTCTCCCCTTATGGCGATACACGAAAAGGCACGCACGGACGCCGCTGCCCCCGAGACCTGTTCACACCTGCTCCGGGAAGTTGGATACCGGCCGGCAACCCCGGCGGTCGTCGGCGCCGCGATCCCGAGGGCGTGGGATGGGCTCCTGGCTCGCACGATCTCACAGGTCGGCAGCCCGCCCGTGCTTTCCGCCGTCGCGACGGCCCTGGTCGCCTCGACGCTCTCCAGTCCGAGTGCCTGGCACTGGGCAGCGGTTTACGTCTCTGTTGCCATTCTGACACCCGTACTGTACCTGGTCTGGCTCTTGTGCCGGGGGCAGATCACCGACCTGGGAGTGGAGCTTCGCGAGCAGCGGGTGCGGCCATTGATCTTTGCCCTTGTCTGTGCCGGGCTGGCCTGGCTTGTGCTGGCGCAGGGCGGTGCGCCGCAGCAGATGGTCGCGCTCGCCCGTGGGCTGTGGCTGGAGCTCGTGGTGCTCTTCGCCATCACGCTGTCGTGGAAGATCAGCGTCCACGCGGCAGTCGCCGCCAGCGTCGCGACGCTGGTCTGGTCTCTGGGTGGGACGGCCGTCCCACTTTTGATCGGCGTGCCCGTCGTCGCCTGGTCGCGCGTGCGGCTGCGCCGCCACGCCGTGGACGAGACCGTCGCCGGTGCGCTGCTGGGGCTGACCATCTTTTTCATCGCGGTTTAGATAGCGCATTTCGGTAAGCGTCCAGATCGACTCCTCGCCGCCGGGCGATGGCCTCAAGATCACTCTCCCGACCCGTCGAGCCGCGCCAAATAGCTCACCATGGCTCAATGCGGTTGTCGTATTGGGGCCTCATTCCGGCGCGCCTAGCTGGGCGACCACCGGCCGGTGATCCGACCCGCCGATTTCCCCCACCGCCGTCGAGAGCGTGACCAACTCGGGCGAGTCAAACGCATAGTCAATGCGCTACAGTGGTGATGATGCATTTGCCGTGGCGGGGTGTCTCATGCCTCTTGAGGTCACGGCTGCCCTGGGGAAAAACGGAGCGCCTCAACTTTAGCGAGGAACGTTTCAATTGAGGCTGGGTTACAGGGGTGATGAGCATCGGGGTCGCGCGGTGTCAGGTCAGCCAACTGTACACGTCCTCCAGGCGAGCTCTCTGGGTGATCAGGGCTTCCCATTCCAGGTAATCCCGTTTGGCCTCCCAGTGGTAGTCCTCGTCGCGGTCTTGGGACTCCCAGCGTTGGCGGTACTCGTCGAAGGGCATCCCGTACTTTGCCTCGAAGGCGCGCAAGTCTGTCTCTATTTGGCCCAGCCGATAGGCCAGCGCATCGCGCAGTACCAGCAGCAGCGCGACGTCCGGCCGTGGCTCACCCGTCAGGTCCCGCAATGCCCGTGCCGTACCCTTGGGGAGCACCAGCGTAGACATATTCTCCACCGTCACAATCATCACCCCCTCAATGCCATCGTAGCCAAGTGCAGAAAGATGGAACGCGATCTGAGCGCATTGTACACCGGGCTGGATGCGCTGTCAATTGCACACACCCGGCAGGGCGTATTTTACCCTTGGGGCAGACCGGATGTCAGCCGCACCGGCCTGAGGCACCGGCCCGGATGGATACTGGCAGGGCAGAGCCAAACTCACGCATCACGCCGCCAAGGTCGGGGCCGCATCACGTTTCACGCATCACGTTTCACGTTTCACGCATCACGTCTCACGTTTCACGCACCAAGCGCAAGCTGGTCCCCTCCCTGCAGGCGGCACCCGATTCTAGCCAATATATCGCCTCCCTTTTACGCCACGTATACACAAACGTGCTACGCTGAGCACATGAGCATCGAGCATCCAGCAGCTACCCAACTCATCCACCCTGCGGTATAATCCGCTCGAGTTTTAAGGAGATCCTAATGCGCATTCTCATCACCGGTGGGTCCGGCTTCATCGGCTCCCACCTCTGTGACCGGTTGCTGGCCGACGGCAACGAGGTCATCGCCATGGACAACCTGAGCACCGGCAGCGTGGACCACATCGCCCACCTGGCCGGGCACGAGCGCTTCCATTTCATCCACCACGACGTGACGGACTATATCTTCATCGACGGCCCGCTCGACGCGGTGCTCCACCTGGCAAGCCTGCCCAGCCCGGTCGATTACCTGAACTATCCGATCCAGACGCTCAAGGTGGGCGCGCTCGGCACGCACAAGGCGCTCGGCCTGGCGCTGGGGAAGGGGGCCCGTTTCCTGCTGGCCTCCACGTCCGAGGTCTATGGCGATCCGCTGATCCACCCTCAGCACGAGGAGTACTGGGGCAACGTCAACCCCATCGGCCCGCGCGGCGTCTACGACGAGAGCAAGCGCTTCGCCGAGGCACTCACGATGGCCTACCACCGCACCCACGGCGTCGATACGCGCATCGTCCGCATCTTTAACACGTACGGGCCGCGCATGCGTATGGACGACGGCCGCGTCGTGCCCAACTTTGTCTGCCAGGCGCTGCGCGGCGACGCGCTCACCGTCTACGACAGCGGCTCCCGCACCCGTTCCTTCTGCTACGTCTCCGACATGGTCGAAGGTATGGTGCGCCTGCTCCACTCCGACGAGACCACGCCGGTCAACATGGGCAACCCGGACGAGATGACGATCCTGGACTTTGCCCACAAGGTGCTGGAACTGACCAGCAGCCGTTCGCCTATCAAATTCGTGACTCCCACCGACGAGCGCACGGCCGACGATCCCAAGGTGCGGTGTCCTGATATCAGCAAGGCCCGCCGCGTGCTGGGCTGGGAGCCGCAGGTACTGCTGGAGGAGGGTCTCCAGCACGTCGTCGCCTATTTCCAGGCCAAGGTCTGACGGCGGTGACCTCCGAGGTTTCAGACGATGCGCTTCTTTTCGGGTAGCTTGCGACGCTCAATGGCTCCGATCGGCCTGGATCTGCGCCGAAGCCCCGGAGGTCTGGGATTCTTGCTGGCCTGGAATGGCCCGCTCGTCACGTTCCTGGCGCTGGCGCTGGCCCTCTCGGCTGGCCTGCTCCTCGTCCGGCTCCCGCTTCTGGATGGGGTGCTCCTCGTCGGACTGGCCGTCGTCGGCGTCGCGACCGTGATCGAGCCCACGGTCGGGCTGGCCGCCGCGCTCTTTCTCGGCCCGCTGCGGGCGTACCTGCGCACCGAGGTGCCGCAGGTGCCGGCCCAGATCGGCCAATTCTTTGTCGCGCTGACGTTGGCCGCCTGGTTGGCGCGGGGACTGGCGCGCCGGAGCGTTCGCGTCCCTCGCCCGCCCTTGCTCCTGCCGCTGCTCGCCTTCTTGGGCGCAGCGCTCGTGTCCCTCTGGGACGCAGTCGACCTGCCTGCCTACGGCGTGCCTGAGCTGATCAAGTGGGCACAGATCGTACTGGTGGTTCTGTTCGTAAGCGACCGCCTCGCAGTGGGTATGGAAGACCCTGTCAGGAAACGATCTTTTGCAGGGGCACCGTCCCACTTGCGGGCTTTGGATGCCCGAACTTGTTCGGGTCTTGCCCCCCGAGCGCCTGCGAACCACCCCAACGAGATCGTGGAAACCCTCCCTTCGACTCAGGCCACTATAGAAAACCGTGCGCAGTCCCGTCGCCTGCGCTGGCTGCTGGGCGCACTACTCGTGACCGGGCTCTTCCAGGCTGTCGTCGGCGTCTGGCAGTTCGGGCTGCGTGGCGAGGGCCCGGATCACTTTGCCATCGCTAGCCTCGGTGACCGCTTCTACCGCGCCTACGGCACCTTCGAGCAGCCGAATCCGTACGCGGGGTACGTCGGGATGACGCTGTCGTTGGCCATCGGCGTGTTGATCGGAACAATCAGAGACAAGGAGACAAGGAGACAAGGAGACAAGGAGACACGGGGACACGGGGACACGGAGACCAGGAGACACGGGGACACGGAGACCAGGAGACCAGGGGACGCGGAGACCAGGGGACGCGGAGATCAGGGGACACGGAGATGCGCTCCCTCCCCTTGTCCCCTTGTCCCCTTGTCCCCTTGTCTCCTCGCCCTGCTTCCCGTCACCATCGCACTGGGAGCGGCGCTGGCCATGTCCTGGAGCCGCGGGGCCTGGCTCGGCTTCGGTGCCGCGATCGTGGCGATGGCGGTTGCGTTGCCGCGCAGGGCGCGCTGGGGGCTGCTGCTCGTCGCCGTCCTCGTCGTCGGGGGCCTGGGCTTGTACGCGACCGGCCGGGTGCCGCCGTCCGTCGTCGCCCGCCTGACCGGTTTCGGCCAATACGTGCAGTTCGAGGACGTGCGCGGTGTGGGCATCAACGACGCCAACTACGCCGTGATCGAGCGGCTGGCCCACTGGCAGGCGGCGCTGGAGATGTTCCGCCACGACCTGTGGACCGGCGTCGGCTTGGGCTGCTACGAGCCCGCCTACGCGGACTTTGCGCTCATCAACTGGCCTATCGCGCTGGGGCACGCCCACAACTATTACCTCACCGTCGCTGCCGAGACCGGCCTCGTCGGCCTGGTCGCCTACCTGCTCCTGTGGGGCGCGGTCTTCTGGCAGACCTGGCGGGCCACCCGCCGCGCCCGGGGGTTCCTGCGTGGGATCGCGATTGGGCTCCTGGGCGCCTGGACCCACCTCAGCGTCCACCACTTCCTCGATAACCTTTACGTCAACAACGTCCACCTGCACGTCGGCGTCCTGTTGGGCCTCCTGGCATTCGTCATCCAACAGGCGGGTAAATCAACAAATCAGCAAATCGGCAAATCAGCAGATCGGCAAATCGGCGAGTCAGCAACTCAGCGAGTCGGCAAGCCAACCAACCGACCAAGTGACCAAGTGACCAACTGACCAAGTAACCAAGTGACCAATCATGATCGCTAAACTGACTACCTATACCCAAACCAATCAGCGTGAGTTCGTCCGCTTCGTCAAGTTCTGCGCCGTCGGCGTGTTGGGCACGGTGATCGACTTTGCCCTGCTCAACCTGCTGGTGCAACTGGCCGGATTCCCCAAGGTGCTCGCCAACACCTGCTCCTTCAGCGTGGCAGTCATCAGCAACTTTACGTGGAACCGGCTGTGGGTCTACCCGGAGACGCGGGGCGAGCCGTTGCGCAAGCAGTTCGTCCAGTTCCTCATCGTCAACGTGGCCGGGCTGGCCATCAACACGGCGATCTTTTACGGGGGCGACCGCTGGTTCCTGGGCGAGGCGGGCCTGCTGGCCGGCCCCGCCGGCGCGCTGGCCCGTGCCATCGGGATGGCCCACTTTGACCTGGCCTACAACGGCGCGAAAGTGATCGCCACCGGCTTTGTGCTGTTCTGGAACTTTTTCGTCAACCGGCTCTGGACATTCCGCCACGTCAAGTAGGCGCGTCTGGCCCTCAGCGGATGCTTGAAGCGCCTTGCCCCCAACCATCCCTTGCGTTACAATAGGGTTGTTGTGAGCACGCAAACCTTGCGATGGTTACGTCGAGCTTTGGCTGTTGCGCGTTTTTGGTTAAAGATCTATCTGGCATTCAGGTTTCTATCTAACCTTCGCAAGGTTCATCTTCAGGAGACCAATCGGTGGACGTTCCAGAGCACATTCGGACCCAGGTCGAGACGCTTCCCCGTAGGCCGGGCGTCTACCTGATGCGCGACGTGGGCGGCACCGTCATCTACGTGGGCAAGGCGGTGGACCTGCGCAGCCGCGTCCGTTCCTACTTCCAGCCTTCGGCCTGGGAGAATCCCAAGGTGCGCGCGATCGTGTCCGACGTCGGTGATCTCGAGTTCATCGTCACCGACTCGGAGCTGGAGGCGCTGATCCTCGAGGCGAACCTGATCAAGCAGCACTGCCCCCGCTACAACGTGCGCCTCAAGGACGACAAGCGCTACCCCTACATCAAGATCACCTGGGCCGGCCCGTTCCCCCAGGTGTTCATCACCCGCCGCATGGAGCAGGACGGCAGCCGCTACTTTGGCCCGTTCACCTCCTCCCTGGCCGTCCACCAGACGCTCGACCTGCTGCGCAAGTCGTTCCCGTACCTGACCTGCAACCGGGACATCACCGGCCAGGACGAGCGTCCCTGCCTGTATTACGACATCAAGCTCTGCCTGGGGCCCTGCATCGGTGCGGTGACGCAGGAGGAGTACCGTGCGATGATCAAGGGTCTGGCCCGTTTTCTCGAGGGGCGCAGCGAGGAGGTGGTTGCCGACCTGGACCGTCGCATGCAGGCGGCCGCCGACGAGCTGGACTTTGAGCAGGCCGCCTCGCTGCGCGATCAACTCCGGGCCGTGCGGCTCGTCGTCGCGCACCAAAAGATCGTCTCGTCGGTCGGCGTCGACCAGGACGTGGTCGCCTTCGCGCGCGAGGGCAGTGACGCCTGCGTGCAGGTCTTTTTCATCCGGGGGGGAAAGCTCCTGGGGCGGGAGTACTTTGTCCTGGAGGGAGCGCAAGACGAGGACGAGCGGGATGTGATGGCCGCCTTCCTCAAGCAGTTCTACGAGGAGGCCGCCTACGTTCCGCCCGAGGTGCTGCTGCCCGAGCGGGTCGAGGAGGCGCTGATCATCGAGCAGTGGCTGAGGGGGAAACGGGGGGCCAAGGTCACGCTGCGCGTCCCGCGTCGGGGCCACAAGCGGGAGCTGGTCGCGCTGGCGGCGGAGAACGCCGCCGAGACGCTGGCCGCGCTGCGTGCCCAGTGGCAGGCCGACGCCCACAAGCACGAGCAGGCGCTGGCCGAGATCCACGAGGCGCTGGAGCTCCCCAAACCCCCGGCCCGCATCGAGTGCTACGACATCTCCACGACGCAGGGGACGGAGGTCGTCGGCAGCATGGTCGTCTTCGTCCAGGGCGTGCCGCGCAAATCCGAGTACCGGCGCTTTATCGTGCGCAGCGTGCAGGGCCAGGACGACTATGCCAGCATGCGCGAGGTGCTGCAGCGCCGCTTTCGCCGCTGGCAGATGGCCACGTCAGATTTCCCCCCTGGAGGGGGGATAAAGGGGGGTGGCAGCCGGGACATCAAGGGCTGGGCCAAGTTGCCCGACCTGCTCATCGTCGACGGCGGCCGGGGGCAGTTGGGTGTGGCCGTCGAGGTGCTGGAGGAGTTCGACCTGCTCGCCAAAGTGCCGGTGGCAGCGCTGGCCAAGCAGCGTGAGGAAATCTTCCTGCCCGGGCGGGCCCGGCCAGTCCTGCTCTCCCGGCGCTCCCAGGGGCTGTTTCTCGTCCAGCGCGTGCGGGACGAGGCGCACCGCTTCGCCATCACGCACCATCGCACGCGCCGGCGCCGGGCGGGGGTGGCGTCGCAACTGGACAGCATCCCCGGCGTCGGGCCGGCGCGCCGGACGGCGCTCCTCAAAGCGTTCGGCTCGCTCGACGCCATCCGCGCGGCCAGCGTCGAGCAACTGGCCGCCGTACCCGGCATCCCCCGCACCGTGGCCCTGGCTATCAAGGAGCACCTGTAGCGAAGACCTGACAGGTTTCGCAGATGCCGTCTGTGGCCCATTGATTTTCTGTGCATCGATCCTGTGATTTCACAAAGTATTGCTAAAACCTGTCATATCTGGCTGTTACGCCTCTAGAGTCTGTTGTGTAAATCGCGAATTTGTGGTATAGTTCCACTGGTGGGGAGTGGGCTGTCGGATTGATGGTAAGGTAGGTTTGATTGACCCCCCTGATTCTAGACCAGATGCGCTGGGTTGCCTACGCACTGTTGATTGCATCTGCCGTCCCGGCGGGGCTGGCTGTCGCTCAACTCGTCAGGGCACGTCGCGCACCGTATTATGCCCTGCGCCGGGAAGCCCTCAGGCGGGGTAAGCGCTGGGTGCTGACGGCACTGGTATGGCTGGCGTTTGCCATCGCCGTGCTGATCGTGCCTTCCCGTCTGGCGGACATCCTGTCCGCACCTGCCCCTGTGCCGACCGCAACCGCAGCGACCGTGCCCGCGCGTACGCCCACCCCACGCCCCACCCGCACGCCGACCACCACGCCCACCCGCCGGCCCACGGCGACCGCACCGTTTATCCCCACCTCGACGCCTGACGTCCCGCTGCCCGAATCGGCGCTGAGCCCGCTCCCGTCGGCCGTGCCTGCTGGTGAGGACGCGCGCATCACCGTCATCACGCTGGCTGCCGAAGCGGATGATCTTGAACAGCCCGTGGACCCGGGCACTGAGTTCCCGCCCGGCGATCACCGCGTGTACTTGTTCTTCACCTACGAGGGCATGCAGAACGGCGTCGCGACGACCTTAGCCTGGTACAAGGACGGCGAGTTCCTCGATTTCTGCTCGGACACGTGGGCGTGGGGGCTGGCCGAGGGGCGGGAGTGGGGCGAGGCTGGACGGACCTCGTACTACTGCAAGCCTCCTGGGGGCTGGGAATCGGGCGCGTACCAGGTCCACGTCTTTATCGAGACCCGGCTCCAGGGCACGGCCCAGTTTGTCATCACGGAGGAATGATGCGTAATACGTAATGCGTAACCCCTCCTCCGCCATCACGTTTCACGCTTCACGCATCACGCATTACATATTACGCCCTGCGCTACAGCAACCACACCAGCACCAACGCCGACACCGCCGGCACCGTCAGGTTGTCGATCCCCCACGGCGAGACCGCTTCGATGGCGGTTGCGGCGAGTGCGGTCGCGGCTGCGGCCCCCACTGCGGCGGCCGGGCCGAGCGGCTCCGGCGCCAGCAGCACGAGCGCGACGAGCGTCGCCGCCCAACTGGCGAGGAACATCACCGCCGACCCCTCCAGCGAGCGCGTGCTTCTGGCGACAGTGTAGCGGTGTTGGCCGATCCGCCGTCCCAGCACGGCGGCCAGCGCGTCCCCCCACGTCATCGGCATCAGGCTCGCGACCACCAGGTGCGGGCGGCCCCACAGCACCCAGATGAGCGCCGCGAACGAGAGGGGGAAGTAGACCGTGCCCAACTGGCCCTTCTCCCCGGTCTCCATCGCCTTGAACGTCCCCTGCCAGTAGGAGAGCGCGTTGATCGCGACGAACGCCAGCGGCGGGATGATCGCGAAGGCACGGCGCTCGAACAGCAGCACCGTCCCAAAGGCCCACATGCCGACCGCGATGTGGATGAACTTGCGCGTGAACTCGACCGAGTACCCGCGCCACTTGCGCAGCCCCTCGGCGACGCCGATCATGGCAAAGACGTAGGCGAACGAGGCGAGGAGGGCGATGGTGTCTCGGGACATATTTACACCTTTTACACCTGATGTACAAGAATGGGCGAGAGCCAGGTAGTATCGTCCCGGTCAATAGCCAACTCGCACCTCGCGCTCCACAGGGCGACTTCTGGGCTGCCCTGCTCCAGCAGGGAACGGTAGAAGGCCAACGCCAGCTTAGTCGCCCCGTCGTCGGACACAGGCCAGCGGAAGCCCAGCACCGAGGGCACGCCAGCTTGGGCGACCGCGTCGGCCAGTCCAAGAAAATCATCGTCCAGTAGAGCAACCTTACCGCCAGTGGCCGTACCATAGCAACTGCTCAGATATACCAGGCGTGCCCCTGACCGTTCAAGCAACATCTTTAACTCAGTTGCTCTCATAGGCACAACGTCACCTTGCTTGTTTTCGTCAGCCCAGAAGTAGAGGCTACTCTCTTCAGGGGACTCTGCTTTATACAAGCCATGCCCTGCGTAGTGTATGATATCGTAGCTGCGTTTTCTCAGCTCTTCCCTCACACGCTGATACGTGGCGTCTTTCGTTGGGATGAGTTTCACGCTCAGTGGTATAAAGTCCTGACGCTTCAGGTACTCGTGCAGCTCTGTCGTCTCAGCATCTACGCCGTCTATCGGCGGTTCTGTGTTCGATGCGATGATCAGCACGCGCAGTTTCTGCGTCAGTGCCAGCATGTGGGGAGAGATCGCCTCGCGCTTTGGAGTAGCATCGTATACGAAACGGGCGAGCGGGTGTTGAAGGATCAGGTACTCTGGGGGATTGTCCGAACGCAGGAATTCCAGGGGCAGCCTGAGAAACTCCCTGGGAGCCTCAAAGAGCAGTGAAAGTGACCGGCTCTTGGCACGCGCTTCTACATAAGCTCTTTCGGCCTCGGGGTGGTCTGCAAATATCCCGCGCCACAAATCGCAGCCGATTTCCGCAACCTGAAAGCGCAAGTTGGCCGGATCCTGTCTGGCAAGATCTGTCTTTCTTGCGTAGTGCTCTACGTCTACCTGCACAGTCCTCGATGTGCGTGTGCAACAGACGTGCCGACCATGTGACCTGACTACCAGGGGCTGGCCTACTGCGAATGACAGAGCCAATTGGGTGGCATCACCTGCCCTTTCGAACTTTGGTCGTTCGACCTCCTTGCACGCTGCTGCGATGGCCTTCAAGACTTGTTCACCCACATCTGGGGTCTTGTCGATGAAGTCAACGACCCCAAGATAACGGACGGCGCGTACGATTTGCCTGGTCCTTACATAACGTGTGAGCATGATGATGCGGACCTGCGGCTTGAGGGTGCGAAGGGCCATGGCCAGGCTCAGCCCGCTTTCGTCTGCCTCCCCTTCTTCGTGCAAGCGCACGTCGATGAGGGCAAAGTCAAACGGCTCCTGCATAACAGCCGTCAATGCCTCCCCCTCGTTGGCCGCCGAGCGCACGGTGTGCCCGGCATCGGTGAGCAAACCGCTTAGCGTAGTCCGAAAGTCAGGTATATTGTCTACCACTAGAATCCTGCACATTGTTGTGCTCTCCTCAGGCATCTGCCTCCGGTATTTCCATGAGCAACGCAGCAGGGACTGGCGCTTGGGGTCATCCCCTCTCTCCCCAATGCGTCTGTATGTAGTCCATGGCCGCCTTCACATCTAAGCTGCGAGTCGAATTGCCCGTACGCACCCAGAACTTGTGAGTATCACCCGTGGCAAGGAATACGGGTGCTCGGCTCTTTTTAGTCGAGACGATGCAGACATGTTTGTCATCTAAGAGCTCAATGCGCGTGCGAATACACCCCATACACTCTATGCCCAAATAGTCCCTCACGATGTCCGTCAGTGCCAGTTGAAACCCATCCGTATTCCGCTTGCGCAAAGTCTGCACGTCTTCTTCGATGCCCAGTACCGTGCCGTCGTCAGCGACGCCGACGAGCAGGGTTCCCCCTTCGCTATTCAGCATTCCGGCGATCGCTGCGGCGACAACCTCTTGCAACTTCTTGTTCACAGACCTTCTATTGTAATCCCAGCGGATGCTGGACTTGAACTCCACGCGCTCATTCTCACCCTGAGCGATCAACTCGCGTATGGTTCGTGTGGCACTACTTGCTCTGTGTTCCAGCGCGCGCTTCACGTATTCCGGCAATTGGTCTACCTCAGATTTCTGCAGGAAACCAAATGCCGGTGAGATGCCCTCTCGATTGGGCTGGAGTGCATCCTGGACCATCTTGACAGTCGCATAGCCGGTCAGGATGATGATAGCGACGGTCGGGTCCTTCTCTCTGATGTCGTGCATCAGCAGGAGACCATCCTGGTTCTCCTCATCGGCCTCGTCCAGGCGCACGTCCAGGACGGCGACGTGAAAACGCTCGGCGTCCACCATCTGCAGGGCCTCAGCCCTGCTGGACGCCGAGCGCACGTCGTAGCCCTCGTCTGACAAGAGGCCCGACAGCGTTGTGCGCACGTCGGGCAGGTCATCGACTACGAGAACGCGACCTTTCGTACGCGGAAACCCTGGCGACCGCACGTTGCCCTACTGCGCCAACACTCTCTGCACGACCTGGACCAAATCCTCAGTCTGGTTTTTTGGAATGTATTCTTCCGCCAGCCTCTGACCTCGAGCGTCCGGCTCTCTTGCCCGCCGCAGCGTGTCCGGCGTACCATAGCCTGTGATGATCACGACCTTAACAGCGGGCCAGTGCTGTCTGATCTCATCCGCCAGGTTCAGTCCCTCCCTGTTGTCTTCGTCTGATTCATCCAGGCGCATGTCCAGCAGGGCCAGATCGAAGTGACCGCTTCTGAGCAGGGCCAACGCCGCGGCTGAGGAACCGGCAACCTGGACCTCGTATCCCGCGTCCTTCAATAGGCCGCCGAGCGTCTTGCGCCAATCGGGAAGGTCATCTACCACCAGGATTCTGTGACGTGTATCTGTCATCTCTTTGCTCCTTCGTGCTCGTCGTGGCGCCTATGCGGCACCGGCGGAAGCGGAGATGGCCTCCTTGACGCGATTGAGGAGATCGCGGCGGCCGAAGGACTTGGCAAAGTAGCGCATGGCTCCCAGTCGGTAGGCAGCGAGCGCTTCCTGGGTCGTGGGCTGTACAGTGGTGACGACTACCTTCTTACCGGAGTATTTCTGGGTGATGACATCGAGTACGTCCAGGCGGCGGGAACTCGCGATGACCAGGTCGAATTGATCCGCCTCGAGTTCGGCGAGGGCCGCCTGCACGTCACTTACGACGATGATGTCAAACTTGTGCAGATCGCTCCTGGCGAAATCGATCCAGCGAGGCTCGTCGTCAATGATTAAGATGCGCGCCTTCATAGCCGCCCTCCCTTTCCCGCGCCTGGCGCCGGGATCTGGACCAGCATTGTTGTTCCAGTAGGACCGGTCTTTTCTATTGTAACATCACTGCCAATACTTTGCAACATCAATCGGCTGAGCCAGAGGCCCAGGCCCGCTCCTCCACCCGGCTCTTTGGATGGGACCGGTTTGACAAAAAGGCGCTTCCGCACGGCGGGAGGAATCCCACCGCCGGTATCCCGAACCCTTACTTGAGTGATACCTTCGGCGTATTGGCTCGTGACGGTGAGCTGCCCGCCCTCCTTCATCGCCCGATATGCGTTGTCAACCAGGTTGCGGAAGACCTCAGCGACCTGGCCGATGGGTGCTTGGATCTGCGGGATCGAATCGTCCAGGTCCAGCGTGACCTCGACCAGTGGCTGCGTGGAATCTGTCCGCCACAGTTCTCTCACCTTGCTCACCACGTCGCTCAGCACGGCGTTGACGTCCACGTCCTGAACCTCGACCTCCCGCAGCGGTTCCTGAATGCGCGTGATGATATCCGAGGTGTAGCGGGCGTTGCGCTCGATGATGTCGAGCATCTCCACGATCGTCTCGTCCGTCATATCGACGCGATTCCGCAGGCGCGTCACGTTGGGGACGATGATATTGAAGGTGTTGTTGATGCGGTGTTGCAAAGCAGCAATCGCAGTGCCCAGAATCGCTAATTGTTTGGTGGCAATGACTTCGCTGCGTGCTTCCTCGTACAGCCGGGCGTTGTCTAGGGCGATGGTGGCCTGGCTGGCCATTGAGGAGACGACCTGCAAGTCTTGCTCGTCGTAAGCATACTCTCGCTCCCAGTCATATGTGGCAATCATGCCTAGCATTCTCTCGCCTACGATCATAGGGACACCCAAGTAGGAGGGCTGGACACGTCCGATGAACTCTTGATGTCCGGGTTGTCCATACCACGCTTCAGATTCCGCCAGGGTCTGGTGAAGGACTGGTTCCCTGGCGAAGATCACCTCTTCAGTCTTGCCCCGCTTCTCCATGTCGGCCTTGCGGGGCTCGATGTGCACCCGCTCGCCATGCTCCGTTGCCAGACCAAAGCGAATCATCCCTGTTTCCTCGTCATATAGTGCGATGTACATATCCTGTGCGCCGGTCAACTTCTTCGCCTGTTCGTAGATCAGCTCCAGAATCTCGTCCTGCTTCAGGCGAATACCGGAGGTCAGCGTCTGCCCAATCTCGTTCAGTGCTGCCAATGCCTGAACGCGGTGGGCGAGTTGTTGATTGATCTCATAGTAGAGCGTAGCATTGTCCAGGGCGATGGCGGCCTGGCTGGCCATGGAGGAGACGACCTGCAAGTCCTGCTCGTCATAGGCATACTCTCGCTCCCAATCATATGTGGCGATCACACCCGGAACCCTGTCCTCCAGAATCATCGGAACACCCAACCAAGATTTAGCGACACGTCCGATGAACTCTTGATGTCCGGGTTGTCCATACCACGCTTCAGATTCCGCCAGGGTCTGGTGAAGGATTGGTTCCCTGGCGAAGATCACCTCTTCAGTCTTGCCCCGCTTCTCCATGTCGGCCTTGCGGGGCTCGATGTGCACCCGCTCGCCATGCTCCGTTGCCAGACCAAAGCGAATCATCCCTGTTTCCTCGTCATATAGTGCGATGTACATATCCTGTGCGCCGGTCAACTTCTTCGCCTGTTTGTAGATCAGCTCCAGAATCTCGTCCTGCTTCAGGCGAATACCGGAGGTCAACGTCTGTCCAATCTCGTTCAGCACACGTAGATCTCTTACTCTTCTAGACAGATTACCATACAGTTTCCTATTCTCAATACAAATGCTTGCCTGGCTAGCTGCGTTAAGCAGTACTACAAGATCTCCATCGTCAAAAGCACGTTCTTCATAGCTCTCCGCCACAATGACCCCAAGGCACTTGCCCCCTACCACCATCGGAACCCCGAGCCAGGACTGGGGACGTATTTCCACTGGATATTCCAAGCTATGCTTGCTGAGCCACTTGTCAAACTCCTCTGTTATCAAGACGGGTTCCTGAGTATTCACTACATGCTCGACAAGACCCTTGTCGTCTTTACATAAGCGTGGCTCCCATCTACCTTCTCCTAGCCGTTGTTCTGCTCCATCGCTTGTAGCAAGCACGAACTCGAGGTGATCTTGAACGTCGTCGTATAAGGCAACATAGAAGTTGCTTGTATCAATCAATCCCGAAATTCGTCTTCGGACGAGATCGAGAGTCTTCGCCAATTCAGTGTCTGCCATATCTAGGTTCCCTCCACTGGCATTGCACCAAACGCCAACTCCTGGCCTAACTCAGTGAGCGTTCTTACTTCCTCGATCTTGCGCTCGTAGAGCCTCGCATTCTCAAGAGCGATAGCCGCCGATGAGGCAATGGCAGTCAACAGTTCCTGATCCCTCACAGTAAATGGATCATCGTCAAGCCGATTGACCACTTCGACTATGCCGACTACCACCTGCCTATACACAAGTGGCACTGCAAGAATGGACTTCGTTGTGAAGCCGGTGACTGCATCGACACTTCTGTCCCACCATGGCTCGGCTTCGACATCGTTGACAATCATCGGCGTGCCAGCCTCGGCCACTCTGCCCAATATGCCTTTGCCAAAGCGAAAACTTCCGGGAGGCATCTCCCTGATGCTCTTGGAGAGAGCTTGCTCTTCCCCCTTCCAGTCAAGCACTAAAACGGGCTCTATCATCCCTGTCCTTCTATCGGTCTTCCACAGCGAAGCCGCTTCCGCTCCAAACAAGCGGACTATCTGCTGCATAAGTCGTCTCGGGACTTCTTCTGTGTCAAGGGTTGACATCACTAACTTTGCAATCTCACCAACAGCTTGCAACTCTTTACTCTTGCGTAGGCTCTCTTCATATAACCTGGTGTTGTGAATCGCAACTGCCGCCTGGTTTGCAAACAACTCGATGAGCCTCTTCTGTTCAATTGTGAACACCTGAGGACTGCGAAAGTTGGCGAACATCAATCCTACGGTCTCTTTCTCAGCCTGCAGAGGAATTGCTGCAACAGACTCAAGTCCTTCTCGAATGGCATATCGCTCTGTTGGCTGACCTGTGCGCTCAACGGTGTAAGGCCCTGTGAATATGGGTTCGTTTCGCGCCCTCTCTATATATAGAGGCTCTTCTCGTTGAATCAACTGGAATACGGCATCGTCTTCATATACTTTGTCCTTGGGGACCAAAGGGCCTCGCCGCTCTCCTACGGACACTTGGGGAAGCCTGTACCGTTCTTGGTCTGGAAGGTATTCGTAAAGCTCCACTATGTCGGCGTTCAAGACCTCCTTGGCACTCTCGGCTATCTGTTCCAGCAGCAATCGGGTGCTCTCAGGTGCTCTTTGGATAGAGACCAGCCGCTGTGCCACTTCACTCAGCATCGTCAACGCCTGCGCTTGATTCCTCGTTCGCTGAAACAATCTCGTGTTGTGTATGGCGGTCGCCGCCTGGTTTGCAAACAACTCGATGAGCCTCTTCTGTTCAATTGTGAACACCTGAGGACTGCGAAAGTTGGCGAACATCAATCCTACGGTCTCTTTCTCAGCCTGCAGAGGAATTGCTGCAACAGACTCAAGTCCTTCTCGAATGGCATATCGCTCTGTTGGCTGACCTGTGCGCTCAACGGTGTAAGGCCCTGTGAATATGGGTTCGTTTCGCGCCCTCTCTATATATAGAGGCTCTTCTCGTTGAATCAACTGGAATACGGCATCGTCTTCATATACTTTGTCCTTGGGGACCAAAGGGCCTCGCCGCTCTCCTACGGACACTTGGGGAAGCCTGTACCGTTCTTGGTCTGGAAGGTATTCGTAAAGCTCCACTATGTCGGCGTTCAAGACCTCCTTGGCACTCTCGGCTATCTGTTCCAGCAGCAATCGGGTGCTCTCAGGTGCTCTTTGGATAGAGACCAGCCGCTGTGCCACTTCACTCAGCATCGTCAACGCCTGCGCTTGATTCCTCGTTCGCTGAAACAATCTCGTGTTGTATATGGCAGTCGCCGCCTGGTTCGCAAACAACTCGATGACCTCCCGCTGCTCGGCCGGGAATGTCTGAGGGCTACGGTGGTTCACAAACATCACACCCACGGTCTCGTCTCCAACCTGCAGCGGTATGGCGGCTGACGATAGAATCCCTTCACGAAGCACAAATCGTCGATCTGGCTTACCTTCTCGCGGAATTTCGAAATCACCCGTTAGCAATGGTTCTTCTTGGGACCGCAGGAAGTATTGCGGTTTCTCCTTCTTGATTACCTGCATTACCACATCGTCGTCATGTATTTTCTTGGGTACCCTGGGATCCCGCCTTTTGCCTGCACGAACGGGCGGAAGAAGAAACCGGTCCCGCTCTTGAATATACTGATACAGATCAACAAGATCGGCATTCAGCACTGTTCGTGCGTTCTCAGCAATTCGCCTCAACACCTCAGGCAACGTCCCAGGTACAGGCTGTACGGCGACGAGAGCACGACCAACTTCGTGCAACCTCGCCAGCGTCTCAGCTCTACCCTTTGCCTGTTGGTACAGCCGTGAGTTGTGAATCGCCGTAGCAGCATAGTTGGCAAAGGTTGTCGCAATTGTCAGATCGTCAGGTGAGAATTCACGCTTTTCGTTGTAATTGAAGAACAACACTCCTACGACATTTTCGTCCGCTTTCAGACGAATCCCAAGATAAGATTTCACTCCCGAATCGAGAACGTTGGGTGTCCTGACGAGCTGTGGATCAGCTTTGTCGATATCTGGGACATTGACTAGACCATGCTCCACGATATGTGCGGATACTCCGTGCTCGCGAGGTTTCTCAGATGGCGGGTAAGGCCGCAATCCGTAAGTCACAGACTCATCAAAGGTGTAGAATTCTCGCTTGGATTGATCATATTGATGCAGAACAACGCTGTCTGCCCCCATTGCCCACGCGGCGCTCGCCACGATCTCTTGCATTAACTGGTGGGGATCCGCCAATGTGAAGGTCAGTCTTCTCCCCAGGTCGTTGAGGACAGTCAGGGTGAGAATTCTATGATGATTCTCGACAGTTGCAGCCGCTTGCTCCACAAAAGCATGGACGACTGTCTCCTCGCGAGGAGTAAGATCGTCATAGCCTATCGGATAGACGCAGAGCACACCCAGCGCCCGGGATTGGGACAATATGGGAAAAGCCCATACTGTCTTCAGTCGCATTGCCCGTGCTTGTTCCTCATGGAAGGGCTCACCTTCCAAAGCATATCCTTTCACCAACTCATGGGTTCGGAAGGCGTTCATGACACTGCCAGGCTGTACCAGACTCAGACTAGCATCTCTTGCAACTTGCTGCGTCAGACCTGACTGAGCTGTAATGACCAATTCATCCTTATGCTCCCCAGGCATCCAAATTGCAGCTGCGACATCCCCCAGCGCCTTCCTCACTGAGTCTGTTATCTCTTGAATTGCCGCTTCTTCCCTACGGCGACCTGCAAGCGCGCTCAATTCCACCTTGAGATCAGGGGCCTCTGTCAACCATCTCCTTATGGTATCAGCGATTTGGGTAGCCGATTCCTTTAGATCGGCTTCTTCCTCTGCAGTAAAGGGGTGTGGAAGCCGATAGTTAACAAAAAGAACACCGACTGTTTCACCCGTCGCTGTGATCAGTGAAAAACCGGCTGACGACTTAACCCTCTCCACATAGACAAATGGGCCTGCCGTGTCGCTGTGATGTTCAGCGTCATCGGCGACCACAGGCTCACCTGACTTCACAATCCTTCCAGCTATTCTATCCATGCTGGGGAGCCAGGCTTTAAACCTGCGAGGCCGTACCAAACCAACTTCCACTGGCAGAATGAGCCGGTCATGGATCTGATCATAATAGTGAAAAGTAATCGCGTCCGCCTGAGTCTTGTCCCGCAGATCCTCGAGGATATTCTCGATTGCCGTTTCTAGTTCTGTTATAAAACGAACACTGGCTTTCATCTTTCCCCCTTACGTGACCAGTTGACTTGTACCTCTAGCAAGGACAGTTGCATCCTCAGCGCATTCCTGTATGCTGCACCATCGATTGAACTGCAATCCTCTCCGTTTCGAATCATTGCCACTGAGATGCCAGGCATTTCCTCATCAGCTACCCGGGAGCAGAGACAGTCGCGTTGAGGGTTGCACAGATACGCGGTTCGAATTTACAGAGGCATCGTGCTTTTCTTCTCTTGCCGACCTGGTCAGTTATGGGGCCTTTGTTTCCAGGCCTCTAGTGCTTCTTTGTATTCCGCTTCCGCGAATTTCAATCCCTTCTCCCGCAGCATTATGGCAGTGAGAAGGTGAGGCAGGCCTCTCTTTTTTTCCAAGAAGACGATTTGCGGGCCGGAAAGTGTGCGCCCTTTATTTTCCTTCAGAAACCGCTCGAGCTGGCGGCGTCCGCGTTCAACGGTCTTCGAGAAACGCTGTGACTCGGTTGAGAAGTAGAACATCAATCGCTTCTCGGCCTCCGGCGTCGCCCGCAGAGTACCGTGGAGTACTTTGGAAATGCAATCTATCAGTATGGGTAGAAACTCCTTGGACTGAATGCCTAGAATAATCTGCTGGCTTATCACTCCTCGGATCAATAGTTTGACGATGCGCTCTCGCCCATTCTTGCCCGGGCGCGGAGCACCATCTGCGACAAGGACGTACAGCGCTCTTAGGTAGTCTGCTATCACGCGTTCGCTGGCAGTGACCAACGATGCGGGCAGGTCTGGCGTGCGGACGAAACCGTGTATGGCGTCTATGATCGGCTGGTGGCCGTCTGTCTCGAACACCGATTGAGCACCCTGCAGGATCATCGCCACCCGCTCGGTACCGATGACGGTTTCGGCAAACGGCTCTGCCATGGGGCAGAGGGACCCGCTCTGTGAATCCAGTTCGCGGCAGATGAACAGGGAGTTCGAAAACTCCACAAAGCGGCCACATTTGCAGCCCGGCCTGCAATTTGGCCCACATGCTCGCACAGTCCCCCTGTCATAGAACAGTTCCGTGTTTGGGCCGGCTTTTCGAGGTGTCTCTATCCCATCAATGCCGCCACCTTGCACCCAATAGTTGTCGTCTGTCCCCAGCCCGACGACGCGATTCTCAGGTACCCCCAACTCGATCCAGGCCTGACGGGTGACCTTGTCATCTGGCAGGTGATTGCCTAACACCTCTCCGCCCTTGAAATACGAGACCCAGATCCGGCTCTTGTCGATTCCCAGGACCGAGGTCGCCAGCGTCCACATCCGCCGAACGGTTTCTACTTTGCCGTCTGGCCCAAAAACGAACGCGCCAGGCATTTCAAACAGGCTGAGATGAATACCATCAGTGCCAACCTTGTCGAGGTCAAAGTGCCGGAAGCACTCTTGGACCAGAACGAACTGGTTGCCAGGCCTATCCTTTACCTGGGCCAGGGAGGTTTCTATTTGAACCAGGCCGGCGCTCATCACGAAGGACATGGGGATGGAGGGATGTAGCATGGGGGCACGAGAGAGCAAGTGGAAGCCAAGCTCTTTGTAATAGTCTACAAAGTGCCGCCGAATTTCAATGGCATTCATGCCGAGGTCCTCCCATTCAACTGCACGTGGAACCGAGGCACCTATATCATAGCACACTTTTTTGAAGTATGCAACTCAGTCTGGCAGTCTGGCGTTGGGGTGCGATTACTCTGCCTGCGCGCCTTTGAGGTCTGGTTCAGCCAGGCGTAGGCAGGTAAGCCCCACCATCGGTCATCGCGCATCTTCACCTCCCAGGCATCTTTGATCGGGACCCTCAGCCCGCATACCAGGGCAGGCTCCATCGCTCGCGCCCGAATGTTCAGGCGCAGCGCTAGAACAGGGACAGTGTCCTGTGTCGGGTGCAGTGCGCTGACAACCGGGCTGGGGGGAACATCGTTACACCTGCAACTCGGACTCGGGCGTGATGCTGCGTATGCGTCCCCAGGGATCGGCTACCACTCTGCACTTTGTGTGCATAGGAAAGTCGGACTTTTTCCCGGCCAGGTCTTCCACGACTTTGCGATCATGCTGGTACCGTGCCGTTAGCTTGATCCCGCCGTCGTCTGTGCGCTCCATTCCTTCCCACGTCAACCCGGGTCCTAGACTGGAGGAGTGGCGCTCAGCCTCTAACCGCACCAGCTTGACCAATCGGGCCGTGTTGACAAAGATCGGGAGAGGCACTCGTTGGTTCATGCGATCGGCGTAGCTCAAGGCCAAACGCAGTGATGAGCTGTAGACCGCAGCCGACGTGAGAGACACGTAGCCAAGTGCAGCTATGCTAAGTGGGCTGCCTAGCGTAAGGATGTCGATTACGGCATCCCATGTGGCAGTGCTGAAGAGACCCTGTGATTGGGCAGTGCTGAGTAGGTACTCCAGGTTGTTTGGCCCGGCATTCACTGGCAGCGAGAGGATGACCGCCATCCAGGCCGACATGGCCGTGACGACGACGGTGGGGACGGCCAGAGCTCGCAGTTCCGCGCCAAAGAACCGGGCCGGGCCACGTCTCACGCGATTCAGCAACTCGCGCTCGCGCAGCCGGTTGCGACCCTCGTAGGTGGCGACCACGATGAGGACACAGGCGAAAGAGAGGACGGCGAGCACCGGCACCGACCACGGCCACGCCACTTGCTTGATCAGCCAGAGTGCCTGGACACCGGCGACCCCCACCGGAAAGGCAAGCGCCGTCAGGATTATCGGGAGATACAACCCGGGCGATAAGAAGTCCAGCCATCCGCTGATCCCGCGCTGGCCTTGCCGCCACCGCTCCCACGGCTCGTTGTCGGCGTCACAGCGGGGACAGGGACTGCCCGGTGTATAGTCACCTTTGCAGACGATGCACTCGGCCATGCTTCCTCCTCACGATCATTAAGCCACAGTGATGATTTCGCCGGTTCTGCCGAAATCCTATCCCGTATGGTCTGGGCCTGCCTCCTGCTCGTAACAATCCAGGATCATGGGAATCATCTGCGTGATTTGCCTGCGCAATTCCTTGAGAGATGAATCCAACGGTGCCATTTCGTCGATGACCGCCACGCCCTGCTGAAAGGCACTGAGAGCATCGGCCCACTTCCTGCGTCCTGCGTTGATCAGACCGATGGCTGCCCAGGCGATGCCCTCTGCACGCCCACTCTTCGATCGATGAAACCCCTCGGCACTTTTCTGGCACTGGCGCAGAGCAGCGTCCAGGTATTCAGTTGCGCCTTTCTTGAGCACCGCGCTGTTGTCCAGCAGTACCACGCCGAGATAGAGGTGCGCCGCTGCCTTGGTGTAGATAGCACGCCTGTGCGCATCCGTGTCGGTCTCTTTCCCTGTTGCGTCGCTCTGCTGGCCGGTCGCAGCGGTCAGGGCGAGATGGCAGTCTCGCAAGGCCGTCTTCCATTCCGCACGCCTGCGTGCCTGATCTGCCCGCTGGATGACCTCGATCACGAGGCGATCCGCCGGGAATACTTTTTCGTCGTGCTTTACTTCACCTAGCTCGAAGCGCTCGAACCAGGCGGTCACCAGGTCAGCCATGGCGGAGGTCGCGAGTTTCATCACAGGCAACTCCGAACGCCAGTTCAAGGAACTCGCCGCTGCACCCGGTCAAACAGGCGCAGGAGGCCATGCGCTTTGGCGACGGTCTGAATGTCGGCGTTGACGTACGGATGCACGGTGCGTCCTTGCTGCTCGTACTGTTTGATGGTCCGTGAGACATCCTCCTCGCGTGGGATGATCAGCATGATTGGTCCGTCTTCGCCCATAGGCTTCAGACAGGTATGATCGGCTTCGGGGTAGTAATGCTTGAGCGTCGTCTCTGTCAGTTCGCCAGCGTATGTGATCAGAAAGACCCCCAGTTCGCCGCGCTCCAACTGCTGCTGTTCGTGGACCAGGACAAAATCCCCGGGGTAAATTCCTTCGCCAACCATGCTGCAGCCCTCGATGTCGATAGCGTGTGTGATGCTCCGAGCGAGCTCAGCATCCAGTGATAGAAAGCCCAGGTGCTTTTGTTCGGCCAACCGGCCAGGACCGGCGCGGACGATGCCGACGATGGGAACCTGCTTCAGTTCCCCGGCCCCTGGTTTGGACGGTGGCAGATCCGGCGCAGATTCGTTCGTCGACTGTGTGCTCTTTGGCTGGCCGGATGCTGATCCTTCAGGCCGGGATGTGGCTGAAGATGAAGCGCTTCTTGCCAGAATGTCTGCCAAGCTCCGGTGGACCTCCTTCATCCTGTTGCTAACGCCCATCTTTAGCCTGATGACCGTCTCGTCGGTGGCTCGTAAGCGTTCGATCGTGTTCAAGCTCTGCTGGAAGGCACTCAGCGCTTGTTCGCAGTCGTGCGGTGTCACGTTTCCATTTTTCTCTTTCTCTCCCATGAGGAGGGCGTATCCCTCGCCAATGGCCATCCAGGCCACGCTCTCGCTGCGGTGTCGATTGGAATCTCGGAACTCGTGGGTCGCCTTCTGGAAGTGCTCGATAGCAGGTTCGACCTCGCACTGGTGCAGGTAGGTCGCTCCGAACAACGCCTGGCCGAGGCCCTCTGCATACCGGTTCGAAGCCGCGTCACGCGAATCGCCCGTCTCGCGGGCAAGGCGAAGCGCCATTCCGCAACACGTGATGGCGTTCGCAAAGCTCTGTTCCTTACAGAGCGCGCACGCCCGCTGGTACAGGTCCAGCGACGCCTGCTCTAGTTCTCCCTGGTCCGCCAGCATTACATCCCAGAGCGCCTGCATCACTTCGGCAGCAGCCGCTTGATAGTGATTCGATGATACTGTCACAGTTCATCCTCCGATCCTGTTACAATCAGCCATGATCGCATCTACTCACTGCCCGGGGCTTCCCCGGTGGTCTCCATCAGTGGATGGTGGCTCACCTAGCATCGGTAGACGTGGTTGCTGTCCCATGAGTCGCAGCATGCCTTGAAATTCGCTTGCGGTGGTCATAACGCCGCACAGCTTGACGATGATCTCCTTCAGTGTCTGCTCATCCAGGTGGAGATCTCGCTGTAGTGAAGTGAGAACCTGACGGAATCGTTCCGCCTCTGCGACCGCTTTGCCACGTCCCTTGATCATTTGTGCGTCAGCCTCAGCCCTGGCCTCGATCACCGTTCGCTGGGCTCCGATCTTGGCCGCTTCTAATCCGGCGGAGGCCTGTCCCGTGGCACCCAGCAGTTTGACCAGGCTGTCGATACCAGCCGTTTCCAGCCGCGCCCTGGCTGCCTTCACAGCCTTCACGTAGTCGGCCTCCCCTTCTCCAAGTGCCTTCGTGGTGATCGCCCTGGCCTCAGTCACCGCCCGCGCGATCTCCACCACCTCGTGCCAGTTGACGTCCCATGCCTCGATCATACGTCGTCTGACTTGCTCGGGCAACGTGATCTTGTCAAGACTCACGTGGACGATTTCCACGCCCCAGCGCTGCGATTGCTGGCTCAAGCGGCGGCGCATCTCGTGCTGCAGCGGCACGCGGGGCGTCGCGCCGCTCGAAGAATGCAGACTCCTGGGATCATAGATTTCGTCCAGGAAGCGGGTGGCGATGGTATCGCGTAACACGCTCTTGGCGATGATCTCCGTCTGCTCGTTCCAGCCGGCTGTGGTCAGGACGGCCCTTCGGATCACATCTTCATCGAGCCGATACTCCGCCTTTGTGATCAGGGCGGGTTGATCAACCATGATGCGATACTGCACCGTGAACTCGACCTCCAGCGGGACGCTGTCCTTCGTTAGAACGTCTTCCAGCTTCCAGCTTCTGGACTGTAACGATAGGTCGATGATTGCACACAGGTGCTCGAAAGGCTCGGTCAGGTGGAAGCCTGGCCCCACGACGCGAGTGATCTTGCCTGACTGCTCCAGGACCGCTGCGCTCCCCGAACGAATGATCAGCGTGCCCGGTCCCGCCATACGGAAGTCTTCGTTGGGAGGCATGGAGTAGATCACCTGGCCGTCTTGGACGATCTGAAGGGCACGGAAAGAGCTCGTGAAACGGGCAAACAGCCTCCTGAGGGGGTTCGTGGTGGGGAACACCGGGGCGGCCAACAGGCTCACCATCATGTTGTAGGCCATCCGCCGGGTGCCTCCCCGGTATACCACGAGTACCTCGGCGCAGGCCACCGCTGAAAGCAGAGAGACGCCCAGGCTGAGCGCTGCAAACAGGGTGCCACGAAGGATATCGAACGATGATGATGGGGGCTCGCCGGACCCTGCCAGAAAGAAGGACAGGAACCCTAGTAGAGTTAGAAGAAACGGAATAGAACGGTAGAGGTCAAAGAGGCGAATCAGAGCAAGGGCGGTGAGTGCAGCAGCGACGAGCGCTAATGGCCATAGGCCAAAGTATGCCGGGGCCCCCATCAGCAAAATGCCGACGGTCAGGACTATGAGCCGCATACCCAACCTCCTGCCCCCGCCCTACTTTTGGGTGATTAGCCCTAGAGAATTGTCTCAGGCTACGGCCTCTTCGCACGATGAAAGCGTCGAACAGGCTGTTTTTATGGAGATGGCTGCCGCTATGCCCGAAAGCCGTAGTTCAATTCAAAGAATAATATCACAAATTCGTCCAGAGCGCAAATGCACAAGCCGTGCTTTCACTTCTCCTCGTACCCTGGCTGCCTGACCGGGGTGGCCTGTTGTACCGTGGACGCCTGGGGCAACGTGCGGCCCTGCAACCATGCGCCGCTGATCTGCGGAAACTTATCGGAGCAATACATCGAGGAAATCTGGCATAGCGAGGCCATAACCTGCTGGCGGGAGATGATCGTGGAACAGTGTTGGCACTGCCTGGAACTGCCCCGCTACCACGGCGGCTGCCGGGCGGTGGCCATGATCCAGGGCGTCGAAAGGGACCCCTTGATGCGGGAACCCATTCTGGAGAAGGAACCCGAACCGCAGGAGGAGTTGATCCTGTACGAGGGGGCGCACCCGTCACGTCTCACGCATCACGTATCACGTTTCACGCATCACGCATTACGTATTACGCATCACGTCTTGCGCTACAGCAACCACACCAGCACCAACGCCGACACCGCCGGCACCGTCAGGTTGTCGATCCCCCACGGCGAGACCGCTTCGATGGCGGTTGCGGCGAGTGCGGTCGCGGCTGCGGCCCCCACTGC